>ENA-ORXT01005173-ORXT01005173.1-marine-metagenome-genome-assembly--contig:-NODE-5173-length-12945-cov-9.345586_pt1 | contig 12945 bp, 18 predicted proteins | sample MGYA00237868_ERZ511482 | MGnify/ENA metagenome assembly ERZ511482 | reverse complement strand
CCGCGGTGGGCCGACGTCTTCCTCCGTCCGCCGCCGCCGCGGAGACCGCGCGGCGGAGAGGGCGCCAACGGGCGGCGCCGCCGGCACGCCCCGCAGGCCGGACGCTTGGGCGGGTGTCAGGTGGTGCCCCAAACCGACCTCCGCGGCGGCCGGGGCGGCTTTCGCCGACTGCGACGGCGGCCCTTCGCGGTCGCCGAGGCCCCACGACTCGCGCCACAGGACCGCCCTGGCGATGGCCTTCAAACCTTCGCCCGCCGCACCAGCGACAGCTACAGCAGCCGCGAGACAGACTGGGGTGGATGCGCCAAACCGGGGAGCGCCTCCCGCGGGAAGGCTTTGATGGAGGGGTCGAGGATGAGCACCAGTGTCGGGAGGGGGGGGGAGGACCCGGCTTCGGCGGCTGCTGTCACGTCGCATGACGTGGTAGCTCGTTAACAGCTGCTGTCGCGGCTCGTCGTGCTGGCATGTACGAAAGGGCGTTCAACGATAGAAATATATACGTACGGACGGTATTACTACGGGTCTTCTGGCAGGCGAACACACACAGCCGTTGACGCATCCGACCACGGTACAAACAACCACCAAACACTGCGTTGGCAAGCATCTACCTCCCGACCGGACGGCGCCAGCGTCGAGAGGAAGTCTGCGCCAGTAAACAGCTCTTAATGTAGCCACGCTGGCGGTATGTGGCCGGGAACGGCTGCAACGATGGCGTCCCTCCTCGCCTTCGAGGAGGAGTCGGGGTCGGGCCCACGGCCGTGGGCCTTGCCCTGGGAAGCTCTCTGCGGCCACAGCCGCCGCGGCCGCCTTCCTGCTGCGCCACAGCTCCGCCGTCCCTGCCGCCGGCCGCGGCCGCCGCCCCTCTCCGCAGGCGAGGGTGGGCGACAGCGGGGGTGGCGTCAGCGGCAGGGGCGCCGGCGGCGGCGGCAGAGGTGTCGGCGGTCGCAGCGGTGGCTGCCGCGACACAGAGGAGCTGCCGCGCGTGTTGCGCCTGCGGCGCCCCGCCCTGACGCCCTGCCTGCATCTCATTGGTGTCGAGCGGCAACGGGCGGGGCACTCATGAAGCCGCCGCTCCCTCGGCGGCGTGTGTCGGCGCGGAGCCTTGGAGCGGCACGCGGAGCGGCAGAACCGCCTCGCGCTCTGGCGGGGGGGGGGCGCATCGCGCGCCGGCGGGGGGCAGCGCAGGTCCACAGCGCACGTTACCACACGCGCCGCGCCCTGCTCGGGCGCCGCGACGGAGATATACGCGCAGGTCGTGCGCGCGGGGGGGGCCGCGTGTTTAGCTGGTGTGAAGGATGCGACTCGGGCCGGAAAAGAGTGCGGGGGGTGCGAACGGTCATAGGTAAATGCTGCGCGGGAGGTATTTTTCCTGCCGCACGTGGGCAAGCAATGACACTTGCGTAGCAAAAAAAAACCCTGCCCAGTGGGAAAAAAACCCTTTGTCATGCTCAACATACAAACGCATCACGTAGCACACAAAGGCAATAAACTACAGGTCCCTCTACTCGGAATCATCGCTGTCGTTCGAGGACTCGCTGTCCTCGTCCAGGTTGCGAGTCATGTTCGGGCTGAGGGCAAGCTGAGCCGCGGCTGCCTGCAGCTTGGTCTCCAGCGAGCGACGGCCAGCGACAGTCTTGGCTTGTCGACGCACGTGGGCCGGCGCAGCCTTGGCAGCCGCCGCCGCCGCCAGAGCAGAGGCAAATGTCCCATCAGCACCCAAAGGAGCCGCCAGCGCTCCTCGCCCCGGCTGCGCCCGCGCTTCGGCGGCAGGGCCGGCGGCCGCCCGCACCGTCCCCGTCGAGCTGTCAACACCCAGACCGGCAATGCCGTCGCCCACACAGTCGATAGAGTCGTCAGTCCCCTCGCCGCCCCCCACGTCAATAGCAGACGAGCGCGCCACACCTGCCCGCTCCAGCATATTCTGGGCAATGGCCAATCGGTAACGACCAGCCTCAGGGGTGTGCCGCATCAGCGGCAATTCGAAAAAGAAAAGGGTAGTGCGCTCGTGCTGCGCGTCGGTGAGGTTGTGGAGAGCCTCAGTGTTCGCCTTAACCTGGGCGTCCATCTGGACGTTCTCTTGGCGTCGCATATTTGCCGCTTTGATTCCAACAGGGCGACTCTGGAAGCCGCCGTTACGTCGGCTGCGGCCGCTGCCGCAGCCGCTACCTTTCTCTTCCTCGTCATACGACGTGTCGCCCATGAAGTCCATGCCCGAAGCGTCTCCGCCATTGGCGGCGCCGCTAAACATGTCACTCTGCCGGAGGACGCGCCAACACGCGACCCACTTGCAGTAAGCGACCTTAGCCTTGCGTTTGCGCGTCTCGTCGTTGACCTTGTCCTGGTTGCGGTCGGCTCGGATCGCGTCGTACACGTCCAGCGAGCAACAGCACGCCACAGCGCCGCTGATAATGTCCTCCTCCTATGGGTTGCCAAGGGTCGGCATGGCCTTGGCAGCGAGGTAGTGCGACGTAAAGGCGCTCACACCCGCCCGAATGCGCTTAAACTGCTTCTCCAGCGCACTCGGAACGCGCTCCACTCTCATTGGCCCCTTCTTCCGCACTTTCTCACCCCAAACCTTGTGCACCGTCGCCTACAGGTTGTCGTTGGTCCGGGCAGTCCCCTCCATCGCGTCGCTCGTCACCTCCACGTACGCCTCACACAGGGGCACACGGTTGGCGTCCGTGCACCCCAGAGCAGACCCCATACTCGTGGGCAGCGCGTACGTTACAGCCGGTAGGGAGGCGGCGGGTTTGCAGGGACCAGCTGGGGCGGCCGCCGAGATACAGGGACGAGCTGGTAGGTCGTGTCGACAGAGGAATGGTTCCCCTGCAAGACGTACACCGGACGGCTCAGGGGCTCGGCCGCCGTCGGCTTCCGCAACGGCTGCGACGGCGCGGGCCACCAAGTCCACGGCGAGGAATTGCTCCGTGTCGGCGTCTGGGTCAGCACCAGGGGTTTTCAGGATCTGTATTTCGGCGCGAAATGGGATACAGATACAGACCGATGCTGCGTATCCGATTACGGTTAGCTCCCTCGACTCAGATCCAGATACGGATATCTGCCTCCGAAACCGGATTATTACGTAGATTATATCCGTATCTCAGTACGATTGTCGTATCCGATTATATTCCTACAAGTCCGCCAGGCCGCACAATTGGGGCAAGAGAAAGACGCCATTCAGACACTTGTTGAGTGCTAAATGGACGTCAAGAACCACGTGACATTCACATTTGATGTGTGCGCCCCGACGGGCGCGGTCCAGGCGGTTCCCCGCCGTTTTTGTAAACGGTCGTCAGAAGGACCGTTCTGAAACTCGTGTCACTCTTTGCTGATATCGCAAGAGGCCCGAGTCGCGTGCTTGAACGGTTTCTTCTGGGTCGGGCGGGATTGCCGCTGTCGCTGCAGCATGCTTGCACATGAATCTTCCGATGGTTGGATTGTGAAAGGAGAGGTGGACTGCGTTTTTCCGGAATTCTGTCGGCCCGAGAAGCATAATAATCTTGTATATCCCTGTATCCTGACTCTAATATCTCGAATACGGATCTAAGTTGATTTTGGGCGGTTTCGGCCGGGAGCAGTAGGCCTACAGCTCCGGCGGGTCGAGTCGATTTTGGCGAAGTCGATTTCTTTGTGGTCTTGGGCCCGCATCTGGAAGTCTCCAGCTTCGGGCCAGGACGGCCTGTCGGGCCCGAATCGATTTGGTGCGAGTCGATTTTGGCCGATTCTGGCCCGAGCCAGTAGGCCTACTGCTCCGACGGGTCAAGCCGCTTTTCGGCCAAGTCACCAGTAGGCGTACTGGTGACTTAGCCGATGAGCTGCGCTTTTACGCCCGCACTTTAACGGGCCGCCGATGCGCCGGATCGTCTCCGTTCGAGACGCGCCCGGGTGCGATGTTCTCACCTCGACGTCTTCTTCACGTCGATGGTGATTTTTTGGCGATTTCGTCGGAGGTCAATTTTACACGGCCGAAATCGGCTCGACTGGCTGGGAGCTGTAGGCCTACTACTCCCAGCGAGTCGACCCGATTTTGGCCAAGTCGATGAGATCGACTTGGCTGTTTTCTCGACCGCGGATGTTGGCGGAGGATCTCGCACTGGTCGGGACGGGCTGTGGCCGTGACGGAGCGTCCATGGCGCGGACTGTAAGGCGCTGGGGGAGTGTTGAGGCAGCCCCCCAAGCCCGCGCAGGTAAGTCGGAGTTACCGCGGACTGCCTGGCTAAATTCAAGAGTATTCATGCGGTCATCGGCTTGTCTGGCTGTGCCATTGTCATGCATTGCTGTATGTGTGTGATGTAATTTCTTGTACTTGTATATTGTGGGCAGCTCCTTTTGGAGCTGAGCTCGAGGAGATTCTCGTTGGGTCATCGAGGGGCGTCGCGATTTGTGGGGTGGTGAGAGCATGTACCCTCTAAGGGAGGGAGCACTGCGCTGGCGGGGGGGTGCGCCGGCAGAACGTGGCGCGAGAGGCACAGGGAGGGTTTAAAAGCCTGCTTGCCTCGCGCCTCAGACCGCTCTCGAGTAAAGCAACGCATCCATCCAAGTACCGCTCACTTCACAGTACCAGTTGGCGCCGTGGCGGACCCCCGTCCCCACGAGGGCGGTGGTCGGCACTGGCGCCGGGCCAAGAGTGCTCCGCGCGGATATGTTGCCCGAAGAGTGGACCGAGTATACATCGCAGGCGCCGGCCCGGACCCAAGCGAGTGACGCGTCGGGGCAGCTGCTCAAGGTGAACGCGGAGGTGTCGCTGACGATCTACGTCGGGGGGGCTGCTATGGAGTATGAGTTCCTCGTGGTCAAGGCACTGTCGGTACCGCTCATCCTCGGGTGGGACTTCCAGCGCAACTACGTGGACACCATCTCCCTTAAGACGCAGACAATCAAGTGGGACGACAGTACGTCCACGGTGGCGACGCTGAGCTGGACGGGGAACACGCGGCCCGCGCCCCCACGCCGAGGAAACAAGCCGAAGGCCCAAGCTGGGGCTATCCGGCTTCGGCAAGGGGTAACCGTGGGCCCGCGGTGTATCCAGGCGGTCCAAGTGTGCTGCAACATCAAGGGGGCCCACTTGGTACGGGAAGGCCACGTCAGAATGAGCCGGGGGCAGGTACTGTTGCACAATGCCATCGCGGAGTTCTCCCCCAACACCCTACAATGGACCGCTGCACGTCGTCGAGGAGGAGGAGGAACAGGGGGCCGTCCTAACGATGGGGGCGGACCCCCGTGACAAGCCCGACGAGGAGGTCAAGACGGGGCGGCAAGCCGAAGAGGGGATCGACGAGGGACAACCTCCGCCCCACCAGCCGGACAAGACGTGCCCCAAGCCGGAGGTCCACTGGGATGGTGTCCCCGGTACGCTCCGCGGTGCTGTGGACGACCTCTTCGAGGAATACAAGGCGCTATGGGTGGGGCAACTCGGCAAGGACGACGTCACCCCGCATCGGATCAAGGTGACCCCCGGGGCACGGCCACGGCGGGCTCAACCTTATCGGGCGAGCCACGCTTCGAGGGACATTATCGCGAAGGAGATGCAATGCCAACGGGACCTCGGGGTTATTGAGCCCTCGAGTGCCGAGTGGGCCTTCCCTGGGGTTCTGGTCCCGAAACTCGACGGGACGATGCCGTTCTGCGTGGATTACTTCCGACTCAACGAGGTAACGGTGCAAGATGTGTACCCGTTGCCACGTATGGACGATTGTATTGACCTCCTTGGGGACGCCAAGGTGTTTTCGACGCTCGACAGCAACTCGGGGTATTGGCAGATCCCCGTGGCGGACGAGGAACGAGACAAGACGACCTTCGTTTGCCACAAGGGTGCTGTTCCAAGAGGAGGTGGAGTATTTGGGCCATATCGTGGGCCGGAGGGAGCCTAATGTACAAGACAAGAACATCCGCGGACTCAAGGAGGCGTCTCCCCCGAGGTGCAAGAAGGACCTACGTAGCTTCCTCGGGATGTGTAACGTCTATCGGAGGTTCGTCAAGGACTACGCCCAAGTGGCGCGGCCGCTGGCCGCGATGACGAGTTCCAAGAGGCCCAACCGGTAGGGGCCGTTGTCCGACGAGGCCCTGGGGGCATTCGAAGAACTCAAAAGGCAACTCACGGAGGCCCCCATCCTGGCCCTACCGCGGCAAAAAGGGACCAGCACGTTGGACACGGACGCAAGAGCGGGGCAGGTCGGCGCGGAACTTCTACAAGAGCAACCTGACCAATCCACGCGGCCCGTTGACTATTGGAGCAGCTCCCTCGACGCGGCGGAGCGGGATTACGGCAAGACGGAGCGGGAGTGCCTCGCCGTGGTGTGGGCGTCCCTCTTTCTTCGCCCCTACGTCGGAGCGACCCGCTTCACGGTAAGCACGGACCACGCGGCGCTCAAGTGGATGCTGCACATGGACGGGGCCCACGGGAGGCTGGCGATGATGGGCTTGCGGCTGGTGGAGTTCGATTGCGTGGTACAGACGCGGCCCGGGGCGTCACACCACGCGGCAATGTGGAAGCCAACGACGACACCACGGGAGCCTGCGCACAGCCCGTGCACATACAAATACTGGTTGGACAGCTGTTCGATAACGGCTCCGACACGTAGGGTCACAACAAGTTGTGCCGCCGTCACAGCGGTCAACAGCGCGACGCCCTGCTCCTTGTAGAGCTGCTTGCAGTCGTCACCAGCGTAGAACTCGACCACGGGAGTCTTGCGCTGGTCAAGGCGCTCAGCGTTGTGCTTGCGCGCTTTCTCGTTGTTAGAAAAGAGCGTCACGACGTCAGCAGGAGTTGATCGACGGACCCTTGAGTTCAGCGTTTGAACGTCGTCTTGTGATAGCTCCGCCGGTCGCATCCGGCGCAAAAGGCCTAAGAAGCGGGAGTCGGCTCCTTGTCAAAAATCGACCCGTAGGAGCACACCTTGGCTCTCAAACAGGGCAGGCCAGACCTCAGCTCGGTAGGCGTAGGTGCCCGGGAACACGCCTTGGCCTGAAACAGGAGGGAGCTGTACAAAGTTACCGCAGAAGAGCTCTACCAACCCTCCCAAAGGAACGTTGGGCTGGTGTCGCAGCAGTCGGTAGCAGGGGTTGGTGAGGATAAATCCTTGGAGGATATAACCGCACAGGATACTGTTATCCATCCAGGATATGGGCTGAGGCTAGAAGCTCTCGATGTACTCCAACTCGGAGGGAAAAGAGTAGAGCCGTCCTTGTCGGAGACCTTGTGCCAGAATACACAGTACTCAGATCAGACTTGGGACACTCCGCTCAATCCGGTAAGAATATTGGTGAAAACGATGGCAGCAGTGGCGCATTGAGATTCATATGCGGGCGTTCAATCGAATCGTGAAACAAGCCACCTGTCCCATTCGTGCTAGCACAGTTAGTGCAGTCTCCTGAACTTTGGCCGATCTCGACGAGCAGAACTGTGCTGAACAGATGTACGGCAGTCATGCATTGGGCCGGATACGAGCTCTCGGCAAATCAGCAGTTGTGCGGACTGCAGGTTGCTCTTGCTCCCATGGTCCAGAATCGATCAGATTGCAATACGTATCTCGACTGCTGATGCGACGCTCTGAAATGGGGCCTTCGAGAACTGGTTCCAGCATCCAGCACACGTGTTTCTGACAGTCCTGCCGAGGGCACCAGATGGCGACAGAACCCGGGCTGTCGCCTCTCCGGCCGATCTTTCTTTGCTGTCCATCCCGCTCGCGATGCCAGGAGAGTTGCGATCTTATCCAATGTCACCATCGGATTTTATCCTAGATCGTTGCAAATGCTCAATCCGATATGATTCGTGATCTCCTCCAGAATTTCTCATCCATTCCGTAATTGATTTTTCGCTATTGTCATGCGCCTGGTATACAATCATTATGTATTTTCATGGATTGTATCGGAGTACTGACGAAATATCAGATTCCACCAATCCCTGGTCGGTAGATGCCGTCGATGCCGTCTAGTAACGTCGCGTTCAACATGGAGATCTCATCGAGTATGAGGAAACGAGCAGACGACAATCGCGCCCGAGCACGTGGGGGCAAAAGGCTCACCCACTCGGATGCACTTGTACCATTCATCAGTGCGGCTGTAGGAGCAAGGCGCAAGCCGGCCCGAGAGTGCAGCAACACTCCTTCCATCAACAAAGCCGCCATGCCCGTAGTGGCACACTCGCTCATGTTGCGGTCCAATACCCGAAGTTGCGGAACGACTTCCTTAAGTAATGTGGTCTTTCCAGTTCCTGCAGCCTCCGTCAATGAAACGCTCCTGCTCCTGGAAAGCTGCGAAACAATGGAGGCCGCGGGCTTGCTCGCCGCTGTCGAGACAGCTGCAGCCGTCATCGCGCTTCTCAACTGCCTGCCGACAGATTAGGTTGCCGGCGGTCGCTGACGAGCTGATGTCTTACAATACGCACCCCTTGAGCGGGCAACTTCGGCGACGCCTAGTTGCCGGGGAGGATGCCGAGTGTGTCCCACCTGCCCCGCTCTACAGGCGGCGGAAAAGGCCATGGGAGGGGGTAGTGATGTGTGCGTTGGCAGTACAGAGAGGTCAGCACCCGGACGAGGCTCACCACTGCTGGGGGCAGAAGGTACAGCGAGCGGCAGCGAGTGCGCCGTTGAAAAGAATGCGCGAGCAGATGAGCATGAAGTGAAGCACTAGAGTCCGGTGATAGTTGCGGTAGTGTCGAGCAGACGGATGGCAGTCGTAATGCTGTTCGCGTTCGAAAGATCGAACACGACGCTCCGCCCTGATATCGTCACTCGCACAGCACGCTCTGATACAGCGACTCGGACTGGCGCCTGCACGCCAGCGGCTCGTACACGTGACCCAACGAAGATCCATTCAGTGGCATCGACCTTGCAGCTGAACACCTTTGCTTCCAGGTTTCCTTGCGACCAGGTGTCAGTCGGCAATAGCCGAGGGTGCTCGCGTTCGTTGCCATGAGCAGCGAAGAGCAGGGAGGCGGCGTTGGCGCCAAGCCAGCGGTAGGCCACGAACACAGGCCGACCCATCGTCTTTGATTGCTGCGCTGCAAATGTTGGAGCGTGAGTATGAGCCGACAGCGCTCTAGGCTTCGCACTGTCTTGTAATGTGTGGTGTCTGAGCATGCAACAAATCTACCGACGAATTCAGGATCCAGATTTTCTCTGTTTCTCTTTTTACTGTCACGATCTCTTCTGTAACTACGTTTTCGGCACGAAGCCTCCACCTCAGTTTTGAATGGCGCAGCCCACGCTGCAGTGTACGCCACAAGAGGCTCTCTTATATAGTGTGCAGGGTTGCGCCGGGGCCGTTTCTGGTTCGATGCTTCCATGACCTCTTTCTCATCAAGCCACACGATGCATCGAGCGTGCCGGTTGTACTAACAGATGGAATCACTCCTACAACCCCAACATGTCGGCCACAGCATCACAAGTCAGTTCCCAGACTGCCCCATCAAAAGGAGAAACCGACCTTGCACCACTCTCGGCACAACGCGTAGCAGGTGTTTCATACACTGTCTGGACGAGCGCACCTCTAGCGGTGTCAAGCGCACTGTTCGCAGAGAGGTCCTGGTGCGACAATCTCTCGCCGGAATTGCTGAGACCTCCAACACCACAGCTTGCACGCCACATCGAGAACGAGTCTGCGCCACTTCACTCGCCCAGGGCTTGCGACAGTACGGCCGACTCGATGAAAGACGCCCACGACGTGACAAGCATCAGACCGAGAAGGTCAATGGCGTGCGTTGATGGGAACTCCGCGACGGGCACCCGAGGAAGCAGCGCAAGAATCCACTATTTCGCAGAAGACTTCTCGAAGCGCCGCACGGAAGACCGCTTGTCATCAGCAACTGGATGCTGAGATACGTAAATGGCAAACATGTCGAAAAGGCACCGCTCTGACAGGCGCAATCGCTCTCACGGAGAGCGAAATGTGTCCAGCACAAGGCGCATGTGCTCGACTGTTGAACAAGTTATGAGCTCCCGGTAAAGCGCGTCGTGAATCGAGGAGAGGCAAATGGATGACGCCAAGCCGGTGGACGACGCCGTCGTGAAGCAGCTGCCGTCTTGGCTTCCATAATTCACACTAAAAGAAGACAAAAGCGTCTGCATCAGCTGCTGCAGAACTTCCAGCCGCTTGCACAACGCGCTCGGGTCCTTGGAGTCTGCTTCCGTGAGACCATCATGGGCTTCAGAACGGGAGGCCACAACTGCTCCTGCGCTGGTCACAACGACTCGCATAATTTGCGCCGCCATTCAGCAAAGAATATTTTCTTCACAAATAACAGGGAAGGGCAGCCTTCATAGACCGGGTGCAGCATCCAACGCTGTTGCTACGTGCAGCCCGAGCCTCCGCGCCGCCACTCGATGGACGACCTGCACTCTTGGCGCCGCTTCTTCCTCAGTCTTGGTCGGCATGACATCCGCGGATTTGTCAAGGGAGGCGTTGCTGTCCCTCTCGTCACCAGCAGCCGCGCACGTTGAGCACCTTCCGGATACTGGAAGGAAAAAGGCGATCAGGCCCTCGTCCGCACGTGCACCTTCTCCTGCGCTACATGACGACCCGCGCGAGCTTTTGCCCATTTGGGCCCCGTTCCCAACAAAGACCCCTAACGCCGATGCTGCTGCTTCGACATGCGGAACCGCTTCGCCTCGCCCCACCGCGCGCACAATGCCGACGACAACATCCACCGCGGCCGCTTGTTCGCGCACGCCAAATCCGAGGAGGTGCAGACCGGCTGTGGCTGACACGGGAGGAACGGGATGCACGCAGTATGAGCTCTGTATAGTCAAAGGAGGTGTGCCACACTCGGAAAGGCTCGAGGATAGCGGGCTGGCCGACACAGATGCAAGGACAGTGGCGTTGAGCAGAACTCTCAAACAGTGATGGGTGAGAACAAGCGAGGGGAAGACGTATCGAGAAAGAGGATGTTAGTGCCGTCCGCGGCAAGTGTCGGACGCCGAGGAAGCCGGCAGGAGAGGAACAGGGAGAGCCTGATACACTTTGCCGGCAAGGTCGGCGTCAATGGCGGCAACATCGAGGAGAGCGCCCTCACACGTGAGCTGGGCGTGAGACATATCGTTGGGGGTACACAAGGGAAATGGAAGGCACTCGTTGCAAGCCATCACGCCTGGTCCGCGACGCCAGCCGTCACAGGAGCGGGTGTCGGCCGCTGCAGTCTGCATCGATTTAAGGGCTTCGAGACACAAGGCACACAGATTTGTTCTAAGCCGCAAAAATGCCCAATTTTGCTGAAAGCACCTGTCAAGTAGACATTGTTGTACTTGCAATTGGGTAACGTCGAGGTTTATGCCTGGGGCTCAAGCATCAAGGGCCATATGTCTCTCCTCGAACAGGCGAGAACCATGGCGATCAGCCCGCAAGGACCATGACGGTCAGCCCTCAAATAACCGCTCATGCTGAAGGCTCAACGGTCGGAGCTCAGGCGTGCCGCCCTGTAAGCTCCGTCAAAGTCCGCAGAGAGCTCTCGCCGCGTAACCCGAGTGGCTGAAAATCCCCGCTCGGGATTCTCGCTGGTGGCTATCAGTCGCTGTTCTGGCGACACAGCGATCAAGCATGACACTGGTGCTGTCACGTAGGAATCAACCGGCCATCGAGCAGTATCGTGTGTCATCAAGGCGGCTTGTTGTCACGGACAGCAGCAGTCGTGCTTGACTGTTCACTCTGTCCAACGTGCCGACGATTGACCGACACAGATGTCAGGCGGTGTTTTCATATGCGGAACAAAACTTGAAGTACTGCACAATTTAGAACCGAAGTTTATTTTCCACGAACATGGAAAGACTCAGTGCTGCCAAATTCAAAATATTCAGATGCTCTTGGGACGCTGCTTCGACGCCTCATGAAGAGAGAGAGGATGCAGGAGCTGCTGCCTACATCTCACCTCCCCCTTGCAACCAATCTGACACTGCTATGAGGGCTCTGTCAGCGGCTGTTACCGCAAGCCATTTCCGGTCTGTCGTCGCTGGATCTGTAGTCTTCCATGCTGAGAGCCTTCGGCGCTGCGAGTTCCGGCGATTGCGGCGCCGGCTGCGCACCGTGCAAATGACGCGGTCCGTTTCGATGCCGTCTGCGGAGGGACTGCGCCGCCTGTCAGTCGTGCGAGCCGCGACGCTGTATTGAGAGCTGAGCCCGCCTCGTGGCTTTTGGAGGTAGACTGTACACACGCATGGCGGACAGGTAGGTTCCGCCTACAATCACACCTGCTCCGCTATTCTTCAAGTCTTGCCCTGCGTTTACCTGTAGAACAAGGCCTAAGACGCTCAAATTGATCGTTCCAAAGAGGCACCACGGGCAATGCGTACTCTGGTGTTCCAATCGGTGCTCAGGTCCGGTCTTTCGGGCTGGATTCCTAGGGTAGCATGTTCGAAAGCCAACGCATCCAACTACTTGGTCCTTTCAAGGGTACGGGGGGCTGTTGCAGTGCTGGCACGTGCTCGCTGCTGCTGTCTTTCAGGGGCAGAGAACGCAAGAAGGACCCGTCGTCGGGCAAGACGGCGCACATGGTCGTAACATGGAGGCCGTGAAGCACCCGGTAGAAAACTGTCGAGACGAATTGTGGTGCAATCGTATTCCACCCAGAAGGGCGACACATGCCTCTGTCGTGCATGCGAAATAAGATGGAAAGAGGCCGGAAGAGTGTCGCCACCAGTCAGCTTCGACTTTTTCCCAAACCATGAAAGAAGGACAGAGCGTCCTCTGGGAGACCGGCACCGGTGTTTTTTTTCAGTTAGAAGCCGTGGAAACCGCTTTTACAGAGCTCTGAAGCATAAGCGCACAATCCACTGGATTGAGCACTGTTCGGCTCGAACGAGGCAGCAAATGTTGAAAGGTCAAAAACCAAATACGCCACATGACCGGTGTGACTGGCCTGGGGAGCTGAACATCACCCGTTCAACACTCCCCCCAGCTCCTCAGGGCCAGGCTCGTCTGACCCACGACTCGGAATTGCCTCTCCTGCAAATTCCT
>ENA-ORXT01005171-ORXT01005171.1-marine-metagenome-genome-assembly--contig:-NODE-5171-length-12947-cov-10.295649_pt1 | contig 12947 bp, 9 predicted proteins | sample MGYA00237868_ERZ511482 | MGnify/ENA metagenome assembly ERZ511482 | reverse complement strand
CGGACCGTTACGCTCGGGGTTCGGTATAATCGTACCCCGAGCGTAACGGTCCGCCGCTGCGGTCGAGGGGTACATGCGATGAAGCAGTTTGGCAACTTTAGACGGGTAACCAACTTATAAAAGTCTCACGTCTAGCGTCTCATATCTAATGTCTAGCATTATATCTACTAATCTAATTCTTTTTCTTTTTTCGATAAAAATGCTCGCCAAGACAATCCAATTTCCCAAAAAACTTGATCGCTCTCTTCTTCTAGAAGTCCTCCAACAGAAGCATCGACTTTCAAATCGGTTGCCAATAGATAAGCAACACCAAAGTTAATATTAGAAGTCCATCTTTGGTCAAATAGATTTCCTGTCATACGTACTCCGCCGAAGTATTCTACCATAAATTCGGTTTTGGGAACACTGATTACCCTCGCCCTAATCGCATAAATTCCCGTAGGTGCCAACTCAGTACCATCTCTATCCATCCCTAAATTAGCATTCATAGCTATGTCTTTATGAGCTTTAAAACCAATTGCCCAAACAAAGCGGCTTCCTGTTGTTTCTGATCGAAATTCTTTAGAATTCCATCGAGTTTTTATACGATATTGAATACACATCGCTGGTATCTTGGAACCATCCGAAATATTTACCCTAAAACCCCATTGTGTATTGGCAATGCCTTTGGGATTTTGAAGCCCTCCGATTACATAAGTATTGTTTATTTCACGATAAGCAGTTGTAAATTGCAGTTCAAAAAACTCTGACAAGCCAAGACGAATTCCCTGCGTCAATTGATAGGTCATTCTTTCTGTAAGAGAATATGTTTCCTCTCTAGTATTAAAACCTGTCTGTGTCTGCAATACATTTTTACCCACAACAAAAGTCCCTATGGTATTTCCTGGTCTGGCTGTTCTTAGAGTCGGATGTGTTTGTCCGAATAGTTCATAACAGCAAAACAAACCAATAATTACAAACAGATAATGTTTTTTCATGATTTCATTAAAAGATTGCGAATATATTTATTAGGTTCATAAAAAAATTGCGCCACTACGATAATTTGTGGTGACGCAATTTGTTTATTTGTGGTTTTTTCCCGGTAGAGACGTTGCAGTGCAACGTCTCTACCAGGTTTGTTATTTAATTATTTTGACAACCTCAAAATCATTATATCCTTGTGGTTTTACAACAATTAAATAAACGCCTGATGTCCAATCTTTGGTATCAATTCGGTGTTTTTTGTCACTTGTATTTGTTTGATATATTTGATGACCCAATACATCAAAGACAATGATTTCTGTATTTTGAGCAATATGGTTGGTTTCCACAAACAATTGATTGGTCACAGGATTTGGATACAAATTCAACTGTTCAAAAATAACAGATTCAATGGCGTCTATAATTGAATCTTGAGGTTCTGTTGTACAATCGTCTTCGGCAACAACAATGGCTTCTGTAAAACTACAACCCGTTGTTTCATCGACAATGGTTAAGTTATAGGTTCCGACCATGTCTAATCCAACGTCCAGTGTTTCATCGGAAGAAGTTAAACCCGCTGGTCCAGTCCAACTAAAGGCATAGCCTTCAGAAAAATTACTCGATAAGGTCCTGAGTTCATATCCACAAAGCAAAACAGAATCTGTTTCAAAAATCGCTTGGTCTAAAGTCGTTTCTTCAATAGTAAATGCTAGAACAGACGCACACTCATTATTATCGGTTGCAATAATTTGATAATTCCCCGCTTCTAAGTCTTCAAACAAAGGATCAATGGAATTTGTACCGTCTAATTCAAACAACAGCGTACCTTCTCCACCAGTTGCAGCAAAAGAGACGACACCTCCATTATTACCACAAGCATTGACCGTCTCCAACAACTCCAATTCAATCCCCTGATCTGGCTCTTCTACTGTAACTGTTTGCGTATATAAACAACTTCCAGTACCAATACTTACGGTATAATTACCTGCTGGAACATTTGATTGAGCCAAACCCGTTGCACCATTGTCCCAAACAATATCAAAAGCAGATACATCATATTCATTAGAAGTTAAATTACCAATAATGGTGCCCGATGATTCTCCTATACAATCTGCTGGAAAAGCGTTAAAATTAAATAGGTTACTGGCATCGTTTACGGTAAAATCTAGCGTCAAAGTATCAGAGTCCTCACCACTGACTTGAGTCCCACATATATCAAAAAACACAGGGTCCGATTCAGACGAATAAACAGTAATGGTATAATTACCTGCAGCGGGAATGGGATCGTCAAAAATCAATTCAAAAGCCTGACTAAAAAACCCAATCCCTGTTTGCACACAATCGGCTTCCACATTGGCAATGGGTAAAACATTGCCCTGATCATCTGTCACTTCAATATATTCTTCGGTTAACAAATCACAATCCAAAGAGATATCAAAATAGGCAAACATACTATTTGACCCACAAATAGGCGTAATGGTATCACCAGCAACAGCAGACACATTGGTCAAATCAACCGTTTGAATGGGTCCCGCTACTTGAGCCGAAGAAATGGTTAAATCCAAAATATAACCATCTAAAACTACGTCCTCATAATTAGAAACGTACAACACATATTGCTCACCTGCGACAACAGGAATAAGAGGCTCATTCTGCGCCCCTCCCGCACCATTTGCTCCAGTAATACCAGGCGTGCCAGAATAATTACAACCGACTTCCATATCTGCCTCGTCAAATATATCTGTACACCTCAACACACTAACATTATAAACTGCCCAATCATAATCCTCTACGATATTTAGAGGTGTAAGATTAAAACCTAAGTCACCTGTTTGGGTGATGGAAAAGACATACCAAACTCCGTTTTTTTCACCAGACCCCAAACAAGAAGGACCGCTATCAATTTCATCAGGAATGAGTCCTTCTCCGCTATAAGACAAGGTTTGTTCGTAAATTCCCAAACAAATAGGAATGGCATTTACACAATCTTGTTCGGGTGCTTGCGCAAACACGTTCATTCCTGTAAAAAAGACAAATAAAATAAAAGGTAATAATTTTTTCATAGAACTTGATTGTTTGAAATTTTTATTCAATTGATGTCGTTGCTTTTTATTGTTTTAAATTTAAGCAAAAATTCACAATTCAAGAATATGGAAGAACCTTTTTTACTGAAAAACCTCTACAATGCGCCTTTTTTTGAAAATTTTGCTAAAATTATAGGAACTGTTGACGCCTCTGTAAAACCTAAAGATTTTATTAATAAAATTTTTGATAAAAATTGGGAGGAAAAAAGCCTCAAGGAACGAATGCGTCATGCTACGGAAACACTCCATGAATTTCTTCCTGCCAATTTTAAAAAGGCAACCCCTCTACTCAAAAAGATTTGTAAAATCATTAAGCAACAAAACGATGGCAAAGAGTTGGAGTATTTGTTCATACCCGATTATGTTGCCTTATATGGCATTGACCATTACGAAGAATCCATCAATCTATTAGCAGTCATTACACCGCTTTCTTCTGCCGAATTTGGGGTTCGCCCTTTTATTGTAAAATACCCTAAAAAGATGATGGCGCAAATGCTGCTTTGGGCAGACCATAAAAACGAGCATATTCGTCGATTGGCAAGCGAAGGTTGTCGCCCGCTATTGCCTTGGGGTAAAAAGCTAAATGCGCTCAATGAACAGCCCAAGCCCATTTTACCCATTTTAAAAAAGCTAAAAAACGACCCTTCGGAATATGTACGCAGAAGTGTTGCCAACAACCTCAACGACCTCTCTAAAAACCACCCAGATTTGGTCTTAAAAATTGCCAAAGAATGGATGGGTAAGACCAGTGAAACCGACAAATTGGTCAAGCATGCACTTAGGACTTTACTCAAAAAAGGAGACACCACGGCTATGCGAATTTTTGGTTTTGGTGATCCTGCATCAGTCCTTATAAACAATTTAAACATTACGCCCGATGGTATTTCCATTGGAGACAGCGCCCAATTTTCATTTGATTTGATCCTCAAAGATAAAAGCCCCAAATTACTTCGATTGGAATACATAATCGGTTTTCTTAAAGCCAATGGTAGCCATAGTAAAAAGGTTTTTCAAATAAAAGAAGGCGAGTTTCAAGCACATAAAAATTATCGCATTGATAAGAAACAACATTTTAAAAATTTAACCACAAGAAAGCACTATCCAGGACCTCATTTTTTGACCATAAAGGTGAATGGAATTGAGAAACAAACGGTGGCGTTCTCGCTTAGTTTAGGGGTTTAGGGAAGCTAAGTAGTCTGACAAAAATAAGTTGACAATTAACTGCCAATTATTTTGAGTGCCTTATGAGGCGTTATTTTACCGCATAGCCTTAGCTACGTGGAAAAATCACAACAATTAAGTCACCAAAAGAATGACAGAGAATTGTTAAGTTATTTTTGTCAGACTACTTATTGAGTATGTACACTTATAAGCATAATTATAGAGTTTATGACAAAAAATAATTTCAAAAAAAGCTTGAAGAAAAATATTACTAATGTAGAATATTTTTCTTTTCTCAATAATGAAGACGATTCCACCGATTTTTTTCACAAAAAATACCTTTCTAAGGTCTTTAAAAATTTGGATGAAATAGCTTCTAATGTTAATGCAAGCAAAGAAGATATTAAAACGGCTCAAACGACCATTTTAATATTTTATAAAAAACTACTGCAGCTCATTTCTAATGGAGAGCAAATACAGGAAGAAAAGGAAGAGTCTGTGGAAGAAGAAAACAATTCTCTGCAAAAGTATATTACACAAAATACGGACCAAGCTATTGCAAAAAGCCTTACTACATTATTGGATGAGCCGTATAATGCTGGCAACAATACCAAACATCGGGGGGTACAGCTCGGATTAGATGCCATAAACAGTTTATTGGCTTCTTCTAAATTTAATAAAAAGATAAACAACCTACTGTACGAATTGCCTTTTTACTTCAATGCGGATTTTAATCAAATCCAATTTTTGGAATACTTAATGAACTATATAAGCAATGTAAAATATTTTACAGACTATGCTCATTCTAAAAAAATCTCTAAGGCACTCAAAAATAAAAACAAACTGATAAAATATGTTCAGAATTTAAAGGATGAGAATTCGTTGGTCAACAACAAAAGAGCGATGACGATGCTTAAAACTTCTTCGAGAAACCAAGTCGATCTCATTAATATCGCAGATAAAAAAGCGGGTATTATGATTACCGTCAATTCCATCCTGCTGACCATTCTCATCCCAATGCTGGCGAGTTATATTTTCGACTATTCCAAGTTCATCATCCCTTTGACTATTTTGATAGTCACCTGTAGCATTACAATCATACTCGCTACACTAGCAACCAAACCTACTTCCAAAAATGGAGAGATAGAAGAAGACTTAGCCAGTGGTCGTAAAAGTATTTTTCATTTCAAAAATTTTTCTAGAATCAACAAAGACCAATTTATAGATGGTGTAAAAACCATCATCAGCAAAGAAAACACATTTGAAAATGCCGTTTTGGTGGATTTATACGATGTGGGTATTGATCTGAGTAGAAAGTATCTACAATTAAAATGGTGTTATACTGTTTTTGCTTGTGGCATTGCACTTACTATGATTGGTTTATTTATCTGTTTAATGCAATAATGATGCGTTTATTTACTAAAGACTGGTTTCAATATTTGGTGGCTACTGTTGTAATTTTAGGAATTACAGGGGTGATGCTTATGCTTTCTTCAAATCAACCAAATACGAGCAACATTATTTCTGCTTATCAACACGAAGATTATGCACTCCCTTTCAAAATAAACAATCCAACCAATACGTATTTCGCTCCCAAAGATTTTAAAGAAATATCGGGATTGACCCATTCTACTGACGATTTATTTTATATCGTAGACGATGACCACGGTGACTTGTTTTATTATGACCTCAAAAGTGAGAAAATTATCAAAGAGGTAGATTTCGGTAAAAATGATGATTATGAAGGTGTTACACTCAATGATGAGTACATATTCATCGTCAAAAGTAATGGCGATATTTTTTTCATTGATAAAAATACAGGCAAGGTTGACAAAGTAGAAACCTATCTATCTAAAAGAAACAATATAGAAGGGATTTGCTACGATACTTCTTCCAATTCATTATTATTGGCATGTAAAGGAAAACCAGAAAACAAAGGCTTTAGTCCAGGTACTAGATGTGTTTATCAATTTGATTTGTCCAGTAGAAAACTAAAGGAACAGCCTTTTCTACAGATAGTAGTTAAAGATGAAATGAAAAATTTAAAAGCCTTAAATCTCAATTACAATTTTGTTACTAAAATCAATTACAACACTCGAATTACTCGCTATTCCCCATCTGGTATAGACATAGACCCTATTACAGGCGATATTTACATCGTTTCCAATAGAGGAAAGCTGTTAACGGTTTTTGATAAAGAAAAAAATTTAAAAGGCGTATATTTTTTATCCGAAAAGATTTTTGGTCAGCCCGAAGGCTTAACATTTGATGAAGATGGCAATCTTTACATCAGCAATGAAGCCCGTTCTACAAAAGCAAACATTCTCCAGTTTGAAAGATTGGACAAGATTGTAAAACCAAAGTTGTAACAGTAGCCTTACAATTGGGAAACTTATTTTTCAATCTGATATTATTCAAAAATTTCAACCATTTTATCCTCTTTTTTAAAACATTCACAAATATTTATCGTTTTTTTTGACAAATAGCTAAAAACAACCCTATCTTTGATGAAAAATTATGAATTCTATTCTCAACATATCTATTTTGGTCGTCATTAGCATTAGTGTGGTGATTATTAACGAAGTATGTTGAGATGGGTAATTTTATATAAAAAAGATGAAGCCGTTCTCATAAATGTTATGAAGCGGCTTTTTTTTATATACTTTTTGTATAAGATTCCGTATAACTATAGAAATCGGGAATGAGCAGTAAGGATTGAGTGCCTGTGTTTTGTGCGCTTAATGCTGACACATTAGCCCAGTTGTACTTGATTAGAATTCATTCATTATTGAGTCATTCATCATTCATACATTGATATGTCGTTAAATAAATATAGTAAAACCATAACACAAGACGAAACCCAACCAGCAGCGCAAGCCATGTTGTATGGAATTGGGATGACCGCCAAGGATATGGAGAAAGCTCAGGTCGGTATTGTCAGTACGGGTTATGAAGGCAACACCTGCAATATGCACCTCAATGGATTGGCAAAGTTGGTCAAAGAAGGCGTCTCTCAGACAGATTTGATTGGACTGATTTTTCACACCATTGGTGTAAGTGATGGTATTTCTATGGGAACAACTGGGATGAACTTTTCGTTGCCTTCCAGAGACATTATTGCCGATTCAATAGAAACAGTCGCTTCCGCTCAATGGTACGATGGTTTGATTACCGTTGTTGGTTGTGATAAAAATATGCCAGGAGCAATGATTGCCTTGGGAAGACTCAATCGCCCTTCGATTTTGGTATATGGTGGAACCATTGCTTCGGGAAAATATAAAGATAGAAAGCTAAACATTGTTTCGGCCTTTGAAGCATTGGGAGAAAAAATTGCAGGTAAGATTGATGCAGCCGAATTTCTGGAAATTGTCCAAAATTCTTGTCCAGGAGCAGGTGCTTGTGGAGGAATGTATACCGCCAATACGATGTCGTCGGCTATAGAGGCAATGGGTATGAGTTTGCCTTATGGTGCATCTAATCCAGCCATGAGTGGCGACAAAAAAGCAGAGTGTTTTATTGCTGGAGAAGCCATTAAAATTTTACTAGAAAAGAATATTTGTCCCAAAGACATTATGACCCGAGAAGCATTCCTAAATGCCCTTCGCCTCATCACTGTTTTGGGAGGTTCTACCAATGCGGTCTTACACCTGATTGCCATTGCCAAATCGGTTAATGTCTCCATCACTTTAAAAGACTTTCAAGAAATTTCCAACACCACTCCCCTACTCGCTGACCTCAAACCCAGCGGCAAGTATTTAATGGAAGACCTTCATTTTGTTGGTGGTGTTCCAGCTGTTATGAAAATGATGCTGAAAGAAGGAATGCTTTATGGAGATTGCATGACTGTAACGGGTAAAACAGTTGCCGAAAATCTTGCCAGTGTTCCAGATTTAACAGAAGGACAAGACGTGATTGTTCCACTTAACACACCTATAAAAGCTTCAGGTCATTTGCAAATACTGTATGGCAATTTGGCAAAAGAAGGTTCTGTTGCAAAAATTACGGGCAAAGAGGGCGAACTCTTTAAAGGTCCTGCTCGTGTGTTTGATAGTGAACCCGATGCCAATATTGCGATTATTGATGGTAAAATTAAATCGGGAGATGTAATTGTGATTCGGTATGTAGGCCCCAAAGGTGGTCCAGGTATGCCCGAAATGCTGAAGCCTACTTCTGCCATTATGGGTGCGGGTTTGGGTGGACATGTAGCCTTGATTACCGACGGTCGATTCTCTGGAGGAACACACGGTTTTGTGGTCGGACATATTACGCCTGAAGCGCAATTGGGCGGGGTTATCGGCTTATTAGAAGATGGTGATGTGATTACCATTGATGCCAAAAACAACGAACTCAAAGTGGATTTGAGCGATGAAGAGTTGGCAAAACGAAAAGAAAAATGGTCGCCCAAAGCGGCTAAATACAACAAAGGAATTTTATACAAATACAGTAGGTTGGTTTCGTCGGCCTCGGAAGGATGTGTTACTGATGAGTAAGATGCAATGTGTGAATGAATGAATGTGTGAATGTGTGAATGTTGTGTTTCCTGTTCCATATTTTAATGAATAAAATTAGAGTACAAACACAAAACACCGAGCATCAAGCACCAAACACTGAGCACTGAGCACCGAGCACCGAGCACCGAGCACCGAGCACCGAGCAAAAAGAATCAAAGAAATAAATAACAATAAAATAATTAATCAATGGCAGCTACATTAACTGCAATAGATAAGAGTGCGTTGAAAAAACCGGCACTTAAAAGAAAAAACATTACTGGAGCGGAAGCGGTGGTTTTATCGCTTCTTGCCGAAGGAATCGATGTGATTTTCGGATATCCTGGTGGAGCGATTATGCCTGTCTATGATGAGTTGTATAAATACCAAGAACACCTCGATCACATATTGGTTAGACACGAACAAGGGGCAACGCATGCTGCTCAGGGATATGCTCGTATTAAGAACAGAGCGGGAGTTTGTCTTGCCACTTCTGGTCCTGGTGCAACCAACCTGATTACGGGCATTGCCGATGCCCAAATTGACTCTACACCAATGATCTGTATTACAGGACAAGTCCCCAAACATTTATTGGGAACCGATGCCTTTCAAGAAACAGATGTAATTGGCGTAACGATGCCAGTAACCAAATGGAGTTATCAAGTAACAAGTGCTGCGGAGATTGCAGAAACCATTGCTAAGGCATTTTACATTGCCAACAGTGGCAGACCTGGTCCCGTAGTGGTTGATATTACCAAAGATGCGCAATTTGAGTTGTGTGATTTTGAGTATAAAAAATGTAAAAGCATTCGTTCTTATATGCCTGTTCCAAAGGTTGGGAAACTGAACTTAGCAAAAGCAGCAGACCTCATAAATAAAGCCAAGAAACCATTTATGTTGGTGGGACATGGCGTTTTACTTTCTAAAGCAGAAAAAGAACTACAAAAATTCTTAGCCAAAACAGGTATTCCTTGTGGTATGACCTTGCAGGGCTTATCGGCTTTACCTACGAGTCACGAACTCAATATGGGTATGCTGGGCATGCATGGCAATTATGGTCCCAATCTAAAAACCAACGAATGCGATGTATTGATTGCATTGGGTATGCGCTTCGATGATCGAGTTACGGGCGATATTTCTCGTTATGCGAAACAGGCAAAAGTCATCCATATAGAAATAGATCCTTCTGAGATTCATAAAAATGTATTTGCCCATGTTCCATTGGTCGGAGATGCTAAAGCAGTACTCAAGGGCTTGTTTCCATTGTTAAAAGAGAAGAAATACCCCAAATGGATTGCAGAGTTTCACGCTTGTGCCAAAAAAGAAAATGAGGTTGTTATTAAAAATGCAATATATCCTAAAAAAGGAGAAGTAAAAATGGGCGAAGTCGTTCGTCGTATTTCTGAAATCACCAAAGGAAAAGCCATTATTGTAACCGACGTGGGGCAACACCAAATGATTGCTGCCCGCTATTACGATTACGAAAAACCCGACTCTTGGATTTCTTCTGGAGGATTGGGCACTATGGGTTTCTGCCTTCCGGCAGCATTTGGTGCAAAAGTAGCGGCACCCAAAAGAGAAGTCGTTGCCATTATTGGAGACGGTGGTTTCCAAATGACCTTACAAGAATTGGGCACCGTTTGGCAATCGGAATTGCACCTAAAAATTGTCATCCTAAACAACCAACACCTCGGCATGGTTCGCCAATGGCAACAACTGTTCTTTGACAGACGCTATTCTTTTGTAGAATTAAAAAATCCTGATTTCATTACCATTAGTAAAGGGTTTGGAATTGAAGCGGCAAAGGTATCAGAAAGAAAAAATTTGGACGAAGCCCTGCAAACTATGTTTGACTATAAAGGACCCTATCTATTAGAGGTTGTTTGCGAACAAGAAGAAAACGTATTCCCAATGATTCCATCGGGTTGTGCGGTTCATGAAATTCGATTAAAATAGTTTTATAAATCTTAGAGACTTTTTTAGAGGTTTAGGGTTTCGTTCTTTAGTGCCTGTGTTATGTACTTTCACTAAACACTAAATTACTAAACCCCTAAAATACTAAAATACTAAAATACTAAATTACTAAATTACTAAACCCCTAAAATACTAAAACAATAAATACATTGGAACAAATAAAGACATTCACGCTGTCGGTCTTAACAGAAAATGAAGTAGGTTTGACGCAGCGAGTGGTTACGGCTTTTACAAGACGTAAAATAAATATAGAAAGTTTTACTGCTTCAGAAACAGAGAACAAAGGCATCTTTCGTTTTACGATAGTTGTACATACTACGGATAATAAAATTCAGCAAACGGCTAGATCGTTGGAAACTATTTTAGAAGTATTTCGGGTCGTTATTTATGAAGACAAAGACTTGGTATATCAAGAATTGGCTTTGTATAAAATACCCACCAAATCAGTTTTGGAAGGCTCTCAAATTGAGACAATTGTTCGTGCCAATAATGCACGTATTCTACACATTGGAAAAGAGTACACCATTATTGAAAAAACGGGACATAAAGAAAAAACTCAAGAATTGTTTGATCAATTAAAGCCTTACAATGTACTTGGCTTTTCTCGCTCGGGTAGAATCGCTTTAACCAATTTAAGAATGGATGAGGTCAATAAGTTTTTACACAAACAATTGGCAAAAGAGCCGACGAGTTATCATGGTTGATGGTTGATAGATGATGGTTGATAGTTGATAATTGATAATTGATAATTGATAATTGATAATTGATGCTTAGATCTCTCAACTTCCCGCTTCCATCACCTAACACCCAACAAAAAAACAAAAAATTTAATCTCACTAATAAAAGATCTCGACATCCCGAAATTACGGTATCTCGAAATCATAAAAAACATATTAGAATATGGCACTTATTAATTTTGGTGGAGTAGAAGAAAACGTGGTCACACGTGAAGAATTTCCACTGGCAAAAGCCAAAGAAACACTTAAAGACGAAACCATTGCTGTACTCGGTTATGGTGTACAGGGACCAGGTCAAGCACTTAATTTAAGAGACAATGGATTTAATGTCATTGTTGGGCAAAGAAAAGACTCTAAAACTTGGGATAAAGCAGTTGCCGATGGCTGGCAAGATGGTGTCAATTTATTTGACTTACCAACTGCTGCTGAGAAAGGCACCATCTTAATGAATCTACTGTCTGATGCTGGTCAAATTTCTGTTTGGGATACCATTAAGTCTAATCTCCAGCCTGGCAATGCCTTGTATTTTTCTCACGGTTTTGGTTTGACATATAACGATCATACAAAAATTAATCCACCGGCTGACGTAGATGTATTTTTGGTCGCACCCAAAGGTTCTGGTACCAGCCTACGCCGTTTGTTCCAAGAAGGCAAGGGCTTAAATTCCAGCTTCGCTGTTTCACAAGATGCTACTGGGAATGCAACAGATCGAGCATTGGCTGTTGGTATTGGTATTGGTTCTGGTTATTTGTTTGAAACAACTTTTAAGAAAGAAGTTTTTAGCGATTTAACGGGAGAACGTGGTGTCTTAATGGGCGCTTTGGCGGGTGTAATGGAAGCACAGTATAATACGCTTCGTAAAAACGGACACTCTCCTTCGGAGGCTTTTAATGAAACGGTAGAAGAATTAACAGAGAGTCTTATTAAGCTGGTGGGAGAAAACGGAATGGACTGGATGTTTGCCAATACTTCGACGACTGCTCAACGTGGTGCTTTGGATTGGAAAAAACCATTTAGAGAAGCGGTACAACCGGTCTTTGATAAATTATATGATTCGGTTGCCAGTGGTGCAGAAGCAAAGATTGTGATTGAAGCCAATAGTAAGCCGGATTATCGAGTAAAATTAGAAGAAGAATTAAAAGAAATTAGAGAGTCGGAAATGTGGCAAGCTGGGAAAGCCGTTCGTGCTTTGCGCCCTGATGGAAAGTAGTTGTTGAGACTCGCTTTGCTGCGGGAGTTCGGGATTTCGGGACTCGCTTTGCTGCGGGAGTTCGGGACTCGCTTTGCTGCGGGATTTTGGGACTTGCTTTGCTGCGGGAGTTTGGGACTTGCTTTGCTGCGGGAGTTTGGGACTCGCTTTGCTGCAGGATTCTGGGACTTGCTTTGCTGCGGGATTTTGGGACTTGCTTTGCTGCGGGAGTTTGGGAAATTCTTCGATTTAAAATATATTAAGGTCCTTTGGAAGTTGATGACTTCTGAAGGGCTTTTTTTCGTTTTAGGGGGTTAGTGTTTTAGTACCTGTAGGATGTAGTCTTTTGCAGGAT
>ENA-ORXT01005168-ORXT01005168.1-marine-metagenome-genome-assembly--contig:-NODE-5168-length-12954-cov-10.750175_pt1 | contig 12954 bp, 13 predicted proteins | sample MGYA00237868_ERZ511482 | MGnify/ENA metagenome assembly ERZ511482 | reverse complement strand
CCATAAAATTCTCTACATCCATTAAAGTTTGAATATGTAGATAATTTTCTGGTAGGCTCATATCATAGTCCTCCAAAAAATCGAGCATTTGCTGGTAATGCTTTTTGCTTCCTCTTTTTCGGGTCAGCTTATGCTCAATCAAATCAATACTATCTTTGTGGTAGCCCCATTCCGATTCTAAAAAATAGCGATTTACTTTATCTCTAATATGGTAAATACCCCAATATTCTCCATTAATATAAACTTGTGCAGGTCTGTCGTTTTGTACTTCTATATCCCAATGATCCACTAAATCGACCATTAATGCATCTCTAAAGTGTGTTTTCCCCCAATCACTACCCGAATTCCGAAGGACAATAAATTTGAATTTCTTCGCCCCTTTCTTACCAAATAATCTATGTCGAATTCTCTTTTTCCCATATTGGTCTCGGCAAACTAATACAATAGATTTTTGAGGAAATAGTCGACTCATCCCTCCAAACAATCGAAAACCACTTCCACTTCGAAACACAGTTTCTCCATTATCCTCAAATATTTCGGTATTAATTTCTCTTTCAGATTTACTCCAAAAGTTAGCACCGGGTTTTCTCCATAAAGAATCTATGGCATCTGGTCCATTCATAAATAAACCCACTTCGGGGTCAAAAAGCATCCAAGGATCTATACTGAGGGAAACGGTTGGAAGAGTAGTTTTAGGTTCGTTAATAAAATAAGTATGTGCATATACGTTGCTATCTTTTCGGCCTTTATAGGCTTTGGTTCGTAGCACCGTTGTTTCTTCTATTAAAAGCGGAAATTTATATAAGGTAGATTTCTAGCTTGGGGTAGACCCATCTAAGGTATAGTAAATTTTTGCACCGGGTGCATTTAATTTCACGACTATATTTTCTGGATAGAATCCTCCTGGTTCTGAAAATTCTATTTCTACAGGTATTTCTTCACGAGGCATCTCTGCCGTTTGTCCTTGCACTAAACAAACAGCACCCCAGAAAAGTAAAAAGATGACTAACCTAATTCGCTTCAAAGTCCGCATATTGTGTTTCTCATTCATCAAACATAATTCACACGTAATTCAGACGCTCCTGTCAGAGAATTACGTTAAGAATAAAAGCTAAAAATAAGAGAAATTTACTTATGATGAAAATAAAAAAGGCGCAATTGAAAAAAATAATACGGAATGGAATAGTAATTAAGTAGGGAGAATCCAACGGCTGTCGTTAGTTGGATAGATTGTGGAAAGGATTTACTTACACTTAGGTGGTGAGAATTGTTTATTTGTTTAGAATATTTATTTGTTTATGCACCCTAGATCTGATTCGCATTACTAATATAAACAAATAGACTTGTCCTCCTTTAAGAAACACCTATCTGAAATACTCTTTTTCTGCTATTTTCCTCTAAAAAATAACTCAATAAAAGGATTATTCAGTTCGGCTTTGACAACTATTTTTTCGTAGGAACTTCAGAACTAATTTCTTGTCCAAACATGATTTATGGGGCTTTGTTTTGGCCTCTTTGGAAACGAAGATTTATAAGCGTATATAAGGAGTAAAAGAGAAAATGAATAGATAAATAAATAGGGGCAAGCGGTTTCATTTAAAACACTCTTTTTAAATCTAAACTAGATTGTTTACTTTTGGCAAAAAAAAGCAGATGCTGTTAATAAAAAACGCCAAAATTATAGACGCAGAATCCCCGCTAAATGGGAAAAAAAGGGACTTGTTAATAGAGAAAGGAAAGATAAAGAAAATAGGGACTCGATTGTCCGTAGAAAAAGCCAAAGTTATTAGTGTAAAAAACATACATATTTCTTTGGGTTGGTTTGATGTGGGGGTACAATCAGGAGAACCCGGCTATGAACATCAAGAAGATATAACAACACTAACGAATGCAGCCGCAGCAGGGGGCTATACAGGACTTGCCTGTTTCCCCAATACGCTGCCTGTTGTTCAAGCGAAAGCGGGGATTTTATTTTTAAAAAATCATTCTACCTTAGTTGATTTATATCCAATAGGGGTCGTATCGCAAGATTGTAAAGGCAAAGATATAGCGGAACTATATGATATGGAAAATGCAGGTGCCATTGCTTTTTCTGATGGAAAATATGCCATACAATCTAGTGGTTTAATGAAGCGAAGTTTGGAATATGTAAAAGGGATAGATAGTTTGATCATTAACCATCCGCATGATGAAGAATTGGCAGAAGGTGGGCAAATACACGAAGGAAGTATTAGTACTTCTTTGGGTATGAAAGGCTTATCCGCTATGTCAGAAGAGATGATGTTAAAAAGAGATTTGGATTTATTAGCATATACGGATTCTCGTTTGCATGTCCATAATATTTCTTCTGCGGGAGCAGTCGCTTTGGTAAAGGAGGCTAAGAAAAAAGGACTGAATGTTACTGCTTCTGTTGCGGCTGTTAATTTAGTATATGACCATCAGGCACTCGAAAGTTTTAATACTAATTTTAAAGTAAAACCACCATTGCGTACACAAAAGGACGTAAAAGCTTTAATAAAAGGAGTTAAGGAAGGTACTATTGACTGCATTACAACGAATCATGTGCCTTTAGAAGAAGAAGTAAAAAAATTAGAATTTTTATATGCTAGTTTTGGGATGATTGGTTTGGAAACGACTTTTGCGCTACTCCATACTTTTTTAGAGCAACAACTTTCTTTAGAGTTAATTATAGAGCGATTTGTTTATCAGTCAAGAAAAATTGTTCGCCTTCCAGTTCCTGTCTTAGAAGAAGGCGCTATTGCCAACTTAACTTTATTCGCACCTAATCTGGAATGGACCCTTACTAAAAAGGCTATTTTTTCTAAATCTAAAAATACGCCATTTATAGGTCAACAAATGAGGGGGAAAGTGCTTGGGGTTATTAATGGGGTAGAATCTAGATTTGATGACTTGATGGCTGAATCCACTCTAAAACATAAAGAATGAAACACATAGTCACATAGGATGTATAAAAAATTAATTCTTAATTTTTTATACATCCTATGTGAACTATGTGACTATGTGTTTCCAAAAAAATGTGTTTTTAGAGTGGACTCATGGCTTGATTGTTTACTGGTTTATGTCACACAAGCCATCAAACAACCTCAACCATCCCAATAAAATAAATTTTTGTCGATAAAATTCCATTAAGTTCTTGAAAATATAGATATTGAGAAAATATTTTTTTACGCTTTAAACAAAACAAAATGGAAAATTCAGTTGATAATCAAGGTTTTATAGAAGAATCTTCTGCTTCTTACCAATCAGTGGTTCTTAAATATGGAGGCATAGCCGCTCTTATCGGTATCGTTTTAGGCTTAGTGATGTATATGGCAGACATGATGGATCCTGCTAATAGTACAATTTCTTCTATTATACAGATGGTTGTTTATATAGGAGCTATCGTATTAGCTATAAAAGAACATAGAGAGAATGATTTGGGGGGATATATTAGCTTTGGTCGGGCTTTTACAGTAGGTATTTTGACTACTTTAGTACTGGCAATAATTAATGCTGTATGGACCTATATTTTCATGGCTTTTATTGCACCAGATATGATGGATATGATGATGGATGCACAGATGCAGGGGATGGCAGACTCCGGCATGGATGAAGATGCAATAGAACAAGCAATGGAAATGTCTAAAGGTTTTATGAGTCCGGGTATGATCGCTGTAATGAGTATTTTTGGCAGTTTATTTATGGGAGCGATTATTTCTTTAATTGTAGCTGCCATAATGAAGAAAAATAGTCCTTATGCCTAGTATTTACCTAGAAACTTTCCTTTTTTTAATACGTAACTCCTTCAAAGAATCGTTCTTTGAAGGAGTTCTTTTTTGAGAATATTCTTTTAATATGAATACACACAGTATCCGTTTTGGTTTATTAGCAGGCATTGGAACGATTGCTATCCTGCTATCTGTTTATTTTATTGATAAGAAGCTAATGTTTAGTCCCGGTATCGTATGGAGTACGATATTTTTTTATATTATTGGGATGACGATGGCTGCCACTGAACAACGTAAAGATCAAGGCGGTTTCATTAGTTTCAAAGAAGCTTTAAGAGCTTCTTTTATCGTTTGGTTAATCGCCAATGCTATTTATCATTTATTTAATTATTTGCAGTTTAATTTTTTTGACCCAGAGTTGTTGATTATTCAGAAAGAGCAAAGCTTAGAGATGTTGGAGCAAAATCCAAATCTTTTAGGGGAGGAATATATGGAAGCGATGGTCGCGAATATAGAACAAACGACTTATAATCTTGGCGAAACCATTTATGCTTATATACTTTCTTTAATTGCTGGTTTCATTATTGCTGCAATTATTGCTCGGGCTGTTAGAAGGGATAACTTTGCTGCGATTCCTTAAGGTTGTTTATTTGTTTAAGTTGTTTATTTGTTTATTCAACTAGACGTGAGCGAATGTAAACAAATAAACAATTTAAACAAATAAACAAAAATTTATTTACTCAGAATACCAATCTATGTTGGACGTCTCAATTGTTGTTCCTATTTTTAATGAACATGAATCCATTCCCCATTTAGAAAAATGGATTCGCCAAGTAATGGAGAAAAATAAATTACGCTACGAGGTAATTATGGTGGATGATGGCAGTGATGATGGCTCGTGGAAAGTGATAGAATCTCTAGTAGAATTAAATACTCAGGTAAGAGGGATAAAATTTCGTCGAAATTATGGAAAATCTGCTGCTTTAAATACAGGTTTTCAAGCAGCGAATGGCGATGTAGTGATTACGATGGATGCAGACTTGCAGGATAGTCCAGAAGAAATACCCGAATTACATAGAATGATTATGGAAGATAATTTGGATTTGGTTTCAGGCTGGAAAAAAGAGCGACATGATCCCTTATCTAAAACAATTCCTTCTAAATTTTTTAACGGTATTACCCGTTGGGTAAGTGGTATCCAATTAAATGATTTTAATTGTGGCTTAAAAGCTTATAGAAATACGGTGGTTAAAAGTATTGAGGTATATGGAGAAATGCACCGTTATGTGCCAGTGATTGCTAAATGGGCTGGTTTTAAAAAGATAGGCGAAAAAGTCGTACAACACCAAGAACGGAAATTTGGAGAAGGGAAGTTTAATGGCTGGTATCGAGGCGTCAAAGGTTTGCTAGACTTAGCGTCTATTTTGTTTGTTGGAAAATTTGGCAAACGACCCATGCACTTTTTTGGTCCGACTGGTGGCTTGATGTTTATCTTTGGTTTTTTCTCTGCTGCTACTATTGGATTTTTAAAATTATACCGACTTAGTCAAGGATTAAGACCTCGACTAGTGGTCGCAAATCCTTTCTTTTTTATTGCTTTAACTTGCATGATTCTTGGAACCCTTTTATTCTTGGGTGGCTTTTTAGCAGAACTCATCTCTCGTACCTCTGTGGATAGAAACGTATATCTGATAGAAAAACGAATTGGTAATGGCGATGCCATCAGAACAGAGCAGTAATCAGGAAAATATTCTTATATTATAAATTATAAAATTTACAATATAAAGTACATCCCACTACACTATGAAAAAAAAAATTGTAATTATAGGTACGGCTTATCCTTTTAGAGGAGGCTTAGCTTCTTTTAATGAACGCTTGGCAGAAGAATTTCAAGCGCAAGGGGATGAAGTTAATTTGTACACCTTTACCCTCCAATATCCAAATATCTTATTTCCAGGGAAGACCCAATACTCTGATTCCCCTGCTCCTACCCATTTAAATATACAACAAGCTTTTAGTTCTATTAATCCATTGAGTTGGATGAAAACGGGTAGACAAATTCGGGATTTAAAACCGGATATTGTTATTTGTAAATTTTGGCTACCTTTTATGGGGCCCTGTTTTGGGACGATGCTAAAGCTTATTAAGCAAAATAAACATACGAAGGTGATGTCTATTATTGACAACATCATTCCGCATGAAAAACGACCAGGGGATAAAGTATTGGCACAATATTTCGCTAATCAAGTAGACGCCTTTATCGTCATGTCTAGATCCGTAGAAACGGATATGAAGCAATTTACAAAAGGGCAAAAAGTTAGATATATTCCGCACCCTGTTTATGATAATTATGGAGAACCAATGGAAAAAGCGACTGCTCGTCAATGGCTAAAAATTCCGACCAAAGGAGAATATATCCTGTTTTTTGGTTTTATCCGGGACTATAAAGGCTTGGATTTATTGATCAAGGCAATGGCAGATGAGCGTATAAAAGCGCATGGCATCAAATTGATTGTAGCAGGGGAGTATTACGGAAATAGGGAAGCCTACGAACAACTTATTCAAGAACAGGGATTAACAGATAGCCTGATTCTAAAAACGGATTATATTCCTAATGAGGAAGTTAAATATTTCTTCAGCGCAGCAGATTTAGTCGTTCAACCTTATAAATCTGCAACCCAAAGTGGTATTTCTCAATTGTGTTATCACTTTGAAAAACCAATGGTAGTAACGAATGTAGGTGGTCTGCCAGAAATTGTCAAACATGGCAAAGCAGGTTATGTAGTCCCTGTAGAAGTCACACCAATAGCAGATGCGATTCTAGATTTTTACATCAATAAGAAAGAAGCGGCTTATGTGTCCGTTGTAAAAGAAGTTAAAAAAGAATTTGCTTGGGATACGATGGCTGATGGCGTAAAAGACTTATTATTTCAACAAGAAAAAATTGTAACTGCTTAGCTTTAAATAGTTCTTTAGAGGGAGGGAATTTGATTTGTTTTTTTATAAAAAAACAAATCAAATTCCCTCCCTCTAAAGAAATCTATCTCCTATACTGTTTGACTCTTTCCTATCAAGGACTTTTAAAGAGAAATGGTTTAATTTATTAATCTGCACTTTGGAGGAAGATTCAGAATTCAAGAGCATTTATCGTGCTTTCTGACTTCTGACAGTCAATGTAATTGACGATCTGACTTCTGACTTCTAAAAAAAATATGGTAATAAGGGCAAAAGCACCACTAAGAATAGGTTTGGCAGGAGGCGGAACAGATGTAAGTCCTTATTCGGATTTGTATGGCGGCGCTATTTTAAATGCGACCGTTAGTTTATACGCCTATGCGACAATAGAACCTTTAGACAATGGACAAATAATATTTGAATCTATAGATTTAGACGAGCGACAAAGTTTAAAAAGTAAAAAGAAATTAGCGATAGATGGACAATTAGACCTTTTCAAAGGAGTCTATAATCGGGTTATTAAAGACTTTGTAAAAAAGCCTTTATCCTTTAAATTAACGAGCTATGTGGATGTGCCTAAAGGTTCTGGAATGGGGACCTCTTCTACGGTAACAGTTGCTGTATTAGGAGCCTTTTCGGAATGGCTTAATTTACCCTTGGGCGAATATGATATTGCCAAATTAGCGTATGAAATTGAACGGGTAGATTTGGCAATGGCTGGCGGGAAACAAGATCAATATGCTGCTACCTTTGGCGGTTTTAATTTTATGGAATTTTATGAAGCAGACAAGGTAATTGTTAATCCACTACGGATTAAAGAGACGTACTTGGACGAATTGGAATACAATCTGCTATTATATTATACAGGAACCAGTCGATTGTCTGCCAAAATAATTGAAAAGCAAGCTAAGGAATTTAAAGGTAAAAAATCTAAATCTATCGAGGCAGCACACCTAGTGAAAAAGCAGGCACAATTAATGAAAGAAGCTTTATTAACTGGACAGTTCAATGAACTGGGCAAATTACTAGACTTTGGTTGGCAGAATAAGAAAAAGATGGCCCCTGGGATCAGTAATGCAGTGATAGATGAACTATATGATACGGCATTGAAAGCAGGTGCGACTGGTGGAAAAATAAGTGGTGCAGGTGGTGGTGGATTTATGACGCTCTATTGTCCAGGGAATACAAGATTTGAAGTCGTCCAAGCGTTAACTCCTTATGGAGGGGTTTTTTATCCTTTTCGTTTTACGAAGCAAGGACTAAAAACTTGGTCTATGTCAACCTAGTCCAAACATTCTCTGGGTATACCTAAATTGGACCTAATGAGCAATTAAATGAGTAGAAATATTATTCAAAAAAATAACGCAAGAAGATATGCAATAGCAGATATACATGGTTGCTTAAATACTTTTAGAACTTTGCTTAGAGAAAAAATAGATCTAAGAAAAGAAGATCAATTATTCTTATTAGGAGACTATGTTCATAGAGGACCAGATTCAGAAGGAGTGTTAAATGAAATAAGGAATTTAATTTTACAAGATTATCAAATATATCCAATTAGAGGGAATCACGAAGATAAGTACCTTAAAGAAAGGAGCGGTAAGATTGATCAAAAATATAAACAGCTACTAGATTCAATGCCCTATTACTATGAAACGGAAGATTTTATTTTCGTTCATGCAGGTTTAAATTTTTCGATTGAAAATCCTTTTGAAGATACCAATACAATGAAATGGGGACTGGGATTCAAAATGGAGCCGGAACAAAAAATCTTGAAGGGAAGAAGTATCGTGCATGGACATACAATTACTTCTCTTTCAGATATTTTTGATGCAGTAATGGATAGAGCCATATATATTCCAATAGATAATGGATGTTACAGAGCATTAGAACAGGAAGAAGTAGCTTATGGAACTCTTGTAGCATTAGATTTAGATAATATGAAAATGATTGTACAGGAAAATATTGATAAAAAAGAATAAATCATGATACGAGACATTATAAAAGCGAGCATTAGTATAAAAGAAAAAATCCTAAATGATGCGGACCTAATTGATTTAATAGCAGAGGTGACCGCAGTTTGTACACAGGCTTTTCAGCAAGACAAAAAAGTATTGTTTTGTGGCAATGGAGGGAGTGCAGCAGATGCGCAGCATTTAGCAGCGGAGTTTTCAGGTCGTTTTTATTTTGACAGAGACCCTCTTTTTGCGGAGGCTTTGCACGTCAATACTTCCTATCTGACTGCCGTAGCAAATGATTATGCTTATGATGAAATATATGCGCGGCTCATAAAAGCCAAGGGACGAGAAGGAGATATTCTTTTTGGCATATCCACTTCTGGCAATTCCAAGAATATTGTACGAGCTTTTGAGCAAGCAAAATTACAAGGCATGGTAACGATAGGCATGACAGGCAGCACAGGCGGTACAATGAAAAACTGGTCCGATTATTTACTAAATATGCCCTCTACAGATACCCCAAGAATACAGGAAGCACATATTTTAGTTGGACATATTATTTGCGAATTAGTAGAAAAGAACTTATTTTCGGTAATGGTAGAAAGTAAGGAAAGCACATAGGTTTGTTTATTGGTTTATAATGTTCATTTGTTTAATCACCTAGGTGTACACGTTTCGTAAACAAATAAACATTCTAAACAAATAAACAAATAAACAATAACAACAAATCCCACAACAATTGACAAAATCAGCAATTATTCTAGCAGGAGGAATGGGGACTCGCCTAAAGTCCGTTATTCAAGATATTCCCAAGCCTATGGCCCCTGTAAACGGACAGCCCTTTCTTACTTATGTATTAGATTATTTGGCAGCTTATGGTATTACAGAAGTCGTACTTTCTGTTGGCTTTAGATATGAAGTGATTTTAGCGCATTTTGGATACGATTATAAGAATATTTCTATCCGTTATTCCATTGAACATGCGCCACTTGGTACAGGAGGAGCGATTTATCGAGCGACCAAGTTATTACAAGAAACCACTTTTTTTGCTATGAATGGAGATTCCTTATTTAAGGTAGATCTAAAAGCATTGGCAGATTTTGCCACAACTAAAGAGGCAGAGGTAGCTTTAGCATTAAAAGAAATGTGGGATATTGATCGTTATGGCATTGTAGACATTGATGAAAATCAACGAGTACAGGCTTTCAAGGAAAAGCAACAAGTGGCACATGGTCTTATTAATGGTGGCGTTTATTGGATGACTACTAAAGCCTTTGAAGTAGAATCCTTTCCCAAGCGATTTTCTTTTGAGAAAGATTTTTTAGAAAAACATACGGAGACTTTAAAAATGTATGCTTGTCCGCTAGAGGGATATTTTATAGATATAGGTATTCCAACGGATTATGCGAAAGCGCAGCTAGAAATTGTATGAGGAAAAAAGAAAAAATAAAATGACTATTTTATTTTATTCCTGTTCCTAATTCTACTTTGGCACGCTAGTTTTTTCACTAGCTTATGGTATCAGGTAAACGGTAGATGGAACAGATTCTTCAGAGACAGCAAATTTGATTTTTTTTATTAAAAAAAATCAAATTTGCTGTCTCTAAAATCCCTAGATGTCAAATATACTTTTTACCTACTACCGCAAATAGAAACCATGAAAATAGATCAAAGTTGGACCTTATTTTTAGATAGAGATGGTGTAATTAACAAACGGATACCTGATGACTATGTGCGGAATATTTCCCAATTCTCTTTTTTAACAGGTAGTTTAAAGGCTATCGTACAACTAAATAATCTATTTGGCTTGGTCGTAGTCGTCACCAATCAGCAAGGGATAGGTAAAGGCTTAATGACCCAAGAAGACGTAGATAGTGTGCATGATTACTTAATAAGACAAGTGGAAAAAGCAGGAGGCTGCATAGAACGAGTATACACTTGTCCAGCCCTTGCAAAAGATAATGCAATTTGCAGAAAACCTAAGCTCGGTATGGGATTGCAAGCGAAAGAAGACTTTCCATTAATAGATTTTAAACGTTCTGTGATGGTAGGAGACTCTATTTCAGATATGGAGTTTGGAATAGGTTTAGGGATGAAAACGGTTTTTATTGAAACGAAAACGGATATAGATGCGGCTAAAATCCCAGTAGTAGATTATCGCTTTTCAAGCTTGTGGGATTTCGCGCGATCCTTTCAGTTCGTTGATGTAGGCTTGGTAGATTCCTAAATCTCCAAGATTGGCGTTTCCCCACTGTGTTTGATAGCCATTTTTTAATAAAAAATAGTCGGCAATAATATCTCCTTGTTGCTCTAAATTAAAATCTCTTAGTCCTTCCCCTTTTTTACGTCTAGCCCTTAATGCTTTAATTCCACCGTAATCGTAACCACAATGGGTATGCTGCGCAATGATAGCTCGAATCATATAAATAGCACCATATTGTTGGTATTGCCAAACGTGCATCAATTCATGTATTAAAATACTAGGGTGCATACCTCCCCAACTATTCACTAAATTAAAACTAACATAGCAAAAACGATAGAATCGGGGACCAATATGCGCGCGTTCATCGAGTCTAATAAATTGATAGTCAATGGTATCACCATATATACTTTTGGCAAGTTCCAGTTCGGGGGCAGTCAATGGCCGAGAGTTAAATTTTAGAAAGTCGTTGACCGTTTCATAGATTTCGCCAATACCCAGTAACTCTAATATTTGAACAAAAGCCTCGAAAAACCATAAAGATATTACAGACAATCGAGAAGCATTTTCAGCTTCATCTTTCCAATACTCTTTTTTCGTTGCTGATAAAGTGAGTCCCTTTAATAAGTGTTTCCAAAAGCGGATACCTCGTGTAGGAATTAAACTAAAATAAGAGACGATTCTAAGATAGAGTGTTCGTATTTTAAATAAAAAGAAATTGTTTTTTTTCAATAAATAAATTTTTCAACGTCTGGATTAGAATGAGTGATTACTAAAATTTAGGAGATTATCTCCTGAATTTTAGCATTACTGTTTTCTTGAAAACTCAATTTAGTTGGCTCTTTTTGATTTTATTATTTAGAATTTGGCGTATTCAAACCAAAGGTTTCCACTTCATCTCTTTAGCCATAGACTCATACACGCTCTTTCCCTGTTCATAAAATTGTTTGATAGATCTAGCTTTAAAACGGGTATTCATTTTATAAAAAATAAGGTAAAAATTAGTGCCTTCCATATACCAACCCGTGTTGCTACTAAAGAAATGCAGTAAATCCTCATTCATCATAAATCGGATGTATTCTTCATCTTCTCCTTTCAACAAATAATTGCCAGAAAATTTAGGAAATCGTTCAAAATCAATATCCTGCGCACCAAAAACATAACTAGCAATTTTCTGAAATATAGATTCTGGTTCCATTGAAAATTCTGGTAAAGCCAAATTCTTAGATTGCACAAAGAAAACGGTTTGGTTGTACGTGCGACTACTTTTACCATAGCCCGTTTCAAAACGGTAATCAAATATCTGCAATTTGGTATCGAAAGAATCTTCTGTTTTCTTCAAAATATTACTAATCGTTCGATTTCGACCTGCTTTAAATAGATTAAACTCGCTTAATAGGGGGCGAGAACTATATTCTTCAAATTCACTATAATCCATACCCAATCGATGAGCTACCGCCCGCAATTGTCCCTCTCTACTCGTATCGTACTGTGCAGAGTTTCTATTGGCTAACTGCCGCTTTAGTATTTGGTAAACCGAAAATTTTGATCGCATAGGTGGAAAAGATTTCGTTTCAAGTTGTAGGAAACTTAAAACCCAAAAATAATAAATATTTAGATTCGAGGGCAAGAAAAAATTATAAAGTAACAATGAAAAAATAAATTAGTCGTTTTTGAAATGGGCTTTTTTCTAATGGGTTGAAAACCTATAAGAAAAAGGTCAATTCAAAAACTAAAAGACTAATTTATTTTTTCATCAATACAAAGTAACTTTAATCTTTTCTAGTTGAGGTTTGTTATAGTAAAAGCTAATCGGGATTAGCAGCAAAATATTGATTGAGGGAATGACTAATCCCAAGTATTAATTAAAAAATAAATTAGTCTTTTTGTTTTTGAATAGACCTTTTTTCTAATGGGTTGAAAACCCATTAGAAAAAAGTCTATTTCAAAAGCGACCAAATATTTTTTCATCGTCACTTAAAAAACTGATTATGTCACTACGATTAGGGGACATTGCGCCCAATTTTACGGCTGTTACCACACAAGGTACTATTAATTTTCACGAATGGCTAGGAGATGGCTGGGGGATGTTGTTTTCCCACCCTGCGGATTT
>ENA-ORXT01005167-ORXT01005167.1-marine-metagenome-genome-assembly--contig:-NODE-5167-length-12959-cov-4.942323_pt1 | contig 12959 bp, 11 predicted proteins | sample MGYA00237868_ERZ511482 | MGnify/ENA metagenome assembly ERZ511482 | reverse complement strand
CTCACCAAATTACAAGATCAAATTGACCTACCAGCCATTTTCCGCTGCCACCGTTCTTTTATGGTCAATCTACATCAAATTAAACAGGTCAATGGCAATAGCAGAGGCCTGCAATTGGATTTGTTAGACCTCGACCAAACGATTCCGGTTTCTAGAAAATATGTTAAAGAAATTCAGGCGAAGTTGGAAGAGGTGTAGTTTTTCTTTCCTTAAATCTTGCTGGCGCAAAGGCTAAGCCTTATGCCTGCTATCTATAGGATATTAACAATTAACATGGTTTAGTCCGTTTAGTCGAAGAGGTGATTTTATATTCGGACATAAGTACAGCAAGTTCTTAAATCTAATCCACCGCCATAATGGGAAAACAAAAGAACTGCGGTAACTGGCAGCGACAAAAGAAGCTTTAAAACAATCTGTGAAATTCAAGGATTACCTAAGTGTAATTGCGATCGAATTGTAACAGGTAGACAAATATATAAAGGTTCAATGTATAGAAAACGGTTGCAAAGGAAAAGAAATAAAGACGCTCTTTTATTTTCTGGCACGTTACGCTAATTTTTTACGGACACTAGTAAAGTGTTATTCTTTATCATCTGTAGGTTTATCACTAACGTAATAGGTTAGATATACTTTTTTTATTTCCTGAAAAAATTCGGGATGAACTTTCAACATTTCATTATTTAGCATCAAATAAGTACTATCGTTAGGATTAGAATAATGGGAAAATTTAATTGGAGAAAAGAAGTTTTCCATAACTTGCTTGTATATCCTAAATCGTTTAGTATTATTAATAGACTCTCCTAATAAATTAGCTCCTATAAATCCAAAAGAAACCTTATTATCAAGTTTATACCTTGAAAGCATAATTTCAATACAAGTTCTTATACATCCTTGAGCATCATTTTTTTTTGTTAAAATACTATACTTGTCTTTTGAAAATCTATGGCTTTTATGATAAAATTTTATTGCTAAAAATTTATGCTTAAATTCTTGTAATTGAACAATATATCGAGCATTACCTTTACCCTTAAACGAATATAAATGTTCAATTAAAAACGGCTCATTCGTATATTTATCAGATTGAAGAAATTTGAAAGTATATACTGTATTAAACATGGAAGTTATCAAAAAGAAAGAGAGAAAATACCAACAGGTATTTTCTCTCTTTAGATTAGCTAATGTTATTTATTTTTTAAACTAAATATTCATAATTCTTATTTCTTTCTTTCCAAAGTTTATTACTTGGGATATGCTTTAATAAAACATCTTTAGGAGGAGCACTATCTAACTCTTCTACAAAAACCTTACATCTCTGATAATGTTTGGCAAATAATTTAGTCGTTGCCTTAAACCCTATAAGAAAACCCCACATAATGAAAGGATAAGAAGTAAATCGAATTTTTTTTGTAGAAATAGACACTACACCTTCATATTTGTTCCCCGCCACCATTTTTTGGATAGACTCGTAATCATCCAAAGTTAGGTGGTCAAAATCTACCTTTGAGATATGCCTCATACTTTTCTTTAGTATCGAACCAAAATAAAATCCTATTAGTAAAAGAATTAAAGCTACAGGGAATAAGATAAGTGATAAAATATTTATGACTAAGGTCGTACTAAAAGCCGAACCCAACCAACGTCTAAAACCTCGCATGATCATAGATACCCCAACTATAGCATCGTAAGTATAGTAATGGTTATCATCTTTATAAGAATGAACACCTTTAGAATCTGTAAAGTTAAGAGTTGCCATAATAGCACTATTCTATTTAGAATTTTTGGAAATTTTAAATGAGTTTTGGGAAAGTTGTAATTAGTCATTAAACGAAATCTAGTACAAGATAATACATTATTTGCTTAGAAAAAGTCTAAATAAGCCGATTTAGTTCTTTTAAGACGAAATATAATATAATACAAAATATCTTTTATTGAAAATATTATATCTAAAAAACATAAAAAAACAGAATTAAAAAATATAAAAAACACTTAATATAAAACAGGATAGAAGTGTAAATACATAGTATCAATACATAATTATATTTATAATCACATAAATAATTTATTTATTTTAACACTTGTAAAAAAGATTTCTTTAAATAATTACGTAAAAACGTAATTACGCTATTTACGTTATTATGTTTTCAGATATTTGTCATTATGGCAAAGACCGTAAAATTAATTGGAACTCATGCGGAGTATGACAATTTGAAGATATGTGAAGTAGATAATTATTGAGTCATCAAAATTCGATAAAATGTATCCTTTAAAACCTATAAAAGATGATAAGCAATATTACGCTTATTGTGATGAATTGGAAAGATTAACGCTCTTGGAGAATGCCACGGAAGAAGTGGAAGATAATATAGAGCATTTGATTATATTGATAGAAGCATGGGATAAAAAACACACTACTGTTCCAGCATTAGATCCTGTTGGCTATCTTAAATTACTATTGCAAAATCATAACTTAAAGCCTATTGAGCTACAAAAGAAAACGGGGCTTAGTAAGACCCTGATTTCTCATATATTAAATTATAGACGAGGGTTTTCAAAAAAAACGATTAAGGTATTGTCTGACTTTTTTGCGGTTTCTCAAGAGACGTTTAATCGACCTTATGAGTTGAAAAAGATTTCAAAGGGAAAGGTTAAGTATAAGGGCAAGAAAAAAAAGACCATTACAACTAAGGTTTAATTCTTGCCTAATTAGGTTAGGACTACATTTCTACTCGAATAATCGCTGGCGCAAAGGCTACTGCCTTGTGCCTACTATCCATAAGGCTATTGCCTTTACGCTATGCTGGTTGATATTTGCTTCGTTTTACTCATTTCTTATTGTTTGCTAAATCTGCCTTCGTTTGTTCTGCTAATGTAATTACTTCTTTCAAATCATTAGCAACATTTTCCTTTCCTGCCTTAGTGAGGGTAGCATTGATAATGCCCTCTTTCAATTCAACTCTTGTACTTTCTAAGTCTTTGATAATCGTCTGAATGTTGATTTTAGTTTTCTCCATGGTGTTTGAATAACCTAATGTTAATCTAGTTTATACTTTCTATTTCCTCTAGGCTTACGACCATGTTTTTCTTTATAAGCTTTAATATGGTCTTTCTCAATCTTTAAAGCTTCTTTTCGATTAGGAATATTTTTGATAAGAATTCTGGCAAAGAATCGGATGAATCCAGCTACTATATTATAAAGATTGATTTGATCTCTTAGTCGTTTGGATAATCGATCTTTCTCTATGGGATCATGACTGATACCGTATTTAAAAGTGTCATCTTCAACTGTATCTATAATTTCATAAAGGTGGTGAGGTGACTTATTGTTTAAAGAGTTGCCGTGTCGTTTTCGTTTTTTTGCCATTTTCTTTGTAAACTGCTACCCAATTATTGATTAGATTTGATATTCCATCCTGCTTTATTACTATACGTTTCGTAACTCAAGGAAGGAAGATAGATAAAGGGTTTCTTTGTTTTCCTTTCATAAGCAGTAGCAGCAACAGATAACAATGGTTCAAAGGTGAGGTCTTTAAACATTTTTTTTGAATTGTTTATAACTTCTTGGTAGGCTTCTTTACCATTGGCGATTACACATGCTCGAACATGTAAGAAATGGTCAACAGAAAAATAGTTCCCTTTCTTGTAAGCATATTGACCAATATGTTTCGCATACTTTTCTTGATCTAATTGATATAATTTTTGGGAAAGAATTTCTTGAAAATTGTAAATATGAGCAACGTGCAAAGAAGACAATTTTTCAATTAATGGCTCAACGGCAGCTGCATTTATTTCTTTTTTCCAATCCAGTAATTCTATCAATTGCCAAAATTCCTTTTCTGTCAATGGCTGAAAACCAGGTTGACGATTGACGGTTATTTCTAATTCTGCATCCCCGTATTTATCCTGCATATCCTTAATAAAAGCAGCACTTAATTTATGTATTGGGATCTTGAATTTCATTGATTTGATTGTCAAGGATTTTTTTTGCTTCAGTAATAGTAATACTACATCCTTGTTGTTTTATTAGTTTCATAACTAATTGTAATGCACCTAAATATTCATGTTTACTTAGTTTAACTTTTATTTTTTCTAAGTCGTCATCACTAAGCTGGTATTTTATTGCTTTTGTATTAGATTCTGTATTGACGGAATCAATTTTATTTGAAACTATATACCCATCTTCATCAATGCTTATTTCATACGAGTCAATTCTATCATTTATGAGTGCTTCAATTTGAATAGGTTTTACATTAAATTTTAGCGCAAGGAGTTTATAAATTTCATGTGCTTTTAATTGCGTTCGGTTGTTAATTAAATAATTACGAATAAAAAAAGAAAACCAATGAGGACTTACTTTATTAAAAATAGTGGTTTCTGGTCTGTATGTCTTACTTGGTAAGCCAATAAACCCACCTTCAAAGACTTTAAACTTATTATGAGTATCTAAATTTATATTTGTAAATATACTTCGTAATGTAGTATTTCTATACTTTAATACTTGTACTGCAATAGAATATATGTGTTGAGGTTCATCATAGTTATCTAGAATTTTTTCGACAACTTGTTTAATTGTTCCTCCCATTTGAGTCCCATTTAATTCCCATTTTTTCAAACCATAGGTACTCCAAGCTGTGTTAATAAATATATTATCATATTTAAGACAAACAGATCTTATATTTTCAATTTTCTTTGGTTTCTGTTTAAAATAAATATTGAGAGAATTGGTAATGTCAACAAGATGCATTGGTTCTCCTTTATTCAATAGAATTTCTTCTATATATTCGTAAAGGACTTTTTTAGTATTTCTTTTAAATTGAATTTCGTCTTGAACAACTTTTAATCCAAAATGTCTGTCTAAAAAGATAATGACAAAAGCTCGAATTAGACTATATTGTCTTTCATCTTGAGTGAAAAAATAATCTGGAATAATGTCTTTTAATTTTAAATTATAAGATTTTTGAATCTTTGAATTTTGAAGTAAAGTAATATCATTAATGAATTTAAATACCTTGAATATTTGAGAAATTTGCTTAGGAATTAAATATTTATATTCGTGTTTTTTTTCATTGTTAATTACTAGTTCTACTTGCTCATCGTACAAGATACTCAGAATTTTGAAGAGCAGGTTTTCTGGCAAAAAATAATCTTTAATTTCTTCTATCTCAAATAAAAATAATCTTTTATTAAAATAGTTTGAATATTTAAGTTCTATACTTCTGAGTATTTGTATAAAATTTTTAGTAAGGTCTATTATAATATTTACTGTATTATTCCTTAATTGTCTTACACGCTCTACCGATAGGTTATATTTGCTTGCTATCGCTTTTAGGTTCTTACTATTCTGATCATTATCGTTATAATAAGTGACTACTATATCTAGATTTCTTTTTTTAACTTTAGTATCAATGTAGAATAATGCAAATGATAACAAAGGAAGATATGAATCTATTGTAAGATTATTATCTTTTAACCATCTACTTATTGAAGTCGGCTTTAAATTTAACCTGTTTTCAAGTTGAAACATTCTTGCATCTAAAACTTCTGATTCTCCATGTTCTATTTTTTTTACTATACTGATAATTTCTTTTAATGAATCCGTTAGTTCTGTAAGAGTTTTTTTACCTACATTCTTTAAATTTAAAATGTATTTTTTATTTTCATATTTTAAAATAGTCTCTGGAGAAACATTTACTTCTCTAATTATTTGAATCATGGAGTGATAAGCTCTTACTGATAGTATTTTTCTCCTATTTTCAATAATACTAACTATTTCAGATGAAGTTATTTTTCTAAACTTCTGAATTTTAGATTCACTTCTTTCTGTATTATTTATATAACAAAATCTGGTGTAAATTTTTTCGATTTCATTAGGAATAAAGCCAGAATAATTATTAATGAACTTAATCATCTCATTTAAATCGTGTATGTCATTATTCACTAAAAAATTAATGCTATTTTTATCTAGATTTTCAATAAAAACCAACTCATTAATTTGTATATTCTGGATGTTTTTAACTTGATAATAATTGCATAATGATGTTAACTCCTCATTAGTTTTTTTTCCGATTCTTAAAAGATGTAAAAAATTACTATTTTTATTAAAACATAAAAGAATAGAATTAAGATCGTTTAGTTGATTATAACTGCATACGTTATAAGTTCTAACTGATAGATTGTGTAATTGAGATATTTTTTTTAGGCTAATATTCACGATAAAATATAGATATGATTATTTCTGAACAAAAACTAATAATTTAGATACTGTTTTATCAATAGTTGGTACATCCTCTAATGATGACAAATACTTAATTTGGGTAACTCCAGTTGGAATATCTGATTGCAATATTTTCGGTATGTGTTCTACTGAATAATATTCTAGTGAATCAATGGCAGTATTGTAATTAAATCGCACTTCATCATAATTTTCTAATTCATTTCCTAACGTTTTAAATACTAATGTATCTAATTTGTATAATAATTTTTTATCCTTAATTCTTTCTTTTACCTCACTAAGTAGTTCAAAAATAGAGTGTCCCATATCAATTCTTTGAAGCAGAACAGAAGCTACGTATATAGTTCTTCCTTTCCTATTTGCTAATTGTTCCTGAGAAAAGGAATGAATCCTTTTAGGACTAGTAGTAGTTTTCACTTCCAAACATTCTTTGCCATCATCAAAATCATAAATAGATTTTTGATCTACATGCCAAGCTTTTAGATGGTAATTAGGAAAATTAGAATGATTAATGATTAGCAGTTCACCAAATAATCCTTGGATTGTTTTTGTAGGAGGAGAGGAAAGCAATTGGAATAGAGAAGTTATTTTATATATTTCGTCGACTAAACTGTTTGTATTAGGGTTATTTCCTAATCTCTTTAATAGATCCTCACATAAAGTTAAAAAATATGATTGAAGCTCTCTATTTATGTTTTTAAATGTTAGTACAGTATATTTTTCAATTAATATTGGTTGCTCTTCATCTGACACAATTTTACATTTCCTATTGAAGAACATTTCAAAATATTTAAATCTTCTAGTAGGAATATATTGTTCCGTTTTACCTTTATTATAAATTAAAACACTAACAAAAGAAGAACTATCAATACCAATCTTATGATTTGGCATATTGGGTAAGGCAATGATTTTGTAAGCATCGCCTACTGGCGATTGTTGAATAAGTAACTTATCATATAAATCGAGTAACATAATTTCAATTGGTTTGTGTATGTCCTGTAAAAGTAAGCCGAAGATTCTCTGGATAAATTAAGCCAAGGGTATAAATAATGCGATTATTTAGATCTGGTAAATCTTCATTTTCTAATCTTATTCTGTGGATTTGGATATTTAGCGAGTCATCATGCTTTATAGCTTTATCTCCTGGATAAATATGACTCCCCTTGGGGGATCGCCCTGTGAATATATTCTTTATTCGCTCAGGGGATATTAATCCCCTTCTTCTAGGATCACTTTCTTCTCTTCCGAATGCCATTTCGATTAAATTACAAGTTTCTAAACTGTTGTTATCTCGGTGATATAAAAGGTATTCAATCGTGAGTGATTTTAAATGTATGTCAGAAATATTGGTCATTTTGAAATCAAATAAAAACTGTATAGCTTTTTCAATAGGGATATTGGCTATTCTATGACATCTATCAGGTGTTGAATTATAGAATATGGTATCATCCATATTAGAAGCAAATTCGGAGAGTAAGTTTTCAACTATTCTATTGTTATGAGTCATATTATTAATCGCATTTATTTGTTTACTTCCACTGAGCGTTTGACGAAGTAAAGGCGAAGATAATATGTTAGTACGAGTTGGTCTTAGACTTCTATCTAATAGAAATGTTCTCGAAAATTCTTGAGTAGTTTGTTTTGTCAACACATTTCTCAAATGCTCTTCATGCTCTACATAACTAATATATTCATTTATAGCATTTTGTGGTAAATATACTCGACAACTGTCGAGATAGGATCTCTTGTATCCAAAAAACCTACATCTTTGTTGAATAGTATCTGCATTTGAAGTACTGACTGATTGTCTTGGCATATAGGTCGTCATAAGGCCTTGAACTGTAAAACCTCGATCTAGCTTTGGTCCACCAACTAATATATGGCATCTTCCCATTGACCAATCAACATCCTGCTGACCTCCTAACACTAAATGTGTTACAGTTTCTAATAAACAATCACTAATAGATAAAAAAAGTTCTTGCTTATTTATAATATTAGCGGTCTCTAACATTCCAATTGCTCTCTCTAAATGAGAATCAAAAGATTCTATAAATTCAATTTTAATAGGGTCTGTATCTTCTAATTCAAAATTCTCTATCCATTGCTCTATAATTGCGTCTATCCAAGTTTTAAATAATTGGCTGGCACTTCGTCTTACATCAGGGTGAACCATCATACTAAGCATAGAGACATTCTCTAACATATCTTGTTGAATGCCAGCCCCTATATAAAAATTTTTTAAAGCATCAATTAAGCTATTAGGAGGGCTTTCAAGGGGATTTATGGTATTATGATAAACTTCGTTCTCTGGAATGGTAACTACCAACTGCTCTCTTCGTTCCCTAAAGAAAGTAATACCTCCCGTATAACTCTGTCCAGGAGAAAGGACAACATGAAAATCTGGAGAAAGCATGCTCATCATATCAATTAAAAAAGGTCCTTGAGGAGTTGCCGTATATTGTAAAAAAGTATGATTAATAAGGGTATTCCTCAATTGTACAATTGATTCAAATGTCCTGCTTTCATCATCAGTATCATTTCTAGAATTTCTACTAGCCAAAGTATTCAAACTAGCTTGATCCGCTTCATCATCAATAATTAGAACAGGACCACTTAATAAATTTTCTTTAACTTCGTTATTAGAAAAAATTCCTGTAATACTATCAATTCGTCTACTATGTTTTAGTAAGGTAATAATTATTAATGGCTGATGTCTTTGTTTTAACGTGCGTTTGATCAATAGATTTTTGGATTCATCTGGATTTTCAAATACCTTATAATGTTTTCTGTTAACACTTTGGGTCATCAAATCTTGTTTTAATCTAGCTGTTGTTTGATGGAGTAGATTGTTTTTCGTTCCTGCTAAAATAATTACAACTCTATACCCATTATCTTTAGCTAAAGCAGTTACAGTTGTAAAAGACAAAGTCTTCCCACTTTGAACATAACCAAAAGCTAGACCAGTTGTAGAATTAGCTTGATGATTTGTTGAAGTACATTTAGACAAGATATCTATAGACTCTGATAGTAGGGTATCTTTTTCTTCTGGTAATAGCATTTTTAGCCTATCTAGGAGAGAGCCAGTTTGATCACCAACAACTACATCGTTAGCTGAATTTTCTAAGATAGTTAATGTTGACATTATATTGATTTTAAGATTGTACCAAGGTTGATTCTTATATATCCTGCGTTTTTTGTTCCTTGGATTGTACTAAATATTTCCGCAAATAAAAGACCTTTAAACAATTTTATTATGGGACCTATACTTTGCGTATTAATAATATCTTCATTGTCAAAATATTCATGAGATAAATTAATTCTCCCCTTCCAATTGTATAATCCATTCTTAGTTTTATGTAATGAGTAAATTGAAAATCCTTTTTCATGGATAAATTCAATATCTAAATAAAATGTATTACCTTGCCAATCAAAAATTTCTTGGACATTATCAAATTTATTTTTTACATTAACTTGATTTTCTGGGAGCTCTTGGGGTTTCAATTCTATCTTCTTAAAATTCTCATTTCTTTTTGTCTTATACTCTTCGTTGAAAGATTTTTGTTTTTCTTCCTTAATTGCATCAATAAGGATTTCATCTTTATCTTCTTTTTTTATTGGTTTTCTATATTTATCACCCTGTTTTAAGAGATTAAAATTTGGATTATTTAATTCTTTCTTTACATAGCCAAGTAATTCCTCTAATTCGTCTACTTGTGTAAATTTACCTTTATCAAAGGAAACCTTGAATCCTTTTAATTCCAATTCCCCAAATATCCTCTTAAATCTAGGAGAACCTAATTGACCACAAATAATAGAAGGATGATACTTTTCATCATGGCTCCCTTGAATAACTCTACCTCTCCTGAATAACGATAAACCTCGATGTTTAGATTTCATTTGTTTCAATAGCCCTATAAAGCCACTAACATGAAAATTACCAAATTTAAAATTTATTTCTTTTTTCCATTCAACTGGTTTTCCAGTGGGATCGTCTATAAAAGATGACACTAAAATTTCTGGCTCATCATATTCCAAATCTTCTCCATTAAAAACTAATCTCATTTCATTCGATCTAAGAAATTTTCTATATATACTAGTTAAATGATTTCTAATTCTTCCTATCTGAGCACCTACTTTTTTAGGGGCATTATGACTTAAATTTTTAAGAAAGACCTCAGTAAAGTGGGAATCTTTATCAAATATTTGATTCTTCACTTTTAACTCTTCTTTTTCTGCTTTAATAACATCTTGTAAAACAAATGTTACTTCCCGTTCAATCGCTTCACCGATAGCAGAAGACCTAACTTTGTAATTATCTGCAAGCCAAATAGATGCTATCTTCATCCCCATACCAAATTCCGATAATCCTGTATTATCTATAGGAATATTTGCAGGTTCAAAAGCTCTTTTGAAATTAGTATAATCTATCCCTGCTGCATTATCCCGAATTCTTATATAATCCTCGTCAATGTTGATATCTAAATAAACTGTAAATTGATAATTCTTATCTTGAGCTTTAATAATTTTTTTTTTTGCTAAATAACTTTGAAGTGCATTGTCTACAAATTCAGCTAGAGCATACCATACTTTGTTATTCATACTTCGATATGCTCCGTAGGCCCCTGCTCTAAATTTTATAGAAACTTTATCTAAGTTGTTACTCATTTATGATATATTTAGAAATTGAAATGTTTTTATTTGCCCGTTAGAGAATTTACTAGAGACAAAAATGAGTGGATGGAATTAAGATATATAATGAGGACGCAAGGTAGTATTGTCGTTGTTTATCATTGAGTTAAATATATAAGGTATATCCTTACCAGTTACGTAAATAATTGGCGTATGTTTACTAAAATTATCTTTTGTCCATAAAAAGTAAAAAGGTGTTTGTACTAAAGATACTGGGATTTTTTAACTTAATCATAATAATTATATTTTTTTTTAAAAAAATGATATAATATTTATTTCAATTAGATTTTGTTGAAAATATCTTTTACTTTACCTGTTTTTTGTAAAGTGTTATTTTTTTCATAAACTGATAATATTTTAGGACTATGAGTGAGACAATCATTTATTTATTGTTTTACTAAAATCATATTTAATGAAGTTTATTGACTTGTTTGCAGGAATAGGGGGATTTCACATAGCTCTAAAAGATTTAGGTCATACGTGTGTATTTGCTAGTGAAAAGAAAGAAGCACTAGCAGTTATTTATGAGAAAAATTTTGGTATTAAGCCTAACAGAGATATTACAAAAATTGATGTCAGAGATATACCTCGTCATGATATTTTATGCGCTGGCTTTCCTTGTCAGCCTTTTTCTAAAGCAGGAAGTCAAAATGGTTTGAGCGACAAGAAGAATGGTACTTTATTTGATACGATTGTTGAAATTTTAGAATACCATAAACCTCAATACTTTATTTTAGAAAATGTTAGAAATCTTTTAACGCATAATAAAAAGAGTACTTGGGAATATATATATCAAGAACTTAGTGGAAAATTGAATTATGAGGTAGATAAAGAAATATTCTCTCCACACCATTTTGGAATACCACAACATAGAGAAAGATTATTTATCATTGGAGCTAAAAACGGATTAGACCATTTTAAGTGGATGGAGCCCGAAAAAAAAGAAACTAGTATCTATGACTACTTAGATGTAAAACCAAAAAATCCCCGTAAGGTTGAAAAAGAAAAACGTCATGTTATTAAAGTTTGGCAAAAATTTATATCTGCCATCCCCTCCAATCAACCGTTACCAAGTTTTCCTATCTGGAGTATGGAATTTGGTGCGACTTATCCATTTGAAGATACTACACCTTATGCATCTTCAAGTATTAAACTAGGAAGATGTAAAGGGAATTTTGGAATACCTTTAATAGGTTTATCTAGAATAGAAAAAATAGCTAATCTTCCGAGTTACGCTAGAACAGAAGCTTGCCAATTTCCATCATGGAAGAAAAATTATATAAGGCAAAACAGAAATTTTTATGAAAAGCACAAAATTAAAATAGATCCTATCTTACCAGAAATCAAGAAATTAAAGATTCCTAGCTGGCAAAAATTAGAGTGGAATAATCAAGGGGGAAAACGTCAGTTGAAAAAGCATATTCTTCAATTTAGAGCTTCAGGTGTTCGAGTAAAAAAAACTAACTTTTTCCCTTCTCTTGTGACCTCAAGTACTCAAATTCCGATACTTGGCTGGGAAAATAGATATATTACACCAGAAGAAGGAGCCAAGATACAATCATTAGGCTCTATTGAATTACCTGAAAAGGTGGGAGCATGTTTCTCTGCATTGGGTAATGCGGTTAACGTAGAGATTGTGAAATTAATCTCTAAGAGATTATTACAGGATACACAATTTGACTTAAGTAAAGAGAAAAATGTTCATTCTAATAAAGTCGGGTTATCACAAAATTTATAGAATTAGTATGTATTAACTTTTAAATGAACTAATTTTGAAATACTAAATTAAGACAACTGTCCAATGGAATAACTCATTCCTTAAAGTAATAACTCATTAAAATTAGACAAACTCAATTCAGGATTATGTTCCTCCGAATGACAATTAGCACAAAGTAAGCTACATTTGTCAGCTTCTTCCACAATGCAGAAAAAAGAAGGTTGTTGTTATATATAATCGGGTTCTTTATCCGTTCGTTTTCTCTTTAGGTCACAAAAAAAGGCTTACTAAATAGATGATGTTATTTAGTAAGCCTTTTATTTT
>ENA-ORXT01005166-ORXT01005166.1-marine-metagenome-genome-assembly--contig:-NODE-5166-length-12964-cov-7.057034_pt1 | contig 12964 bp, 9 predicted proteins | sample MGYA00237868_ERZ511482 | MGnify/ENA metagenome assembly ERZ511482 | reverse complement strand
GTCGTATTCCGATATCGTGGCCATGGCGGGCGGCACCCCCGTCACGGTGCCCTGCCCGATGGCGCAGGGGTTCAAGCTGACCCCCGACGCCCTGCGCGCGGCCATCACGCCTAAGACGCGCTGGCTGATGCTCAATTCGCCGTCGAACCCTTCGGGGGCGATCTACACGGCGGAGGAGATCCGCGCCCTCGCCGGTGTCCTGCGCGACCATCCGTCCGTCTGGCTGCTGGCCGACGAGATCTACGAGCATCTCAGCTACCGCCCCTTCACCAGCGTCGCGGTCGCCGCGCCCGACCTGAAGGATCGCACCCTGATCGTCAGCGGCGTATCGAAGGCATGGGCGATGACCGGCTGGCGCATCGGCTGGGGCGTCGGTCCCGTGCCGCTGATCCGCGCGATGACGGCGGTGCAGGGACAGGTGACGTCCGGTGCGTGTTCCGTCAGCCAGGCCGCCGCGCTGGCGGCGCTGAAGGGCGACCGGGGGCTGCTGGCCGAACGGCTGGCGGTGTTCGAGGGGCGGCGCGGGAAGGTCGTCGCGGGGCTGGACGCCCTCCCCGGCATCGTCTGTCCCGAGCCGGACGGGGCCTTCTACGTCTTTCCGAATATCGAGGGGCTGATGGAACGGGGCGGGTTCGCGACATGCGGCGCGGCCTGTACCTGGCTGCTCGAAGAGGCGCATGTCGCCATCGTCCCCGGCTCCGCCTTCGGCCTGCCGGGCCATGCGCGGATCTCCTTCGCCTACGGGCAGGACGATCTGGACGCGGGATTGTCCCGCATCGCGACCGCTATCGAAACCCTGCGCTGATCTGGCGCTCACAGGAGATATCCGATGGATCATGCCACCGTACTGAAGAATTTCGGCTTCACGGATGCCGAGCTGACCGGCGGCACCCTGCCGGTCGTGTCGCCCGTCGACGGCGCCGTCGTCGCCCATGTGCACGAGACGCCGCTGGCCGACATGCCCGGCATCATCGCGCGGTCGCAGGCCGCCTTCGCCACGTGGAAGACCCTGCCCGCACCCCGCCGGGGCGAGCTGGTCCGCCTGCTGGGCGAGGAACTGCGCGCCGCCAAGGACGCGCTCGGCGCCGTCGTGACGCTGGAGGCGGGCAAGATCACCTCCGAGGGGCTGGGCGAGGTGCAGGAGATGATCGATATCTGCGATTTCGCCGTGGGCCAGTCGCGCCAGCTCTACGGCCTGACCATCGCGTCGGAGCGGCCCGGCCACCGGATGTCCGAGACGTGGCATCCGATGGGACCGTGCGGCGTGATCTCGGCGTTCAACTTCCCGGTCGCGGTCTGGTCGTGGAATGCCGCGCTGGCCCTGATCGCGGGCGATCCGGTGATCTGGAAACCCTCCGAGAAGACGCCGCTGACGGCGATGGCGTCGATGAAGATCATGGAGCGTGCGCTGGCCCGCTTCGGCGACGATGCGCCCGAGGGGCTGTGCCAGCTGGTGATCGGCAAGGCCGATATCGGCGCGGCGCTGGTGGAATCGAAGGACGTTCCGATCCTGTCGGCCACCGGCTCGACCCGCATGGGCGGGATCGTGGGGCCGAAGGTCGCCTCGCGCTGGGGCCGGTCGATCCTCGAACTGGGCGGCAACAACGCGATGATCGTGGCCCCTTCCGCCGATCTGGAGATGGCCGTGCGCGGCATCGTGTTCTCGGCGGTCGGCACGGCGGGCCAGCGCTGCACCACCCTGCGCCGCCTGATCGTGCATAAATCCATCAAGGCCGATCTGGTCGAGAAGCTCAGGACCGCCTATGCCAGCCTCCCCGTCGGCGACCCGCGCGAGGCGGGCACCCTGATCGGCCCGCTGGTCGACGGGGGCGCGCTCGCGGCGATGCAGGCGGCGCTGGACAGCGCGAGGGCCGAGGGCGGCACCGTCCATGGCGGCGAACCCGTCACCGACGGCGTCCCCGGCGGCGCCTACGTCACCCCCGCCCTCGTCGAGATGCCGGGACAGACGGGGACGGTGAAGACCGAGACCTTCGTGCCGATCCTCTACGTCATGGAATACGACACGCTGGACGAGGCCATCCACCTCCAGAACGACGTGCCCCAGGGCCTGTCCTCCTGCATCTTCACCCTCAACATGCGCGAGGCCGAGACGTTCCTGTCGGCGACCGGCTCCGATTGCGGCATCGCGAACGTCAATATCGGCCCTTCGGGTGCCGAGATCGGCGGGGCGTTCGGCGGCGAGAAGGAAACGGGCGGGGGGCGCGAGAGCGGCTCGGACGCCTGGAAGGGCTATATGCGCCGCCAGACCTCGACCGTAAACTATTCGGACGAACTGCCGCTGGCCCAGGGCGTCTCGTTCGACATCTGACCCGCAACTCCGCCGGGGGCGCTTTCGCCCCCGGCCTTTCACGGAGAGCGCCATGACCGACCACATGCACCCCGACGAGATCCGCACGCTGTTCTCGACCGCCATGTCCGCCATGTACCGCAAGGAAGTGCCGCTCTACGGCGACCTCCTCGATCTGGTGGGCGAGGTGAATGCCGAGACGCTGGCCGCGGACCCCGCGCTTCGCGCGCAGCTCGCCGCGACGGGCGATCTGGACCGCCTCGACGTGGAGCGCCACGGGGCGATCCGGCTCGGCACGGCGGGGGAGCTGGTCGCGATCCGGCGCATGTTCGCGGTCATGGGCATGGTTCCGGTCGATTACTACGACCTGTCGGTCGCGGGCATCCCCGTCCATTCGACCGCCTTCCGGCCCGTCGAGGAAGCCTCGCTCAGGCGCAACCCGTTCCGCGTCTTCACCTCGCTGCTGCGCCTCGACCTGATCGGGGATCGCGCGCTGGCGGCCAGGGCGGAGGAAATCCTGGAGCGGCGCAGGATCGTCACCGACCGCGCATCCGCGCTGATCGCCCTCGCCGAAGCGCAGGGCGGCCTGACGGGCGGGCAGGCCCGCGCATTCGTCGACGAGGCGCTCGAAACATTCCGCTGGCACAGCGACGCGACGATCGACGCGCAGACCTATGCCCGGCTGGTCGCGGCGCATCGCCTGATCGCGGATGTGGTCAGCTTTCGCGGCCCGCATATCAACCACCTGACCCCCCGCACGCTCGATATCGACGCGGTGCAGGAGAAGATGCCTGGGCGCGGCATCGTCCCCAAGGCCGTGATCGAGGGGCCGCCCCGCCGCGATGCCGACATCCTGCTGCGTCAGACGTCGTTCAAGGCGCTGGAGGAGACGGTCCGGTTCGAGGGCGAGACCGGCAGCCATACGGCCCGGTTCGGCGAGATCGAGCAGCGCGGCGTCGCCCTGACGCCCGCCGGACGCGCCCTCTACGACACGGCGCTGGCCGCGTCGGGGGCCGGGGATGCCGGAACCGACGACCCCTTCGCCGTCCTTCCCGACGATCTGGAAACGCTGCGGCGGCAGGGCCTCGCCTTCTTCCGCTACCGCGCCGGGGAGGCCGCGTTCGAGGGCGCCGCGCAAAGCGTGACGCAGCTGATCGACGCGGGCGCCCTGATCGCCGATCCGCAGGTCTACGAGGATTTCCTGCCCGTCTCCGCCGCCGGAATCTTCCGGTCGAACCTGGATGCGGGCAGCCGCACGGATTACGGGGCCGCCGCGAACCGGGGAGCCTTCGAGGAGGCGCTCGGCGCGCGGGTCATCGAGGGGACGACCCTCTACGAGCGCACCGAGACCGACAGCAGGGCGGCGGCGCTGGCGCAGATCGGCCAGAGCCACCTCGCGAGCGACTACCGGGGGGCGAAGTGACCGACGACGCCCCGTCCCCGTTGGCCGCGTCTTCGCTGGAAGCATTCGCCGCGCGGCTGACCGCCGAGGGGTTCGAGGGCGAGGTCGCGGCGGATACCGCGACGCGCATCGTCCATGCGACCGATAATTCCGTCTACGAGATGGCCCCCCTCGCCGTCGTCTTTCCGCGCGTGCCCGACGACCTGAACCGCATCGCCCGGGCGGCGACGGCCTGCCGGATCGCGATCACCGCGCGCGGGGGCGGCACCGGCACGAACGGCCAGTCCCTGACGGATCGCGTCACGGTCGATTGCAGCCGGTACCTGACCCGGATCGAGGAGGTGAACCCCGCCGAAGGCTATGCCGTCGTGCAGCCCGGCGTGATCCTCGATCAGCTCAACCGGGCCGTGCGCGCGCATGGCCTGTTCTTCGCGCCCACGGTCTCCACCGCCTCGCGCGCGACGCTGGGGGGCATGGCCGCGACGGATGCGTCCGGCAAGGGATCGCGCGTCTACGGGCGCACATCGGATCACGTGCTGGGAATGGAGGTGGTACTGGCGGACGGCACGGACCTGGCGGCGACCGGGAGGGGCGAAGGCGTCGATCCGCGCGGCCTGTCCGCCCTCCTGCGCGACATCCTCGACGCCGAGGCCCCCGAGATCGAGCGCGTCTTTCCGGTCATGAACCGGGGGCTGACCGGGTACAACCTGAAGGAAGCGAGGCAGGGCGGGGGCGTATCGCTCGTCAAGCTGCTCTGCGGGTCGGAGGGGACGCTGGCCCTGACCAAGCGGCTCACGCTGCGCCTGCTCCCCCTGCCGAAGAGACGCGCCCTCGTGATCCATGCCTATGACGACATGGATGCGGCCTTGCGCGATGTGGGGCGGCTGGTGACGGCGGGGCCGACCGCCATCGAATTCATCGACGACAGGATCCTCTCTCTCGCCCGGCAGGACCCCGTCTGGACGACCATCGCGGGGGTGCTGGCGCAGGATGCGGACCGCCCGGTGAGGGGGCTGAACTTCGTCGAGGTGACGGCGGAGGACGATGCCGGGATCGACGCCGTGCTCGCGGGTCTCGCCGCCCTCGGCCCCGGTCCGGCATCGCTGATCGACGCGCGCCCGGTGACCGACCCGGCGACCGTCGCGGAGCTGTGGCAGTTGCGCTCGAAATGCGTCGGCCTGCTGGGCCGGATGGACCCGACGCGCCAGGGGACGCCCTTCGTCGAGGATGCCGCCGTTCCCGCCGAGAACATCGCCGATTTCGTGGCGGAGTTCCGCGAGATACTGGATGCGCGGGGGTTGAGCTACGGCATGTTCGGCCATGCCGATGTCGGCTGCGTCCACGTGCGCCCGGCGCTCGACATGCGCAGGCCGGGGGATGCGGCGATGATCCGCACCGTCTCGGACGCCGTGCACCGGCTGGCCCGGCGTCATGGCGGCCTGATCTGGGGCGAGCATGGCAAGGGGTTCCGGGGCGAGTACGGGCCGGAGGTGTTCGGCCCCCGCCTCTACGCCGCGATGTGCCGGATCAAGGCGGCGTTCGACCCGGACGACCTGCTCAACCCCGGCAAGATCGCCACGCCCGACCCCGCCCGCCCGCTGACCCGGCTGGACGCGGTGCCCTTTCGCGGCCCGCTCGATGCCGCCATCGCCCCGGCCCTGGCCACGACCTACGATGCCGCGATCCGGTGCAACGGCAACGGCCAGTGCATGGGCCGCGACGTGGAGGACGCGATGTGCCCGTCCTTCAAGGCGACCGGCGACCGCCGACGCGGGCCGAAGGGCCGCGCCGCGATGCTGCGCACATGGGCGCGGCTGAAATCGGCGGAGAGGGTGGATGAACCCGGCCTGTCCGCCTTGGAGGCCCAGCTTCTCGACAGTCTCTCCGATTGCCTCGGCTGCAAGGCCTGCGCCTCGCAATGCCCGGTCAAGGTCGATATTCCGGCGATGCGCAGCGCGTTCTACGAGGCATACTACGCGCGCCGCCGCAGGCCCGTGGCGCACCGCCTGCTGGGCGCGCTCGAACCCATGGCCCCCGTGCTGCGCCGCCTGCCGCGCCTCGCCAATCTCGGCATGAGGCTGGGCGCGCCGGTCCTGCGCCGGGCCGGGCTGGTCGACCTGCCCCGCATCCGCCCTTCCGGCCCTGTCGCCGCGCGCGGGGGGTCGCGCGGCAGGGTGCTGCTGATCGCCGACAGCTTTCTGGCCACCTTCGACGGCGCGGTGATCGAGGCGGGCGCGGCCCTGCTCGGGCATCTGGGCTACGACGTGACGGTGTCGGCACCGCTGGCGACGGGCAAGCCCCTGCACGTCATCGGCGCGCGCGGTCGATTCGCGCGGGTCGCGGAGCGCGGCCTCGCCCGGTTGCGGCGCGCCGAGGCCGACGGGATGGCGCTGGTCGCCATCGAACCGGCCTTCGTGTCGATGTTCGCGGGCGAATACGCGGCGACCGGGGCGCGGCTTCCCGCCGTGACGTCGATCGACCGGTTCCTGTCGGGGGCATTGGAAGGGCGGGCCGGCACAGCGCCGGGGCGGGCGTTCACGCTGTTCGTGCATTGCTCGGAATCCGCATCGGACCCGCAGACCGCCGCCCGGTGGGCATCGATCTTCGCCGCCTGCGGCCTGACGCTGACCCTCGCGAGGACCGGATGCTGCGGCATGGCGGGCACCTTCGGGCACGAGGCGGACAAGGTCGCGATGTCGGAGCGCCTCTACGACCTGTCCTGGCGGGGCAAGGTCGACGCGGCGGCGGGCCGCGCGGTCGCTACGGGGTTCTCGTGCCGGTGTCAGGCCGGGCGGTTCTCGGGCCGCCGCATCCCGCATCCGGTCGAGACCCTGCGGAGCGCCCTACTCCCCGACTGATCCCCGGCTCGCGGTCATCATCCACCCGGCGGCATCGACGAGGTGGAAGACCGGCAGGCCCGTCGCCGCGCGCAGGGCCGGGGCATAGGGCGGCAGGTTCCCGCATTCGAGGATGATCGCGCGGATATCCGGGGCGCGCGCCTGCAACGCCCGCGCCTGCGACAGGACGGCCCGCTCCATCCGGTCCCGGTCGAACGTCTCGTTCTGCCGGTCGCGCCGGACGAGGAAGGTCGCGGCGAAATCCGGCTCGTCCTCCATGCCCTGGATCACCGCATCCCGTTCGGGTATCGCGGCGGCATCGAGCGCGGCGGCACCCAGAGCGGTCCGCGAGGCGGTCAGGATGCCGATCCGCCCCGGCATCGTGGAGCGCACGACCCCGAAGAGCGACAGGGCCGACAGCATGACGGGCACCCCGACGACCGAGGCGATCCGCCGCTGCGCCGTGACGAGGAACCCGCAGGTCGAGACGATCGCGGTCGCCCCGTCCCGCTCCAGCCCGCGCGCCGCCGCCTCGAAACGCTGCATCAGCGCCTCGTCGGGCGGCCCGTCCTTCACGATCCGCGTGCTGTCCGCGCCCTGCACGACGCTGACGATCGCCGGAAACGGATAGCTGTCCGGGTTTCCCACATCGCCGGAAATGCGCTCGAAGGCGGTATCGAGGGACAGGATGCCGAGCAGGTCAGGGCGCATTGCCGACTCCTTCGGGAGAGTTCAACGGGATGGGGAATGCCCCCTTCCGGTCCCTGTTTGCCGCGCGCCGCGTCCCGCGCGCAAGGGGCCGATCCTGTCAACTTGACGACTTCGCCTGTCAGAATGACGGAAATCGAAGTCAGGCTGTCACTCCGCATCTTGGCCCATGCCCCGTTTTGACAACACACTTCCTGTCACAGGAAAATATCCAACGTAATCAGGGATCGAACGATGAAGAGCATGATCAAGCATACCTGCATGGCGGCCGCGATGCTGACGACCACCGCGGCGAGCGCCGATACGTGGGATCTCGCCCTCGCCTATTCGGCGACCAACTACCACTCCGAGATCGCGGCGGATTTCGCCGAGGAGGTCAACGCCAATTCGGATCTGGAGGTCGTGACGCATCCCGGCGGCTCGCTCTTCGCCGGGTCCGAGATCTACGGTGCCGTGCGGCGCGGCCTGACCCCGATGGGCGAGCGGCTGATCTCCGCCCTCAGCAACGAGAACGCGATCTTCGAGACGGATTCGGTGCCCTTCCTCGCGACCGGGTTCGACGGGGCCAAGAAGCTCTATGCCGCATCGCGCCCCGCCCTCGAAGAGGTGCTGGAGGAGGACGGCCTGCATTTCCTCTATTCCTGCCCCTGGCCGCCGCAGGGTTTCTACTCCGTCAGGGAGGCGACGGATCTGGAGGCGCTCAAGGGCCTGAAGTTCCGCGCCTACAACGCGACCACCTCGCGCATGGCCGAAGGGCTGGGCATGGTGCCGACCACCATCGAGGCCGCCGAACTCAGCCAAGCCTTTGCCACAGGTGTCGCGGAATCGATGATCTCGTCCGGCTCCACGGGCTATGACCGCAAGCTGTGGGAGAACGTCGACTACTACTACGACGTTCAGGCATGGCTGCCCCGCAACATGGTCATCGTGAACGGCAAGGCATGGTCGAAACTGGACGAGAAGACCCGAGGGGTCATCGAGACCGCCGCCGCCAATGCCGAAGAGGCATGCTGGACCAAGGCCGAGGAACTGGCGGGCTGGTATGTCGAGCAGTTCTCCGAGAACGGCATGACGGTCGGCGAGCTGGACGGCGAGGTCCTCGACGGCTTCAAGAAGGTCGGGGCCGAACTGCGAGCCGACTGGCTGAAGAGGTCCGGCGATGCCGGTGTCTCGATCGTCAAGGCCTTCGAGGCCGAATAGGCACCCCCTTCACATCCGCGCGGCCCCTCACTCGCCGGGGCCGCGCGCACCCCTTTCCCCGCATTCTGCCCCCCGATTTCCGAGGAGATGTCCCATGTGGCACCGCTTATCGGCGCTGCTCGACCGCGTGTATATCGTCGCCGGATACGGGGCGGGCGTCCTGCTCGTCTGTCTGTGCGGGATGATCCTCTACAGCGTGGTCGGGCGCATGTTCGGCCTCTATCTGGGCGGCGTGAACGATTTCGCGGGCTACGTGATGGCGACGAGCACCTTCATGGCGCTGTCCTACACGTTCCGCACGGGCGGCCACATCCGGGTCGCGCTGCTGGTGAACGCCTTCACCGGAACCCGCCGCCGCTATCTGGAGACGTTCTGCCTCGGCGTCATGGCGACGGTGATCTGCTATTTCGCCTTCTACATGTGCCGCCTGGTCTGGTTCAGCTACGATTACCAGGAGCGCAGCGAGGGGGCCGATGCCACCCTGCTGTGGATACCGCAGACTCCCGTGGCCCTCGGTGCCGTCCTGTTCGCGGTCGCCATTCTCCATCAGCTGATCGAGACGCTGTTCGACTACGACCGCGTCAATCCCGAAACGACGTCGACCGAGGGGGTGAACGAGGTATGACCGAGACACTGGCGATCCTGATCTTCGTATGCTCCCTGTTCACGCTCCTCGCCCTGGGCGTCTGGGTCGGGGCGGCGCTGCTGACGACGGCGGCCATCGGCCTCGCGCTCTTCACGTCGCGCCCCATCGGCGATTCCATGGCGCTGACGATCTGGGGCGAGCAGTCCTCCTGGACGCTGACGGCCCTGCCGCTCTTCATATGGATGGGCGAGATCCTCTTTCGAACGCGATTATCCGAGACGCTGTTCCGGGGGCTGGCCCCCTTCATGCGCAAGCTGCCGGGGGGGTTGCTGCACGTGAACGTGGGGGCCTCCGCCGTGTTCGCCGCCATCTCCGGTTCCTCCGCCGCCACCGTGGCGACGGTCGGCAAGATGTCGATCCCCGAATTGCGCAGCCGCAACTATCCCGAGCACATGATCATCGGCACGCTGTCGGGGGCGGGCACGCTGGGCCTGCTGATCCCGCCCTCCATCGCCATGATCGTCTTCGGCGTGACGGTGAACGAGAGCATCTCGAAACTGTTCATGGCCGCGATGATCCCCGGCCTGATGCTGGCGCTGTGCTTCATGGCCTATGTCGTCGTCTGGGCATGGATCAACCGCGATACCTTCGATCCCGTCGTCGATGTCGACACTTCCGGCATGGGCCGCCGCCTGCTCGACCTGCTGCCCGTGCTGTGCCTGATCGTCGCCGTGATCGGGTCGATCTATACCGGCGTGGCCACGGCGACCGAGGCATCGGCCCTCGGCGTCTTCGGCGCGATCCTGCTGTCGGCGGTCCAGCGCACGCTGTCCTTCGCGACCCTGCTCGAAAGCATCATGGGGTCGGTCCGCACCACGGCGATGATCATGCTGATCCTCATGGGCGCGGGCTTCCTGTCGCTGGCCATGGGCTTCACCGGCATCCCCCGCGCGCTGGCGGAGGGGATCGAGGCGTGGGACCTGTCGCCCATGATGCTGATCGTCATTCTGACCGTGTTCTACATCATCCTCGGCTGCTTTCTCGACGGCCTCAGCTCCATCGTCCTGACCATGGCCGTGATCGAGCCGATGGTGCGGGCGGCGGGCTTCGACATGCTGTGGTTCGGCGTCTATGTGATGATCGTGGTCGAGATGGCGCAGATCACGCCCCCCATCGGCTTCAACCTGTTCGTGTTGCAGGGAATGACGGGCAAGGACATGGGCTTCATCAGCCGCGCCTCCTTCCCGATGTTCCTCGTGATGGGGGGGTTCATCATCCTGCTGTTCATGTTCCCCGGCATGGCCACCTGGCTACCCGAGCAACTCAGCAAATAGCGGAGCGCAGCATGCCCGACACCGTCCTCGTCCTGATCGACATCGCCAACCCCGAAAACGCCTGCGCCCTGCTGGAGAATGTCCGTGACCGTTATGCCGGATGCGACCTGCACGTCGCCTATGTCATGCCCTACGGGTTCTACAGCTACGTCGAACCTTTCGTGTCGCAGGAAAGCCAGGACGAGGCGGCGGATCGTGCCAAGCAGGCCGTCGACGACCTGATGGCGAAGGCGGGCTGCCTCTCCGCCACGCGGCACGTCCTGCGCGGCGGCATCGGGGAGCAGGCGGTGCGGTTCGCGGGAAGGATCGGGGCGCGGATCGTGGTCCTCAACGCCGTCCGTCCCGACAGTGCCCTGAGCACCCTGGGCACCCATGCCGCCCAGATCGCGCGGCACGCCCCCTGCGAAGTGCATCTCGTCCGGTAGCTTCCCCGGAACGCTCGACAATAGCGGCTCCGGCATCCGCCCGAACGTCACGGGTATCGGGTCGAGACGGCGCCCGCGCGGCATCTCGATGCGTCGTACCGGTCGAGTCGATCGACCGATGGAAGAGGGGCCGTTCAGGTGGATATCGCAACAATGCGAATAGATATCGCCAAGAGCGTGGTTCAGGCTCGCGGCATTGATGCGCGTGGCGAAGTCGTCATGCGCAAGCGTCTGCCTCGCGGTCGCATTCTGGATCTCATGCGTTCCGTTCCGCCTGCGGCCCGCAGAGGGGCCATGCTCTTTCGACCAGTATTCGGTTTGATAGAGTGGACCGTGGTTCGGGTTGCGCCGCTTGTCCGACCTATATGGGAAGGCCTTCGCAGGCCTCCTCGGGTGTTGCCGTCGAGCGCGGAATGGGGTCGCTCGGTGTTGCCTTGCGTTCGGCGGTGCCGGTTGCTGTCGGCGTCGCATCGACCGCGATACCGTTGCGGTTCTCCATCGGCACATGCCCCGTGAAGCACAACCCGCTGCCCTGTCCGTCTCCCCCCGGATCGGGGTCCGGGGCGGGTTCCTGCAGTAGAGCCGCGCATCGCAAGACCCCTTCGATACCAGAAGGGAATCACGATATTCGACGATCTGGGAGAGAGTTTCAGCAGCCTGCCAAGCAGGTTTTCAGAAAAGTGGGCACCGGTTTTCGGTTAAAGAACCTGCAAGAACCAAAGAATCCAAGCAGGCATTCGTTGGCGAAGCCAAGAATGCCTGCTTGGAACACCCCGAACGATACGAGGATCGCTCGGGGTGCTCTATCTTCCCGTCTTGGCGCGTTTTCCGAATCGGGCGACGAACCCGCTGCCCTCGCAGACGCCCTGGACGATCAGGCGTCCAGACCGCCCGGATCGTCGTTGCGCGAGCCGAGGAAACTGCCGAATGTCTGGAAGCTCGGGGTATTGTCGCAGATCACCTTGACCAGCACGAGGAACGGCACCGCCATCAGCGCCCCGGCAATGCCCCAGAGCCACCCCCAGAAGACAACCGTGATGAAGACCGCCACCGTGTTCATCTCCAGCCGACGCCCCAGCACCATGGGCGTGACGAACTGCCCCTCGATCGTCGTGCAGGTCAGGTAGGCCGCCGTCGCGATCACGGCCGTGCCCAGCGGGTCCATCGTGATGAGGGTGTAGAGGCCCACCAGCATCGTGCCCGCGATGGCCCCGATATAGGGCAGGAAGTTGAGCAGGAAGGCGATCAGGCCCCAGACGTAGAATTTGGGGATGCCGATCAGGTAGAGCACCAGTGCGATGGCGCATCCCAACCCCGCGTTGATGACGGTGATGGTCAGCAGGTAGCGCGAGACCTTGCGCTCGATGTCGTAGATGACGCGCAGGGCGCGCTTCTTGTCCTCGAACCGGGAGAAGGAGCGCACGATCTTGGCGTAGAACAGGTCGTTGGACGACAGCAGGAAGATCGACAGGACCATGGCCACAGCGAGAGACGCCCCGGCACTCGCCAGGCTGCTGACGGCGTAGTTGAGGAGGCCCGGCCGCTCGATCACGACGCGCTGCACTTCCTCCGAGTTGCCGCCGCCATTGGCGATCTTCTCCACCTCCTCCGACGCGCTCTTCACCGCCTCGACCGATTCGGTCAGGGAGCGCAGCTTCTGCTTGAGTTCGTACCCGGCGCGCGGTGTCTCCTCCAGCATCGTGGAGACGGGCGCGCTCAGGGCGTAGACCATGAAGCCGACAAGCGACGCGAGGGAGAAGACGAGGAGGATCGATGTGATCGCGGCGGGAATGCCCGCCCGCCCCAGCCCTCGCACGATGGGACTGAGCGTCAGCGAGATGAGGATGCCGAGGACGATGGGCAGCAACACGTCCTTGGCGAAATAGGTCGCCAGCACCACGAGGATGAACAGGATGCCCCCGAGGAGAAATTCCAGCTTCGCCGTACTCGGCAGCGACGGAATCGCAACCGCCTTCTCCGTCTCGTGATTCACCGCTGCGTCCCTTTTATCCATGATGTCAGGGCTTCTCGCCCAGTTCGTCCGCCTTCGTCGCGCCGCGCTGGCCCATGGGACGCGAGGGACCGACGGTGCTGTCCTTGCGGGTCTGCGCCTCCATCTCGGCGTCGAACTCGGCACCCAGCAGCACGATGAAGGCCGAGAGCC
>ENA-ORXT01005164-ORXT01005164.1-marine-metagenome-genome-assembly--contig:-NODE-5164-length-12969-cov-5.893345_pt1 | contig 12969 bp, 2 predicted proteins | sample MGYA00237868_ERZ511482 | MGnify/ENA metagenome assembly ERZ511482 | reverse complement strand
TCATTCGAACCACTAAAAAAGACACCATGACACTAGATCTAAAACTGCCCGCTACCCAAGTTGGAGAAAGTGTAATAAAATATATACAACGAACTAATGGGCAATTCGACATAAACTTATATAGGCAATTAATAGGGGCTGCGAATCCATTTAAAGAAGGGGATGAAACTTTAGGGGTGGCGGCAACGAATGAAGCACACCGACAACTGGCACGTCAATTATTAGCCAATACTACGATTCAAGAAATAGAACAGTATATTTTGTTTGAAGATGAGTTGCAAGCACTTATTAAACAAACTACCGCAGATAACAGCAGTATTGCCAATTGGACATTAGGGGAATTAAAAAAATATATATTAAGTCAAGCAGAAAGTGACATTAAAGAAATTATGCCCAGCCTTTCGAGCGATGTCATTGGCTGCGTGGTGAAGCTAATGACGAATGAGGAATTAATACAGGTTGGACAAAAAATATTTACCCCTTTGGCAGGTAGTCAAATAGGTAGCAAGGGCTATATGGGCGCACGCATACAACCGAACTCGCCTACGGATAATGTGGACGATATACGGATGCAGGTATTTTGTGCTTGGTCCTATGCAGTTGGCGATTTAGTATTAGGAACGAATCCCGTATCGAGTACGCCTGAATCCGTAGCACGAATCGAAAATACCTTACATGATATTATAACGACTTTTGGATTAGAAGAGGTGCTACCGAATTGTGTGTTATCCCATATAGATGTACAAGCAGAAGTTGAAAAACGGCAGCCTGGAACAACTGGGATCTGGTTTCAAAGTTTAGCAGGTACGGTAAATGCTAATAAAACTTTTGATGTAACGATTGAGAAAATGTTGGACCATACAGCTCAGCGAACTGGTCGCTATGGTCTATATGCCGAGACGGGACAAGGGGCAGATTTTACCAATGGGCATGGTGAAGGTTTTGACATGGTTATCCATGAGTCTCGAAAGTATGGATTTATTCGTGCCTTGAAACAGACGCTATCCAAGAGCGTTCTGCCAGAGAAAGCACCGTGGGTACATGTAAATGATGTAGCTGGATTTATTGGACCAGAAGTATTTAAAACCAAAGAACAATTAGTACGCTGTTGTTTGGAAGATACGGTAATGGGTAAACTACATGGTTTGACTATTGGCTTAGATATTTGCTCTACGCTACACATGGACGTGACCCTCGATGATTTAGATTGGTGTATTGAACAAGTGATGCCAGCAAATCCCGCTTATTTAATGGCATTGCCGACCAAAAATGATCCAATGCTAAGTTATCTAACAACCGCATTTAATAACCATGTAAAAATTCGAGAACAATTCAATTATAAAGTCAATGATGCGATGTGGGCGTTTTTTAAAAAGCTACAAGTGATTGATGAAAGTGGACAAGCAACAGCACATTTCGGCGATCTATTATGGGTCTATTATCAATATCGTCTAGCTAAAAATGATACCCGTACGAAAGAAACTATCTATAAAGAAGGCACTGCATTAATAGCAGAAATTGAGGGTAGGGGAGTGCCGATTACCTCAGGTTATGGAGAAAATATTTGGGATCTTCCACCTAAGTTAGATACGGAGGTTCGACATTTGTATGAAGATGCCAAGTTAAGTTTATGGACTGAAATAACACCAGCCTTTGCAGCAAGTATTCCCAATGTCGTATCAATTAGGACGACCTCGATGAATAAAAAAGATTACGTCTATCATCCAGCATCAGGCGAGCAACTTGCTCCCCAAGCACTCGCCACTTTAAATAAAATTCAACAAACTTGGGGTAGTAAAATACCTGATGTACAAATAATTATTTCGGATGGTCTAAACGCTAAAGCTCTAATGGATGAAGGGCATTTATTGCCTTTTCTAAGCTTACTAAAACAAAACTTACAGGCACAAGGATACTCGGTAGCAAAAGAAAATATATTAATTACTTACGGAAGAGTTAGAGCAGGGTATCTATGTGGCGAAGCTTTGTTTGGTAATGCGCCCGCTTCTAAAAAAGCTAGTGGCATCATTCATCTAATCGGCGAACGCCCAGGTTCTGGTCATCATAATTTTTCTGCTTACCTCTCTGCGCCTTCCCAAGGAACGTGGAGTAAAAAAGGGACGGTGGATCATAATATTTCTAAAGTAGTTTCTGGTATTTCGGATACGGCTTTAAGTCCTGCGTTGGCAGTAGGGGAGACGGTGCGTATTTTTTCGGAATTGTTTGAGGAGGGGATATAGGAAAAGCCGAGATTTAATGCTTGGAGTAAATTTATAAGTAGCGGAATCTATGGTTTTAATTGTACATTTCGCTACTTATATTCTTATAAGTGGCGGAATCTATTTATTTTTACCTACATTTCGCTACTTATAAATTAAATTATGAAAAACGTACTCATTGGTAGGAAAAAAGAACAAGATATATTAAAAAAAGCTTTAGCCTCTAATGAGGCGGAAATGGTAGCTGTATTAGGAAGAAGAAGAGTGGGCAAGACATTTTTGATAACAGAGACTTATCATAAACATATTACCTTTGAGATAACAGGTTTACAAAATGCAAATTTAGAGCGTCAATTGGCTCATTTTAGTTTTTCTCTCCAAAGACAATCCAAAGGGAAGGCACCTTTAAAAGAACCTAAGAACTGGTTGGAAGCCTTCCAGCAATTAGTCCTTTATTTGGATGATTTACCCAAAAAAGAAAAGCAAGTAGTTTTTTTAGATGAGTTGCCGTGGCTGGCAAGTCCAAAATCTGGCTTTCTAACAGGTCTAGGCTTTTTTTGGAATAGCTGGGCAGTTCGGGAGCATATAGTAGTGGTTATCTGTGGTTCGGCAGCTTCTTGGATGATTCAAAAAGTGGTTAATAATACTGGCGGATTATACAATCGAATAACCAAGAGAATCTATTTAAAGCCGTTTACTTTAGCAGAGACAAGATCCTATCTCAAAAGTAAATACTTGAATTTTACGGATTATCAAATTGTACAAATATATATGGCAATGGGCGGAATTCCTCACTATCTAAAAGAAATAGAAAGTGGAAAAAGTGCCATACAAAATATTGACACGATTTGTTTTTCGGATAATGGTTTGTTGAAAGATGAATTTGGTAGATTGTTTCTATCCTTATTTGCCAATGCGGATAAACATATTGCTATTATAAGAGCTTTGGCAACTTCCCACCAAGGCTTGACCCGAACAAAATTAGTAAAAATTGCTAAAATTCCAGAAGGAGGGAATACCACTAAAGTTCTTGCAGAATTAGAACAATCAGGCTTTATTTCTACTTATTTTCCTTTTGGAAAAAAGAAAAAAGGTAAACTATTTCGGCTAACCGATGAATATTCGTTGTTCTATTTAAAATTTATTGAAGACAACAACAACGAGGGAGCGAACACTTGGCAACAGTTGAGTCAAACGCAAGCATTTAAAACATGGAGTGGCTATGCCTTTGAGAATATTTGTTTAAAACACATTCCTCAAATTAAGGAGGCATTAAAGATCGCTGGTATTTATTCTATTTCTTCTTCTTTTAATAAAAAAGGAAGTAAAGCGGAAAAAGGTACACAAATAGATTTATTAATTGACCGAAACGACCAAGTTATTAATCTTTTTGAAATTAAATTTTATAATACAGAATGGTCATTGACCGAAGCTTATGCTAAAAATCTCAGAAATAAATTACGTGTTTTTCAAGAGACGACTAAAACAAAAAAATATTTAATGCTTTCGCTCATTACTACTTTTGGCTTAAAACAAAATCAGCATAGTTTAGGCTTTATTGAAAAGGTAATTACGCTGGCTGATCTTTTTGAATGAAAAAGATATTTTGGTGGTGTTACTTAATTTTTGGATTACTCGGAATATTCCTCTTCCTTATTTTTTATTCCTTAAATATAGACAAAAAAACAGCATCCCTTTTTAGAAGAGATGCTGTTAAGTTAGAACTAAAATCAGTCTTCAATGACCAATTTAGCTAAGTATTATTTCGTCGGTGCTTAGTTATGTTTCACAACTAATTTTTCCGTAAGCAATAAGCCCGTTGATGCCTGTTGTATCGTTACAAAGTACAATCCACTTTGGAAAGATTGTACCTCTAAAACTTCCGTCATCGTTGCTGCCGTGACGGCTACTGTTTTAGTCATCACTTGTTGTCCTAATTTATTGAATACCGCTAACTGCACCGTTTGTCCTTCAAAATGTGCTAAGGTAATAGTTGCTGTATGATAAGCAGGATTTGGCGCAATATTAAATGTAGGCGCTAACAGGTATTTTGTGGTAGTACCAGAATGCACTAACAATTTCTTGCTAATACTTTCCTCTGTTGTCAAATTGATACCATTACATGGAGCGACTATTCCAGTAGTAACGATTTGTCCAGATTTTGGTTCTACCTGCATAGATGCTAGAGGCGCACCACTAAGGGTAAAGGTAAATGTTTCCATGTTACCTATTCCTTTTAGTCCTTCTCCTCTTGCTTCAAACTTAAGGCCAAAGAAGGTTCTACTAGAACTTCTACCTGGATATTCTGTACTATAGTTCCCTCCTGAACTGAAGTCAAGTAGAGTGCTACCTGTTGGTATTTCAAACGTGATATTTGATAAAGCAGAACAGTCTTTTACAGCAGTCAGTTTCCAACTATAAGTGGTTTCGTTCGTTGCCTGATCATAGTTAACAGTCAGTTCCCCACTATAACAGTCTAAATCAACGGTTTCTGATTGACAACTTATTTGATTATTGGAATCACAAGCATCAGGCGTACCATCTCCATCAGTGTCCGTATTATCATCGCCACCTTGGCAAATGTCCTCTGCATCACAAACGCCATCGCTGTCCCCATCTTGATAAGTACCTACACAATCACAATTGTTATTAAAGGAATCGCCTGTAGTACAATCATCTCCATCATCACAAGCCATTCCTACAGAACAGCTAGGGGTGCTACCACCACAATTCCATTGCGTAATCACATCGGTAAGACCATAAGCAGTCACACAATCATAGTTGCTGGAGTTGGCACAGTAAAAAGTACCATCTTGGAAATAAAGCATTCCACTAGTAGGTGTTTGTATAAAGACAAAAGCGAAAGCACCACTTTGATAGACGGTAATCGAAGTACCAGCACAATCATTAATATCTACGATATTTACTAGCCACGGATAATCTACAAAAACAGGGTCGGTTCCCCCTTGATTATTGGAATCACAAGCATCAGGAATACCATCGCCATCGGAGTCGGCATTGTCATCGCCACCTTCACAAATATCAAAAGCATCACAAATACCATCTCCATCTGCGTCTGCATTTACGATTAAATTACAAGCAGGAGCACATTCGTCAAATATTTGATTAATACCCGTTACTGCTTGATTAATAGCTCCTAAATTACCATTGGCTGCACCACCTAATACAGCGTTGGCATAAGTTAATAAGTCAGCTATAGTAGGATTGGTAGGTAAAGCGGCTAGTACACTCGCATCAATTGTAAAGCATACATTCGCTAGAGATAAAGCCCCTAAATTATCATCATATCGAGTATTTAAAGTTAAGGTAATTACTTGACTAAGGATAACATTCGAAAGTGTACCATTTTGTTTGGTATTAAGAGGGGCAGGATTACAATTATTCCCTACAATGATGTCTCCAGCAGGTAATACTTGAGAAGGACCTCCTCCTGGTAATAGTGCAAGGATACAATCTACCGTAGAAATAGTTAAAGACTGACCCTGTTGACCAATAACTATTGGTCCTTGTGAAAGGGCATCTGTGAGTATTTCTGTTGTTGTTTGTCCATTTTGAGAACCACCTGCATTTCCATAATAACCTTGGGTAAAGGTGCAGTACAAATTGGTAGATGTTTGCTCACAATCACAAGCATCTGGAATGCCGTCTCCATCTGCATCCGCATTATCATCAAAGCCATTACATTGGTCGTCATTATCACAAACGCCATCTGAATCTGCATCGGCAAAAGTACCCGCACAGTTACAATTGGCATCGAAGACATCATTGACGGTACACGCATTATTATCATCACAAGTTGTACCTGTTAGAGAACCATCACAGGTATCACAACCATCGGCAATCCCATCGCCATCTGCATCGGCATTATCATCAAAGCCATTACATTGGTCATCGTTATCACAAACGCCATCATTATCTGCATCGGCAAAAGTACCCGCACAGTTACAATTGGCATCGAAGACATCATTGACGGTACAGGCATTATTATCATCGCAAGTCGTACCTGCTAAATCATTATCACAAGTATCACAACCATCGGCAATACCATCGCCGTCCGCATCTGCATTATCATCAAAACCATTACATTGGTCGTCATTATCACAAAGGCCATCATTATCAGCATCGGCAAAAGTACCTGCGCAGTTACAATTAGCATCGAAGACATCATTAACAGTACACGCATTATTATCATCACAAGTCGTACCTGCTAAATCATTATCACAAGTATCACAGCCATCGGCAATGCCATCGCCATCTGCATCTGCATTATCATCAAAGCCATTACACTGGTCGTCATTATCACACACGCCATCATTATCAGCATCGGCAAAAGTACCTGCGCAGTTACAATTGGCATCGAAGACATCATTGACGGTACACGCATTATTATCATCACAAGTCGTACCTGCTAAATCATTATCACAAGTATCACAGCCATCGGCAATTCCATCGCCATCTGCATCTGCATTATCATCAAAGCCATTACACTGGTCGTCATTATCACAAACGCCATCATTATCAGCATCGGCAAAAGTACCAGCACAGTTACAATTGGCATCGAAGACATCATTAACAGTACACGCATTATTATCATCGCAAGTTGTGCCCGCTAAAGTATTATCGCAAGGATCATTACAATCTGCAATGCCGTCTCCGTCTGTATCCGTATCAGCAACATCGCAGCCACATATACCAGGTTCCGTTTTATTAGGATCAGTAGGACATTGATCACAATCACTTGTGATAGTGTATTTTACGGTAGCAGATACGACACAATTATAGCCTTGACTAGCCGTGGCATCGTAAGTATACATTACTGTACACATATCTCCCAAAGCACCTGTAAGCATAAAAGCAGCAGGATTATTGATCGCCACACCATCCTTGGTCCAGTTGCCGCCTGTTTGACCAGCTGGTTCTAATTGCGTTAGGTCAATCGCATTACTGAGTTCTGCTTCACAAACACTTTGATCGGCAATAGGTGCAATTGTTGGAGGGGTAGTGACACCTACATCTGCAATAGAAACTGGTCCCATCCCCGGGCGACAAATAGTAACGGAAAAGGCATCAACACCTGGAGGTGCATAGACGCATAATTCAGAAAAATCGCTATCAAAAGAACCCAATCGCTCCCAAGTACCGAGATTCATTTGGTCCTCTTGGTAAAGGCAGACATTTCCCAAGGCGGTACCACAACCTTGACGTGGAGAGAAACAAAACTCTGTTCCACATTCAGGATTAGAAGCATCTAAGCCCGTAAATCGAAAGGTACCACAACCACCTTCTGTATCTTTTCCGGGGTCATTACCGATACAAAAATCTTCACTGGGACCTATAGCTGCAATAGAAATGTCTAAAGTAGCTACATAATTGGCATCATTTGCATTCGCCGTAGAGTAGGGTGGTAGGTCATTGTTATTATTTGGACAGTTAGTGAATTGTCCATAACTGTGTGTACTTCCTGCTAATAAAAATAAGAGGAAAGCGAGTACAGAAACCATTCGTCCTGATTGGTTTGGAATGGTAAGTGTGTTGTTCATATTGTTATGTTTTTGGTTGATGGTATTAATTGATACAGTACTTCTATTACGCTGAAGTGAATAAAAGCAATGCTCATTTAATAAGCCAAGTGAAAAAATTGCGATGGTTAGCTTTGGAACTAAAATAAAAGGGAAAGGGATGTCAATATTGAGAATGGCAGTAATGGATTATAGCCAATTATCGACAAATGAATAAATAATGAATTGTGAAATGGTATGGAAAATTAGTTGTTGCTTTGTTGTATAGTAAGTAAATGTAGGAAGTAGTTGTTTTTCATAGTAGCACTTATTTGTTATTTAATGTTTTCTCTACGATTTTATAATCGCTTTAGTAAAGTTAAACAAAACAATATAGTTTTTAAGGAAAATTCATTGTTTTAGCAAAATTTATACTTTTTGTATATAACAATAACTTAACCCTATAAGACAATTTATTTTTCTGATTTTGTCCAAAATTGGGAATAATTCCCAAAAAAGGAATATAGTAAATTGTTTTTAATATTTAAATAGCTGGCTGCTAAAATCTAAATTAGCTGGCATATCTTTGGGATTCTCCTTCTTATTCCATCAAACACTCCCTCCGTTTATTATAACCTTATCCCATTTATGACTGGTACAACTACTATTAATAGCGTTTTTTTTAGCAAAAACTATTTTTTAAACGGTATTTCTTCTTTTTTACTCTTCTTTGCTTGTCTGACTAGCCTTAACCTAAATGGGCAAGCGATTAGCTTTGATAACACAGTAAGCCCAGAAATTAGTAGCTGCCAAGAAGCGGAAACCTTTACCGTTGCTTTCACCAATGAAGGGACCAGTACTTTGAGTGCTGTGCAAGTAAATATGGTACTACCGAATGGTATTAACTATGAGTTGGGCAGCTTAACGAATATTTCAGGAGGACAAGTCAGCGAACAAAATATTAGTAATCCAGCCAATATTACTTTTTCCGTAAGCGATGTAAATGCAGGTGCGACTATTAGTTTTGATATAGACCTTACGGCTCATTTTGACGCTTATAAGCATCATTTGGGAGGCGGTACTTTTAGAAATGCTGTGACGGTAAATTATGCAGGTGGCTCAGAATCTACTAAAACGAAGACTTATAACATTTTATATCCAGCCTTAACGATTACGAATGTAAGTCCAGCTTCCGCTTCTGTGTTTGTCGGACAAACTTTTGTTAGATCGGTTACCATTGTGAATGGAGGCTATGGAAAAGTGTCTGCTTTTGTTTTAAAGAATACTTATGATAGCAATCTTTCTTTAGTCAAAACGGACAAGGGGCTATTAAATGCAGCGGGTACGGAAATTAGTTTTAATAGCAGTGATTTTGCCACTATTGGGGATGGAGATGTTTTTTTTGAACAAAACGAATCTATCACGATTCAACAAGTTTTGGTAGCGGAGGGCTGTGATGATACAGAGTCGCAATTACAAGCTTTTTGGTCTTGTGATGGACAAAGCGAAGGTAGCAATATTAAATATCCGTATACACAAATTCAGCTATTTGCACCTAATGTAGCAGTAACGGCGAGTCCAGCTTTTAATACTTGTGTAGATGACTCGCCAGATGTGCAGACGCTGACGCTTGTTAATAACGGAAGTGGACCTGCGAACCAAATGACCATAGATATTATGCAGGAACCAGACCGAGTGTATTCTGGAATTGATCCTGCTTCTATTGCTTATCGTATTGATAATGGTACGGTTATTCCGCTTACGCCTAGTTTGACGACTCCTGCTGCTGATCATGATTGTTTAACAGGAAATAAAGTAGGTACTTTTAAAGTAACGCTACCTCCTTTACAACCAGGCGAAACGGCAGAAGTTACTTGGGATAGTTACACTTGTGATACCGATGCTTGTGGAGATGTATATTTAATCGGTTGGGAATATGAAGTGGATTATACGGATATGTGTTTTAAAGAAAACTATGAAAAAAATAATATAGGCCAAGAAGAAAAAAGAAAGAACTTCACGGTCTTTTATGAATCGCCTTCTGATTTAGTAGATCACCAAGTGGGCGAATATATATTTATTTTGTCTAGTGCTACTTTTGATTTACCGGAGGGGATCAATCCTTATTTCGAATTAGAATTAGACATTCCAAATGGCTTGGTTTGGAGTGGAAACAAGGATGATTTAAAATATGTAAGTGGGGCAGCAGAATGGGCAGCTAGTGAAATCAACTATGATGAAAATACAGGGAAACTAGTCGCTAAGTATCCTTTTCCAATTCCTGTTGCTTTAGTTCGCTCAGAATTTAGACTTAATTTATCGCTAGATTGTTCTCGTCCAAATGTGGGGGGGATGGCAACAGTAGGTATGCAGTTGTTTTATATTATGGATACCAATTGTTCGAGTCCTTATCGGATGCCTTTAACTTGCTATCAAACACCGATGACTTTTTTACATTGCCCAGGTCCTTGTTCGGAAGGCTTAGGTTTTACAAGTTTTAATATTGAACGGACGAATTTTGGGCAATCAGATAATGACCGAGATGGTTTGGCGGATGCAAGAAATAATTTAGATTTTTCAAAAATAAAGCTCAATCGAGTTATGATGAGCGATACCTTTAAAACTATTTTTAAAGGACGCATTCTCACCTCCGCCGCTTACCCTTCTTGGGAATATGGCTATGGTCGTTCTAGATTGCCCTATGGCGATAAATTAAAAACCTTATCTGCTAATGTGAAGATTACAGATAGTAGTACAGGGGCTATATTAACTTGTGATAATGTACCATTTACCACTCAATTAGCAGAAACTATCTTAACAGTAGATGCAGATTTTAGTACGCCTACTTTGGCTGCTTTAGGTTGTACCGCATTTGACGGGTTTGTACTAGAACAAGATGATGAAGTGGAATTAGAAATTTACTATACATTGACAGGAAATATTGGTGGTAATATAGAACAGGTTTTAGTGACCAATGATTTTTATGTAGCACCAACAGCAAATGGTACGCCTTTTCAATGTAATGATTGGAGTGGAAATGTCACTTTTGTTGGTTATTTTTTCACGACTTATAAAGGGGAACAATACGATATAACTTCTTGCACCCAAGTTATTAAACAAAATTATTATTTAAGTGTGGGGACTTGTTGTAGCAACTATGCAGGAGGAGATTTCTTCCCTTACGAATATAGAAACTGGGCAACTGTTAAAGATTTACGGGTAGTCATTCCAGATGGTTTCAGCGTAACCAAAGCTTATATGGACTATACTCGGACCAAGCATGTAAATGCGACTACCTTAGAGCAAATTGCAGATATGCAACCTACTGCTATGAATGGGCAAGAATATACTTATGATTTAGAGCAGTATTTTACCAGTCATGGCGGCACCTTAAATCCTAGTGATGATGGTTTTAATGGCACGGTATCTTTAGAAATAACGCCAGACTGTAATGCACAGAATAACACCTATTTACCAGTAGAGTGGAATTATCGGTATCGGGAAGTAGAAAAATTAGGCGGTGCTATAACAGAGGAATATAGCGGACATACCGATTATATTAAATATATCAAAGGCAATTTGAAATTATCTACTACTTTGCAAACAACAGAGGGTGTTGCACCAACGGTCAGTTGGGAAGTAACAGCAAAAAATCGTTCTGTTACCCCTACACCTAATAGCTGGTTATATATTCAAAGCCCTAACGATGTATTAAATGTTTTATCAGTAGAAGAAATTAGTACAGGTACAATTATTACACCTGTTAATGGGTTTTATCAACTAGCAGAATTTTCAGGTAGAGAAAGTAGAAAATATCGAATTACGGCGAGTTCTAATAATTGTAGTAGAGCACAATTAACAACCTACATGGGTTATAGTTGTGAAGGCTATCCAAGTAGTTTTGAAACCGTTAATTGTCCAATTAGCGAATTTCCTTTGTATGAAGTACCACAAACTTCTGAATTACAAATACGCACGACAGAATTGTATGATCCCAATGATCTGTGCGGACCTTCATTTGGGGTAGAAATAGAAATGCTAAGTGCTAAAATATCTGCGGTAAAGGACATTGTTATCACAGTTACAGCACCTAGTAGTCAAAGTATTACGTTGGTAAATGGTAGCACCCAAGCACAATATCCGCTATCCAATAGTTTTGCAACGATAGGTGATCCAACATTAAGTGGCAATGTATATACACTTACAGGGGAAGATATTGCTAGTATTATTGGAACGAATGGTTTGGTAGGTTTAACAGATGTCAGTTCTAACATAGCAAGGGTACGATTGAATTTTCAGACAGAAGCTAATTTTCAAACAGGGGATTTCCTACAATTTCACGTAGCTGCTAATCGGAGTTGCGGCGATCCCTTACCGACGCTTTCTTTAGCCTACGATCCCAATGCTGTTTTTGCAGAACCTACTAATATTGGTTTGGGTTCAGGCGGCAATAATTGGGCAGCTAGTTGGGGCGATTATAATAATGATGGGCATGTGGATTTGTTTGTGACTACCTACGATTTAAATAAGCCAAATGAGTTATATAAAAATAATGGCAATGGAACTTTCTCGAAAGTAACTACGGGTGTAATTGCCACAGATAAAGCAAGTTCGCTTGCGGCTAGTTGGGCAGATTATGACAATGATGGCGACTTAGATTTATACGTTGCCAATAATATAGGTTTGCCGAATTTCTTATATAGAAATGAAGGGGGTGGCAGTTTTATTCGTTTACAAAATGATCCAGTGGTCAATGATTTAGGCTATGGGCATGGAGTAAGTTGGGCAGATTATGACAATGATGGATTTTTAGACTTATTCGTTACTTCCTTTTTCTCTACCCAATTCAACTTATTATACCGCAATAATGGAGATGGTACTTTTGCCAGATCTGTTACGAATGCGATTACCAAAGAAGCGAGTTCGTCTACAACAGGAGTATGGGCAGATTATAATAATGATGGTTTTATGGACTTATTTGTTGCCAATACCAATGGAGAAAATAATAGCTTATATGAAAACAAAGGGAATGGATCTTTTCTGAAAATTAATGGTGGCGCAATCGTTAATGATGGGGGTTACTCAGTAGGGGCTAGTTGGGCAGATTATGACAATGATGGCGACTTAGATTTATTGGTGACTAATGCGGCCAATGAAAAGAATTTTTTCTATGAAAATAATGGTAATAGCACTTTTACAAAAATAACCAGTGGCGCATTAGTAGAAGATCA
>ENA-ORXT01005162-ORXT01005162.1-marine-metagenome-genome-assembly--contig:-NODE-5162-length-12976-cov-4.737189_pt1 | contig 12976 bp, 12 predicted proteins | sample MGYA00237868_ERZ511482 | MGnify/ENA metagenome assembly ERZ511482 | reverse complement strand
TCGACCATCGACCACCACGGTGGCACCTTGTTCGACGGCACCACCGATGTAGCCAGCCGTTCTATCCCTGGCTTCGAGCGTAATGAGCGGGCCCATCTCGGAGTCGGGGTTCGTGCCGTCGCCAATGATGAGCTTGTCCATGCGGACCTTGATGGCCTCGATGAGCGGGTCGGCTATTGCACCGACGGCGGCAACGACCGAGATGGCCATGCAGCGCTCGCCAGCCGAACCGTATGCAGCCGACACAGCAGCATCGGCGGCCAGATCGAGATCAGCGTCGGGCAAGACCACCATGTGGTTCTTTGCGCCACCGAGCGCCTGGAAACGTTTGCCGTTGGCGGTGGCGCGTTCGGCCACGTACTTGGCGATTGGACTTGAGCCAACGAAGCTCGCGGCCTTGACATCGGGATGATCGAGGAGCCGGTCCACAGCGACCTTGTCGCCCTGCACCACGTTGAGCACGCCCGGCGGGAAACCGGCTTCTTGGAACAACTCGGCCATAAAGAGCGGAGCCGATGGGTCTCGCTCCGATGGCTTTAGAACGAATGTGTTGCCACACGCCACCGCGTTGGGGATCATCCATAGCGGCACCATCGCTGGGAAGTTGAACGGTGTAATACCGGCGACCACACCCAATGGCTGCATTTCGCTCCAAGAATCGATTTCAGGTCCAACGTTCTTGCTGTGCTCGCCTTTTAATAATTCAGGTGCATAACATGCGTACTCCACGTTCTCAATACCACGGGTTAATTCACCCGCGGCATCGTGAGAAATTTTTCCATGCTCTTCACCAATCATATCGCAGATTTTTTCAGCGTTATCTTCTAGCAATTGCTTGAACTTGAACATGATACGCGCGCGTTTAGCCGCAGGCGTGGTGCGCCAAGCTGGAAAAGCTGCTTGGGCAGAGGCAATTGCCTCCTCTACCGTTGCTTTACTTGCTAGCGCAACTTGCTTACTAACCTCACCAGTTGACGGGTTAAATACGTCTTGTGTGCGGCCTTCAGGCGTTGTGCTTTCACCGTTTATTAGATGTCCAACTGTAGTCATGTTCTTCCTCTGTCTATTGGCTAGTATCGTTCAATAAGGTCATCTTACCGTGCCAACGGTTGGATTTCATAGGCTAATTGTTAGGGGCAATCAAAAAGTGCTGACTGGCCCCATTTTTGGATGGCGCACCATTCCACCTGGCCTTTAAAAAGCTAGATAAGCGTCTGTGCGTCCAAAAACGTGTTCAGGATTACAATCATGACCTATATAAAATACCCGCGTACACCGCATCTAGCTTGGTCGCCTGGTGCCGCCAGCGACGATGTGCGCATAGTCAATACCGATGCATTTCAACAGCGTGAAGTGGTCGTCACCGAAAAAATGGATGGTGAGAATACCTCACTTTACTGGGATCATATTCACGCACGCTCATTGGATAGCCGCCATCACGCCTCACGGGACTGGGTGAAACAATGGCACAGTCGTATCGCTCATGAAATACCCAAAGGCTGGCGTGTTTGTGGTGAAAATCTATATGCGCAGCACTCGGTGATTTATCAGCAATTAAGCAGTTACTTCTATGGCTTTTCCCTATGGAATAATAAGAACCAATGCTTGAGCTGGGCAGAAACCACCGAATGGTTCGGCTTATTAGACATTCAGGCACCACCTGTTTTGTATCAAGGTATCTGGGACGAAAACACTATTAGCGCTATCAGTGTAGATGCTGAAACATCCGAAGGTTATGTTGTGCGATTGGCCGATTCATTTGCTTACGAAGACTTTGCACGAAAGGTAGCGAAGTGGGTTCGACCCAATCATGTGCAGACCGATCAACATTGGATGTTTGCAGAAATAGTGCCTAATGGATTAGGAGAGTAAAGCGATGAAAACCAATGAATGGTTATACAACTTACAAGAGACAGCTACGCCAGATATCGATGAATGTGTTGAGGTATTGGGCGGGGATCTTGATTGGCTATTGCGCTTTAAAGCGACTGAGCAGGACCCCGAGTGGCATGCGGAAGGCGATGTGCATATTCATACCGGCATGGTGCTGGATGAGCTTTATTTATTACTACGTGATGAAGCCCATCATATTCAGGGTTGGCGTCGCCAGGCGCTGATTTTGGGTGTCATCTTGCACGATATTGCTAAACTGGTGCGAACCAAACGGATGGATATACAAGGAATCGAGCGGGTAGTTGCGCCACAGCATGAAGCCTATGGCCGTTCTTATTTGACCTTTAAATTGATGGCGCTGGAGCTGCCGTTTTTGGTGATCTGGACGGTGCTTAATTTAGTCGGTGAGCATCATATGCCAAAGCGTCTCACGGTAAGAAATAGCACGCGGGCAGATTATTGGAAGCTGGCCCGGCAGTCGGATACTGAGCTATTGTATTGGTTGGAAGTGGCGGATATGCGAGGTCGTACCTGTCCTGACTTGAAAAAGCAGCTCGAGTATTTGGATGAATTCCGTTTATTTGCTGAAGAGTATGAAGTCTGGGGAAAATCACTGGAGGTTCGCTCCGTCATAATCGATCAGATTGGGAAATTGCCTGTTTCAATGCAGGATTATGTGTACGCGGGTGCGCTATATGAATTGGAAAAGGGTAAAATCAACATGCCTGAAGAAGCGATCGCCACGACATACCAACATCGTGAGGAACATCCCCATTTAGTGATACTGTGTGGGCCAAGTGGTTCAGGTAAATCAAGCTGGATTGCTGAACATTATCCGGATTATGACCTCGTTTCGCTGGATGAACTGAGACAGCAATTCAACGGCGACCGCAGTTCACAGGATAATAGAGGGCAGATTCTTCAACACGCCAAAGAGCTGTTGAAAGTGGCGTTGCGAGCGAAACGTGGGGTGGTTTGGGATGCAACTAACCTGCGTACTGACTTCCGTTCAGTGATTGCTACTTTGGGGCGGGATTATCATGCGCTAGTGTCACTAGTGGCTTTCTTGCTTCCGGAAAAGCAGTTGTACAGCAGTAATCGCAAGCGTAAATACAGCGTGCCGGACAGTGTGTTACTGCGTCAACTGGAAAGCTATCAACTGCCGCTACTGAGCGAAGCGCATCAGTACCAAGTGGTAGGCGAGGGTGGTAAAACGCTGTTTCGCAGCGGGTATTTTCAAGAGGTTGAGAATGGATATTGTTAAATATTCAAAAACTCAGGCATTGGATCGACTGTTACTAGGCAAACTAACAGCAAGCTGAGCATTTTATTCATGCTCGGCGGCATGTTCATGTTTTCTGCCATCCTGTTTGTCTTTGGAATTCGATATGTAGGGCTTGACGATGCGGTTGCCGTGAGTTTCGTCGCACCTTTCTTTTTGACTATCTAATCAGTTGCCTGATTTTTGGACTTGGGTTGGTACTGCGGTTATTATTGGTGCTGGGTTGTTTACTTTCTATCGGCAAGGTAAAAAGACTGGATCGCAGTCGAAATAATTGATAAGAACATGCCTAGCTGGGAGTATTATTTTTAGTTTGGTGGTCCATCGCCATACTGCTGATATCTTCAATACTTTCGTTAGTCCAAAGCTTTTTTTGCCACTCGGCATAGTCAAACGGCTCTCGTAGTATTAGGCTTATAAAGCGCTCAGCTTGAACTTCGCCCAAAGATTTGATTAATGCATCAACACCTTTGATTTTTATTTCATTGTCTGTAAAAGCAGCACTCATTTATCTAATACCTTGTTAATGTAATCGGTAGGGCGTAAGGCTGTAATCACTTTACTTCGTTCAATCGCAGATACTAACTTGTCGTCAGTACTTAAAAAATACTCGGCTTTTCCCGAGATAGCTGATGCTACATATTAACGTCGAAATTATGTTTCAGCTCCATCAAATGCTACCTACCCATACAACTAAATGCCGTCCACTGTACCAAGCACTCGCTAAGTTAACTAATCGCACTGCGGCTTTCTCACCAACTGATCACCAATTCACCGTAATTAGCAGATACCGCAACAAAATCCATCATATCCCAACTTCACGCCTTGGCCCTGCGGCAATATTTATTTGTTAATGTCTGGGAAGGTTGATGGATGTGACAGCGTTTACTGGCATAATGCTTGTCTGGCGCAGTTTGCCGTCTTATTTACCCTGTCTATTTTTACTAACTGAGACTATTAATGACATTTTGTGTTGGCATAAAAGTTAACGATGGCATCGTCATGCTGGCTGATACGCGCATTGTGCGCGGCAGTGAGCAATCGTATAAACAAAAACTATTCAAATTTGAGCATGCTGATAAAACGCTGTTCACCATGACCAGCGGACTGCGTTCTGTCCGGGATAAAACGCTGCTTTACATCGAAGAAACATTGCGTGAAGCGCCGGTAACCTTTGACCATTTTTATCAGTTCGCTAATTTATTTGGGGAGCAACTGCGTCGAGTCAAGTCTGAAGATGGGCCATCACTTGCCGCGTCCAACTACTCCTTCAATCTCAACGCAATTATTGGTGGGCAGCTGAGTGCTGACGCAGAGCCCAAATTGTTTTATGTTTACCCAGAAGGCAATTGGGTCGAGTCTAGCCCGGACACGCCTTACTTTATGGTGGGGAGAACTTATTACGCTAAACCCATTCTTGATCTGTTATTGCGTAGCGATACCTCCTTGCAATCAGCTGCTGCGTTGGCCTTGCTTGCGTTTGATGCGACCCGCGCTAGCGTAACGGACGTCGGCTATCCGGTTGATGTAACGATTTTGCCTCATGGTGCGTTGACGCCAAGTATTCAGCGATACAGTGAAGCAGACGTTAAAAACATCACGGATGAATGGCATGCATCACTTGATCAGGCACTGCGTAAGCTGCCGACCACCCTCACTGCTGACTTATAGTCAGCTTCGGTTACGAGTGGATCTTTTATGTGAATCATTTCAATTGCACGTTGATTTTACTTTGTATCAATCGATCAATTACTATAGCATTGCCGAGATACGTTAGGACTCTCTGTCTTAGCTAACTCATCAACCAACTGTAAAGGAGAAATATTATGATAATTACACCAACATCCTTTGCAGGCCTTACCTATTAAGAAGCTTTTCGCTTAGTTGCGTCTCATTCAATAAAGACTACTAAAGCGGCTTAGATGAACACATCAAAGCTGGCTTCACCTCTAATAGCGCCAGACCTGCCAACGCATTGCGTTTAAATTTCTAAATTTTCTAATGAAGAAAAGGTATTGGTACTATGGGCAACTCCGTCCAAAAAATTAATGAAACAGTTAGCCTTATTGCGTCCAAAGAAACTTGGATTGAAGGGCTAGCCATAGATCAACTGGTTAAAACATCAGAGTTAACCGGCATGCACCGTGTTGCGGGCATGCCTGACTTACACCCCGGAAGAGGTTATCCGATCGGTGCGGCATTTTTTACAACCAACAAAATTTACCCCGCGCTGGTGGGTAATGATATTGGCTGCGGCATGTCGTTGTGGCAAACCTCAGCGAAAGTGTCGAAAGTTAACCTAGATAAACTCGTTAAGCGGTTTACACATATTGAGCAACCGTTAGATGAAAGCTGGGCTTCAGTTATCGAGGATCGAAAGCTTGAAAAAAATATCACAATAGACCGTTATGATCGTGCACTAGGCACCATTGGTGGTGGCAATCATTTTGCTGAGTTTCAAGCCATTGAAACCATCTATGATCACGAGGCGATTGACGAGTTGGGCCTCAATAAAAAGCATCTGCAATTACTGGTTCATTCTGGCTCTAGAGGCTTAGGGCAATCTATTTTGGTTAATCATATTACTCAGTACAATCACGATGGCTTAAACCTTGATGATGAGCACTTTCAAGATTACCTGAACAAGCATGACGAAGCCGTGCGTTGGGCTGAGCTTAATAGAGAGCTCATCGCTAGACGTTTTGTAGAGGCGATTAGGGTAAATGCGAACTGTGCGTTAGATATTAATCATAACTTGGTTTCACCTAAAGAAATTGATGGTTGCGTGGGTTGGTTACATCGAAAAGGTGCAACACCCAGTGACAATGGTTACGTTGTTATTCCAGGTTCACGTGGTGATTACAGCTACCTTGTGAAGCCGATGATTACAGAGGAGTCAGTGGCCGAAAATGTCACAACAAGCCTTTTTTCACTAGCGCATGGTGCGGGGAGAAAGTGGAAACGAGGGGAATGCCATGGTCGACTCGGTCATAAGTATAAGCGAGAAGATTTATATCGAACAGCGCTCGGGAGTCGCGTGATCTGCGGTAATAAAGAGTTGCTTTATGATGAGGCACCAGAGGCATATAAAAAGTGCGAAACGGTTATCAGCGATATGGTTGATGCGGGGTTGATTGAGGTCGTCGCAAAATTACGCCCTGTTTTGACCTTTAAAACCAATGGAGATTGTTCATCATGATATTACTGCAAATTTCAGCCGGCCAAGGGCCGGTCGAATGCTCTCAAGCAGTTGGTTTAGCGCTTAAGAACATCGAAAAGCAATGTCGTGAAATGGATATAATATTTGATGTTGTAGACGCTGTTGAAACAAGCGAGCAAGGTTGTTTTAAGTCCGCTCTTTTGCAACTAGCGTCTAAAGATGACTCGGCAAAAGAACTGGCTGAGTCATGGCAAGGCGCCATGCTGTGGGTTTGTCAAAGTCAATATCGGCCAAAACATAAACGTAAAAATTGGTTTTTTAGTGGTCAAATGTATGAAATCAATGAAGCTCAGTTGGATGGGAGTGTCACATTTCAAACGTGTAGGGCATCTGGAGCGGGTGGTCAACACGTTAACACAACCGACTCTGCTGTTCGGGCAACGCATATCGCAACAGGGACTACGGTGCGCGTTGAAAGCGAGCGAAGCCAGCACGCCAATAAACGGCTGGCGAGGGCATTGTTGTTTCAAAAACTAGAGGCGGCGAAGTTTGAGAAAATGACGCAGCAAGAGAAAATGCGTTGGCAACAGCACTGGGATGTAGAACGTGGTAATCCTGTAAAAACGTTCAAGGGTAAGACGTTTGTTTTGAGTGATAGTTAAACTATGCTGGTTAATGGTGTGGGGAGTGGTGCCCCTAACACCGCATAACCGTCACTAAGACGTCTCAGTTAACTTGAGGCGAACTATTTCGGCATTCACGCCAACTAGTAACAAGTTCCGTGTAATTAGCCGATACCGCATCAACTAATTGCTCATCATTAATTTCACCACGAAACCATTGCTCACTGGGCCCCGCAAAAAGCGTTCGCCCCACCGTAAAGCCTTTACAAATATCATGCTGAGCCGCCACCTTAAACCCTGCTTTCACACTCTCCATACTAGCCGCCAACCCAAGCAATACAATCCCCTGACAATGCGGATCACGTTCCCCAATCAACTTACTAAGCAATGTCCAACTCGCATCACTTTGAGAAGGCAACTTCCACCAATCTGGCTGAACACCCAAATCATAAAGCCGCTTCAAAGAGCGGGCAGTGGTGTCGTCTTTAACAATAGAATCACTCGGCGGAATCAACTCAAGCAACAACTGATGACCACTGACTTTACAGGCGTTAAACAACTCTACCATTTGAAGTTCTTGTTGAGCGCACAGCGCGGGCTCATCATCCGGGTGATAAAACACCAAACACTTAACAATATGTTCGATAGGCCAGTTAATCAGTCTTGACCCCACTGAGCGTCCACCTTCCAATTCAATCGGTCGGGAAGAGGGCACTTCTAACGGACGCCCAATCCACCAACCACGCCCCGTCACATCATTGAGCGCATCTTGGCCGTAGGTGTCATCAATCAAAACACCTGCTTTATGTGGATCTAAACCGGTACTTTGAATCGTCTTCTCTACCGCTTGCACAAGCAGCTGCTTAAGCGACTTAATTTTCGACGGGTCAGCACCACACTCAACCGCCATATCAACAAACTGCTTTCGATGATCAAACGCTAGCGCGCACACTTCATCGCGCTTTGAAGGAATGCGTGTGGTCACACGATGTAACTGGTTTAGTGCATCATCCTGATCCGGTCGGGGGATATCATCACTATGCTTTAGGTAGTAAAAAAGCTCTTCTTCAGTGGGGGTAGCAGGGGAGCAACCATGTCGAGAAACCACCAATGCACCACAGGCGTTAGCATAGGCCGTACAGGTCTTGGCATTCTCATCTCGCAGCCAGCCTCTTAAAAAGCCTGACATAAAGGCGTCACCTGCACCCAACACATTTAGCACATCCACCTGTACACCTTGATGAATGACGTAGCCATCAGGAGAGTCAGGAATTGTCCCTTCCAATACCGTGCAACCCAACGGGCCTAATTTTAAAACAATAGTGGCATCGCTTAACTCACGAATGCGTTTAAGGGCGGTAATCGTATCGGTACTGCCACCGGCAATATGCACTTCTTCCTCTGTGCCAACAATCAAATCAAGGTAGGGTAGAATGGTTTGTAAATGTGCAGACACGCCGCTTGATGAAATAAAGCGTGTTTCACCATCGCCTAAGCTGGTTAATCCCCACAGCACCGGTCGGTAATCGATATCCACGATGACTTTAGTGCCCGCAGCTTTTGCGTGTTTAATAGCGGTTAGACTGGCCTTATAAGTCGATGCGGTTGAGAAATGCGTGCCTGTGATTAATAACGCTTTGCTGGATGCTATAAATTCTGGTGTAAAGTCTTCAGGGCTGATCGCCATATCGGCGCAGTCATTTCGGTAAAAGATAAGTGGAAAGGTTTCACTGTCTTTAATGCCAAGAACGACTAGACCTGTTAAGCGTTCTGTATCCGTCACCACATGGGATACATCCACCCCAACTCGTGCCAATTCTTCTCTAACGAATCGCCCCATATGCTCATCGCCCACACGAGTAAGCATGGCGGACTTTAATCCTAATCGCGCTGAACCGTGAGCAATATTGGCAGATGAGCCGCCCATGTATTTGGAGAAGCTGCTCATATCTTCAAGACGGCTACCAATTTGATCACCGTAAAAATCAACCGCCGCGCGTCCTAGGCAAATGACATCTAACGTTCTTTCATTTGAGGCGTTAGTCTGGCTCATTTTTTCATAATCCATTCGTGGTCAGGGTGGTTTTTAAAGATCCAAATGCGATTGGGTCCTGCCATCACATTTAAGTAATAAGACTCATAGCCGTGTGGCACGCCGACGGGGTGATAACCTCGAGGCACCATCACCACACATTTGTCTTCCACTGCCATGGTTTCATCGATATCTAATTCATCTGTAAACACACGCTGGAAACAAAAGCCTTGTGGGGGGTTAAGACGGTGGTAATACGTTTCTTCTAAATAGGACTCGTCAGGAATATTATCAGTGTCGTGTTTGTGAGGAGGGTAGCTAGACCAGTTGCCAGAAGGCGTGATGACTTCGACTACCAGTAAACTATCCGCTGGCTCATCTTGAGGGAGGATATTGCAGACATGCCTTGTGTTAGTGCTTTCACCTCTAACTTCACGACTCATGTCAGCAGGCTTGATCCAGCGTGTTTGATGGTTGCCGTGCCCAGGTGCTTCACAAACCGCTAACTCTACCGCTGTGGTTGCTGTGATGGTTGAGCGGCTGCCATTAACCGTATAAATCGCGTGAGGTAAAATTTTTTCAAACACGCTCATGCGCTCGCCAACCGGTGAGAAGGTTTCGTCATCGACTGTAATGCTAGCGATGCCTGATAACATGACCAAGCAACGTTCCATATCGCTAGCGTTTAGTACCAGTGTTTGGCCAACCGCCAGATCATAAGAAGCAAAACCGACATAGTTCCAGGATGCATTCTCTGGAGTAATATGATGATAACGACCATCAGCTTCGGGGTTAGGGCGACGTAGTAAAGTCATCGTATTTTCCTTTCTCGGTAGAATTGAGCAAAGTGAGCTGCGTTGATTATGGAATAAAAATTCCAAAAATAAAATTATTTATTTCATTCTGCGCTTGCAATGAAATATTTGTTCCATTATCGTAATGCAATCTACAGAGTCTGTGGATACTAAATCGCTAATCTCAGGAGGATTTTCATGAACATGTTTAAAAAGGTACTGGCATCCAGTGCTATCGCCATTGCCGCCCTTGGCCTAACCAGTGCAGCGACTGTCGCTTATGCAGACGGTGAGCGTTTTGTACTTGTCAGCCACGCACCAGATTCTGACAGCTGGTGGAACACCATTAAAAACGGTCTAGCACTTGCCGGTAAGCAAGTGGGCGCAACGGTTGAATACCGTAACCCACCAACCGGTGACATCGGTGACATGGCGCGTATTATCGAGCAAGCCACAGCCAGTAAGCCTGATGGAATCATCACAACAATTGCAGATATGGACGTACTAAGCGGCCCAATTAAAGCAGCGGTTGATCAAGGCGTTCCGGTTATCATCATCAACTCTGGTACACCAGAGCAAGCCGCTGAGTTAGGCGCGCTGATGTATGTGGGTCAGCCTGAGTATGATGCCGGTCTTGCCGCTGGTAAGCGTGCTAAGCGTGACGGTATCGGATCATTTTTATGTGTAAATCACGTCATCACGAACCCGGTTGTTGCTGAGCGTTGTAAAGGGTTTGCTGACGGTCTTGGTGTTGAGCTTGGTAAGTCGATGATCGATGCTGGACAAGATCCTGCTGAAATTAAGAACAAAGTTAAAGCTTACCTTACAGCGAACCCTAAAACTGAAGCGGTGCTAACACTAGGCCCTACCAGTGCTGATCCTACCCTTATTGCCCTTGAAGAAATGGGTATGACAGGCGAGATTTATTTCGGTACGTTTGATTTGGGTACTAACATTGTAAAAGGCATCAAGTCTGGCGCAATCAAGTGGGGAATCGACCAACAGCCGTTCCTACAGTCTTACCTTCCAGTCATCGTGCTAGCTAACTACGCACGTTACGGTGTATTACCGGGTAACAACATCAACTCAGGTCCTGGTTTCGTCACAAAAGACGCACTAGGTAAAGTTGAAGAGTTTGCGGGTAAGTACCGTTAATTAGTTTCCTCCTCGCCGGTCGGGATTTTTCTTGGCCGGCACCTAATCAGTCTAAAGCCTGTTTTGGAGCCTTGTAATTACGAGGTTCGAAGGCAGGTTTTTTAGTTTGTCTCAATCAAGAAGGTGTTATATGGCGAGTGAATCAGCCTCTCCCGAGTTAGAAAATGATGAGCGTCTAAAAAAGGTATCCCCGTTTCGCAAAGCGTTAATCCGTCCGGAGTTAGGCGCGATTTGCGGTACTTTTTTGGTGTTTCTATTCTTCTTTTTAGTCGCTAAAGACAGCGGCATGTTCTCACCAACGGGTGTGCTCAACTGGTCATTGGTATCAGCGCAGTTCGCCATTATCGCAGTTGGTGCCTGTTTGCTGATGATTGCTGGCGAATTTGACCTATCGGTTGGTTCGATGATTGGGTTTTCAGGCATCATCATTGCCTTGTTTTCAATCGAATACGGTTGGCCTATGTGGGCGGCCATCTTGTTTGCCTTTGCTTTGTCGCTGCTGATTGGCGCGCTCAATGGCTATTTGGTGATTAAAACCGGCTTGCCGTCATTTATTGTCACCTTGGCTTTTCTTTATATTCTAAGAGGCCTGACCATTTTTATCGCCATTGCGACCACGCAAAAGACCATCATTGGTGGCGTGCGTGAAGCCGCTGAAGGCGATTGGTTAGCCCCCGTATTTGGTGGGAAAATATTCCCCGGATTTTTTCAATGGATGGCCGACCAAGGCTGGATAGAAACGTTTGAGCGCGGCACACGTAAAGGTCAGGCAGTGATTGACGGTTTACCGATGGTGATTGTTTGGGCCATTATCTTGATTATCTTTGCTCACGTGTTACTCACAAAAACAAAATTTGGCAACTGGATTTTTGCCGCAGGTGGCGATGCTCAGGCCGCAACTTACGCCGGTGTGCCGGTTAATCGCGTCAAAATTATGATGTTCATGTTTACCGCGTTTTGCGCCACGGTGCTAGCCACCGCACAGGTCATGGAGTTTGGTTCAGCCGCCGCTGACCGTGGTTTGCTAAAAGAGTTTGAAGCGATTATTTCGGTTGTTATCGGTGGTGCCTTGCTAACCGGTGGTTATGGTTCGGTTATTGGAGCGGCGCTAGGTGCGTTGATCTTTGGTGTGGTACAGCAGGGTCTGTTCTTCGCCGGTGTAGAAAGCTCGTTATTTAGAGTGTTCCTTGGTGTAATTTTGCTACTAGCAGTTATCCTAAATACGTATATTCGCCGAATGATTACGGGGGAGCGATGACATGACCAAACCATTACTAGAAATGCGTAATATTGAAAAGCACTTTGGTTCGGTAATTGCGTTAGGTGGCGTCTCGTTTGACCTAAACCCGGGTGAGGTTCACTGCTTGCTCGGAGATAACGGGGCGGGTAAATCAACCTTTATCAAAACTATGTCAGGCGTACACCAACCCACGAGCGGTGAGATGTACATGGACGGTCAGCAGGTGAGCTTTGCCAATGCACGCGACGGTATTGCCAACGGCATTGCGACGGTTTATCAAGACTTGGCGATGATCCCGTTAATGTCGGTGACGCGCAACTTCTTTATGGGCCGCGAACCCACTAAAAAAGTGGGCCCGTTCAAATTTATCGATTTTGAAAAAGCCAATCGCATCACTAAAGATGAAATGAGCAAAATTGGTATCGATGTTCGTGACCCTGATCAAGCGGTTGGCACACTGTCCGGTGGCGAGCGCCAAACCGTGGCTATTGCCCGATCAGTTTATTTTGGTGCCAAGATATTGATATTAGATGAGCCGACCTCAGCGCTGGGTGTGCGTCAGACTTCAATGGTATTAAAATATGTGAACATGGTGCGTGAGCGTGGCTTGGGCGTGGTGTTTATTACGCATAATGTGCGGCATGCGATTGCAGTTGGGGATCGGTTTACGGTGCTTAATCGTGGTAAGACGCTGGGGACTGCGGATAAGGCTTCGGTAACGGCGACTGATTTGCAGGATATGATGGCCGGTGGTCAGGAGATGGCGATGTTGGAGGGGAGTTTGGGCGGGACTGTTT
>ENA-ORXT01005160-ORXT01005160.1-marine-metagenome-genome-assembly--contig:-NODE-5160-length-12978-cov-7.114642_pt1 | contig 12978 bp, 11 predicted proteins | sample MGYA00237868_ERZ511482 | MGnify/ENA metagenome assembly ERZ511482 | reverse complement strand
TGATGTTATGAATAATAGCGTAAATATTATCAAAAGATATCTTTTCATGATGTTTGTTTTATTTAATAGACAGTATCTAAGCTATATATGGTTGGTGCTATATAAAATACTTCATGAGAATAATAAAAGTGAAATACAGCTTAATGCCAAGTAGAAATTATAAGAAAGTATAAGGCTATTTGATAAAGTAAAGTCAAAAACTCATATATAAGAACAGATATACTCACTTAACTATACCCGATAGCAGAAAAATACCGTTAATCAATTTCACTGTTAAAGAGTGAGCTTACATATATCTGGTTTCGGAAGATCTTACATTTATTATCTATCCATTTTATTGTGTAGATGATCTTTATTTATGTTAAAAAGACATAATTGTAATCTCTTGTCAATTCGAATATTTAGCTGTTACTGCTACCAGAATGAAGCGTCTAATTTATTGATAACCGCCTAGTACTTACACACCAACTTTTGTTATTTCAATTATTCATTGCTAGCCGTTGGCTAGCCTAATCACATTTTAAATACCATAAGATACTATGAAGAATATTTTATTATTTGCACTAGCATTTGTTTGTTGTTTGGGACCTATATCGGGTCAAGAGAATGCATTTAAATCAGAAACATTAACGATCAAGAATTATGACGGAGATGGTAAATTAATTACAAAAAAAACATATAAAGATCAAGAAGCAGTACAGTTCGATATACCAAAATACTTAGAAGACAATACTGATATTGCTAGGATCAAGATAGCCGGCAACTTCACAAATAACAGCGAGCTTACGGTTATCAAGTTTGACACGAAGGCTCAAGAGGAGAAAAATGAAGGTGAGGCCTATTGCGAATCAAGTGAAATGAGTCTTAAGCCATTTCTAGGATTTTCGGCGAAGTGTACGGAGGAGCGTAAAGGCGTTCAGATAGAAACTGTGATCAAGGATAGTCCGGCAGAAAAATTTGGAGTAGATAGTGGCGACATTGTACTTAGCTTCAACGGTAAAGAGGTGAACTCATTCTGTACGCTGAGGACTGAGGTTGCGGCGCGCGAGATCGGAGAAGTAGTACCTATGACCATCAAGGAAGGTGATAAGACTTTCACAAAGAATATTACAATAGGAGCGAGAGTTGTTCACAACATTAGTTATACAAACTGCCCAGCCATTGAATCATTAGTAGTGAACGATGCTAAGGTTGGTAACGATACAAGTGTAGACATGCTGGTCTACCCTAACCCTTCGCCTAGCATGACGAATGTAAAATTCAATTCCGACGTTAAAGAAGCAGTCACATTCTATGTAATCGATATGAATGGAGCTGTTATTCACAAAAAAATAACGGCAAATTTTAATGGTAGCCTAACTACAGATTTCAGCTTTGATGATCAAGCGCCTGGCACATACCTATTCGTTATCGAGCAAGCAGGACAAGTACACAGGAATAAAGTGATTCATTTTAAGAATTAAAAAAGTAATTTTCGGAATATGCTCATGGGTATCCAGAAATGGGTACCCTTTTTTGTTTCTGAAAAGCTTCCTAAGCTCCGCTACCTAGTTTCTTAAAGGAGCTAAGCGCAGACTTTCATGACTGTTAGTGATTCGCTGAATCAAGGTTGGTTTACTTAAAATAAAACTAGCTTCGGTCAACTTAAAACATAAAGAAAGTTCCACTTAAGACTTAACCATACTCGCTCTAATACCCATCCCAACAAATCCAACAAAAATAACCGTCACCACAATCGACAAATAACCTAAAGTAGGGTTAGCAGGTAGATGCTTAACAACCAGCGCTACGAATGCCCACACAACTACTCCTGCATAAGCCCCATCCTTATACTTCAGGAATACTGTGGTAGCGATTAGCGCAGTGACACAAAGAATCGTAATTGACCAAGTCATCTCTCCTAGACCAAACCCAGTCCACTTATAGAACTGTAGCGCCGCAGTGATGTTAAGCGCAGTAGCCAGCGTGATCCACGCAAAATATATGCTGAATACAAATCTCTCTGGCCAGTAACTCATCGCTCCATCTTCTTGCTTGATGGTGATGAGTAATCTATTGATCTGATACAAGGTGATAAGCATAAAAACTATAATGCTAACTGAAACCCACAACCAATCCAATGAAGCAGCAGCTAACCAAAAACCATTAGCAATTACATTGAGAGAAAACCATACATGAACCTTTTTCCATAATGGATGACCTTCTTTCCGCTTAAACCATTGATAGATGGGGAATATAAGTATGCCAAGATATATGATACCCCAAATTGAAAATGCATACGGCTCAGGAACGATAAGTGGCTGATTGAAATTACCACCCTGGCCGACAGGATTAGGGCCAAAGAATTTTGCTTGGGTCAGGCCATACAGCAAGAACATGATTCCAACAGATAACAATGAAAGCAGTATCGTTGGTCTCAGATAAGTTGGTTCGTATTTAGTCATGCATCCGAAACACAAAATCAATTAGATTGTTCTGATCAACATTAATTGTCCTTATTAATTGATATTCACTGTCATCTCATAAAGACGACTAACGGAGTTTTGGTATTGTGACTAAATACTAATACCTCGCAGTAATAAAAGATGGCAAGACAATTTCTAATTCAGATAAGTCAATTTCCTCCATAGCCATTCTAAAGGGCCCTGTCTATATCGCTGCAGAATAAGTGGAGACATGATCAACAGCAAAACCCAAATAACTACTACAACGCCCAATTGCTGCAGTCTATCAAACGTCCCAAACAATCCTAACCCATGTCCATAAAATATAAAAGTGCAAATAACAGACATCAAAATATAATTTGTAAATGCAAGACGTCCGACTGCGCGCAAGCGCAACTGTAATCCACTCCACCAATCAGTCTTGGACCATAACATTATAGCGCCGATATAGCCAAGTGCAACTAAGATAGAAGCAAAGTATTTATAATTCTCACCGATATTCATACACCATACTCCATCCCATTCATTTTGATAAGAAAGGTAAAGTCCGACACTAGCTATGATCAATCCAGCTGGCAAACTTATTAGGACCATTTTTTTATATAGTCCATTTGGCTTTTCAGCAGTTAATACACCAGTCCTATAAAGTATCATACCTAGTATCATCATAGACGACACGCGCCATACTATGCTCATAATAAAAACAAAAGTCTGTATCTCTATAGCCCCAGGAATGCGTTCTGTATTCTGCTCAAAAAATCCCCCTAAATAAGCTGCGGTTTCTTTATCAATCTCATCTTGAGTCGGAGTCCAAAAGCTAAATATCTCTTGGAGCTGATCAGCAGGTGTAAAATAGTAGGTCATCAATGTAAATAGAACAGGCACAAGAAATAAGATCGATCCTAATGTAGCTAGACTCCTCAGCTTCCAGTTACGCCAAAAGAAAACAAACGACCCACAAACTGCATAAGCCACCAATATATCACCCATCCAAATGCAGTAAGCATGTATCATACCAAACAACAGCAATAGAAACATCCGACGATAGTGGTACTTCCATACGTTCTTATTTTTCTTTATCGCATTGTCTGCAAACAAAACCACACCAGCCCCAAAGAGAATAGAAAAAATACTCATGAAACGCGTGTCCGCAAAGAGATATCCGAAACCATGTACGTAAGTATTGTATCCTTCTAAACCAGCACCAATAGTTGGATTTAGATATCCTATGTTAGAAAACGAAATGATATTCATGATCAATATCCCGAGCAAAGCAAAACCTCGTAAAAGGTCCAGCGAGTGGATTCGGTCCTGAGTGGATGTTGAACTTAGTTGAGTCATTGCTTTTTTTACATCTAAGTTATCAGTATTCATTATCAGTATTCATTATCACTATTCTAAGAAATCATTCATGGGCTTAGCAGCTTTCCAATATTCGAGTATATCTTTGAGAAGTGTATTAGACGTTACGAAGCTTACCTTATTCTCTGCTACATAATAAAACTGCTTGTTAGCTATCAATGGCTCTTTCTCAAATGTTTCTTGTAGTTCTTTTGGGATTCGCTTGTATGCTTCTCCTTGTATCTCTCCAAAATTCGTTACGAACTTTTTTGCTGACTTTAGTTTTTGAAAAGTCTTTAAGTCTGATTTTATTTTATGCCTGATAATACGTAGCCTAGACTTACTAGGTTTATAATAACCCGTCATCACTCCACTATCTCTACCTCCAAATCTAAAAGCAATTCCTGGCAAAGGATCTTCTTTTGTTCCTTTGGTGATGTGTGCAAATAGATGCTGATTGTATGGTGTCTTATCTTTAGAAAATCGGATATCACGGTTTATCCTTCCTAGACACTTGCTGGCAATTGGCCTCATCTCAGGGTCGTACTTTTGCATTGCGGTAATTAGGTCTTCCACTAAGTTGATCATAGGTTTTCTAACCTCTGACTCATACCATTTCTTATTGGCATGAAACCATTCTTTATTATTATTCTTTTCTAATGCCAAGAAAAATTTAGTGTATTCCTTTGTGAAGTATTGCATGCTTAGATGATGAATATTTTCTAAATATACTCAGAGGAATGTTATACCCAACTAATTACCTGAATTTTATGGTAACAAAGTTATACTTACTTTGAGATGAAGTTAGGTACAAAAAAAATCTATAAATGCCTCAAGTAACCTACTATGTTAGCAAAAAGAAAAGGTCAGAAAATATCGAAAGCCTTCTATTAAGACTTACTCTTTATTAAAACAAAATACCTTTTCATTTCTTCTTTCACCTTAGGAAATAAAATCATCAGCCCAATCATATTAGGAAACACCAACGCAAGTATCATCGCATCCGAAAACTTGATGACCGCTTCCAAGGTGATAGCCGAACCCAAGACCGTAAATAATAGAAAAATTACTTTGAAAGTAATATCCGCCAATTGACTTTTGCCGAACAGATACTTCCACGCCTGCAGCCCATAATAAGACCAGGACAACATTGTAGAAAAAGCGAATAACACTACGGCAACTGCAAGCGCATAAGAGAAACCAGGCAAAACAGAATCAAATGCAAGTGAAGTCAAATTAACACCTCCTACTCGCTCACCAGTCGCAAGTATCAATGCCTCATCATTGACTATATCACCATAGGCAAACGCACCATCGATATTAAAAGTGATGATCACCAAAGCAGTCATCGTGCAGATAACTACCGTATCAATAAATGGCTCAAGCAAAGCCACCAATCCTTCAGAAGCAGGGAAAGCCGTCTTGACTGCTGAGTGCGCGATGGCTGCCGACCCCGCACCCGCTTCATTAGAAAATGCAGCGCGGCGAAACCCTTGTATCATCACTCCAGCTACCCCTCCGACTATCCCTGCCCGAGGGTTAAAAGCTTCTGTAATGATCAGACTAAATGCAGCAGGAAGATGCTCCGCCTGTGCGAATAAAATGTAGAGCGCTGATACTACATAAAGGATAGCCATACCAGGGACTATCTTCTCCGTGACACTAGCTATCCGCTTGATACCCCCTATGATGACGAACCCAACTACAATAGCGAACACTAACCCTATCATAGTACCAATCGCCTCCCCCTCTAGTCCAAATCTACCGATCAACTGAGCAGCAGCCTGATTAGACTGAAATGCATTGCCACCCCCAAATGAAGCCCCGACACAGAGAACTGCAAAGACGTAGGATAAGCCCAATCCAAATTTGGGAAATCCTCGCTCTTGGACACCTTTAGATAGATAATACATTGGTCCTCCGAACACTTGTCCTGTGTCGGATATTTCTCTGTACTTCACACCAAGTGTACACTCTACCAGCTTGGTAGACATACCCAACAGACCGGCTACGATCATCCAGAAAGTTGCGCCAGGTCCACCGACACCTATGGCCACCGCCACCATCGCAATATTACCTAATCCTACAGTACCAGATACGGCCGTTGCTAATGCTTGGAAGTGATTGACTTCTCCGAGTTGACTTTCGTCTTTGATCGTATCCTTTATATCTTCTTCTGCTAGGTGGGTTGAGGTGATCTTTGTATCTGGCAGCACCTTCTCCAAGTGATCATACTTACCTCTCACTACTTGAATAGCCGTTACAAATCCTCTAAGGTTTATAAACTTAAAATAGATGGTAAAGAAAAGTGAACCTCCTAACAACAGTATCAACACAAGTGGAATCTCAAAACCAAATAAACTGATATTAAAAAGGATCAAGCCTTCCCACCAGACTGCAATGGGCATGAAGGCTTCATTTATCTTTTCATCGAATCCTCCTGAAGATTGAGCATTCAATGAGTTGCCGTAGAGAAAGCAGAGCACTGCGGTTATAAAAATATAATTAGCTGGCTTTAAAGAAATGAATTTCATGATCTATTTGATTTGAAACCCAATATCATTTGCGAAGACATAAAACCTATCCAGAAGTCGGTAAAAATTCCAAAATGTCAGTAGTTTAATTACTGACAAAGGCTAAGAACACTAGGCTTTTACCCAAATGAGATATTCTTAGGAGGAATAGCCAGCATGATCTTTCTATCCCGTCTATCAGAGATATGGAAGAGTTCTGCTCTGAGCGGCAGCTCATGTTTTTCTTTTGACCAATTGTTTTTACCGTAGAGCCCATCTAGCAATTGGTGCAGTAATCTTCTGATCTCGATGTGATCACTTATATCATAGACTACTTTTGGTCTAGGGTCATTTTTAGGTTTGATCTCTAGCCAGTTTTCATTTGCTATTACTTTATCAGAAAATAACTTTAGCAGATTGTAAGACCCGTTAGTCAAGGATATTGTTTTAGATTTTTTGATGCCAAATCCCGATAGCTCTACTAGATTTGATTGTTTACTATTTTCACTTCTTGATTCTAAGAATTTCAAGAACATACGCTTGCTGTTTAGCATTATTTGCTCTGATAATTCCTTGACCCAGCTCAATGCCAATGCAAAGAATATCATAATAAGGCATGACTTGAATATCGCAGACAAGAGCAACATACTCATCTGACTATCAGACATCTTGAACAACTGTGCAAAAAAGGTGATCAATATGCACAATGCTGACAAGACAGACAGAAACCTCAACCCTCGCTTAGAAAATGAGGACCAAAGGATGATTCCTAAAAACCCTAAGGTCAATATCGAATAGTAAACATCTAGCTCACTGATGAATCCATACTCTTGTAGATTGTACATTTTAGTAATCGTCGGCAGGACGGAGAACAAGAAGGGCAAGCCAACAATTACTATCCAATATTTAGATTTGACAATGGATTCTAGGAATGGTGGTATATATCTAAACCAGGGCAAGGCCAATAAAATAAATAGACTATTAAGCATAGAAAAAATACTAGTAAAGCCATCATGGATAAGCTTCCAATCAGGCTGCCCAAGCCTATCTGCGAAAACAACATTGAGCATCCCAGACAAGAACCAAAAAAAAATAGAAAAGGCTAAGTAGACTTGACCCGTATCACCTTGCTTTCGCCCAATATGATACCAGATACCTAGCAGAGCAATGAAAGCAAATAAACTTACACTACCTATCCACCAACCATAAAATGAAATTAGCTCTACATTATAAGGTTCGTCCATCAAGCGGATTCTCTATATGTGACATAACTGCCATTTGCTTTACTCGACTGCAATATACATCGTTACCTAAGTTACTGTCTATGTATTATTAAAAATCACTACCTGAATAAGTAGAATGCATCATCTTGAGTCGCCAGCCATCGTCCACCTTCACAGCCAACGCACTCTCTAGCCAACTAGCTTTCCCAACCAGGGTATCTGCTCTCACAAACTCTGCATAATTGTGATAGGCTATTTGCATGGACTCGCCATACTTATCTATGGAGATATAATCCATCTTATTGATTCGTTTGGGTCTATCAATATTCTCTAACTCCTTACGCATAAATTGTTTGATCCTTTCATTGTCCCATACCTCACCATTCTCTAGGATAATAAAATCATCTGTATGATAATTGCTGATCTTCGTAGAGTCAACCCCTCCCCAAAGATCGTCGAAAGCTCCTTGTATCAAGTCCTTGCCGATCTGGGTTTCTAATGCTGTTATTTCACCAGCATCTATTTTTTCTGTTGGCGTCTGACACGCCACTAAACATATCAATAACAAGTATATATTTTTCATAACTTAATTTATTTTTCTTTCTGCTTACGCTTCTTGCTCACCTTAGCTAAAGGATTAAAATCTAGACAAAGTGACAACCAGTACTCCAGATCTTCATCACTATCATATCCTTCCGGTATAATTGCCAAGTACCCTTTCATTGGTCTCCCAAAAAACTCCTCTGATTGCACACCATCTTTATGATTGGCAGTAGTTTTAGCATCTTCTCCTACCCTAGCCATCAGCCAGTCTGTTTCTTTTTTCTTGTTGTGAAGTATAGCACAGCACATTTTATCTTCTACCATAAAACAAAGACCACCAAACATTTTCTTTGTGTAGTAGTTAGCTTTTTTATCATCAAAAAACCTAGTTATTCGCTCTGCCATGAATTCATCGTATGCCATGATCTTTCATTTTTTATAAGGTATAATTTCAACTTATGGTCAAGTTACTATGCATCAACTAAGATAATACACTTCGCTCAATCACACCACCACCTTCGGGCATAACCCCACTTCATCAAAGTCAAATAAAAAAGTTACTTACCGTTGATGAAAAAAGATTTACTACGTCTTATCTTTCAAAAGAGAAATCCTATGAGCTATATCAAGATAATTAGTTTAATAATCACAATCTCCATACTCTATGGATGTAGTAAATGTGATAACAAACCCTTGAATCAAGTCAACATAAGAGTCGAAAACAATTTAAATATGGACCTTAACAGTATTTTGATCGGTGGAACCATGTATAAGAGCAATGAAACATTTGCTTCTTGTACCTTAACTGGTGGATTCGAAAGCATAAAACAAGGAGAAACTACTGAATACTTAACTACATATGGCAAGCACGCCGGCTATGATCGAGTAAGAATACAATTCGAAGATGAAGACAGGCAAGGCGCTGGTAATGCGGCAACCAACAGAAAAGAAATGTTTGATAACGAACTGCTCAAAAATGGTGCTTTCCAAGATTCCGTTGCTAATGTCTACAATGGTAAAATGGAATATGGACTCAGTCTTCCTGATGGTGATTATACTTATAAAATTTCTAGCCTATCTGAAAACAAAAATGTCTTTGATATAGAAATAGTAAAGGATTAGGAACTGAACCCAAGACTCTAAAGATCACAGTTCACATTTGAGCTCGTCCAATTTGAGTATGAGCGTTTTACAAACGAATACTTTCAGTTTTGAGATCTTCAAGAAAATATAAAACAAAAAAAAGCTGATACAAATAAATGTATCAGCTCTTTTATTACTATCGCTCCCGATTGGGAGTTTTCTACATTTTACGCCTTATCTCCACCAGCATCATCTACTTCCTCAAACTCTACATCAGTCACGTCTTCTTTTCCATCTTCATCTCCACCACCCGCATCTCCGGCACCGCCTTCTGCACTGCCATCAGCTGTAGGAGCTCCATCCTGGCCGTCCTTGTACATGTCTGCACTAGCTGCTTGCCACGCTGTATTCAGTGCTGCGGTAGCTGACTCGACCTTATCCATATCCTCTGTCTTGTGTGCATCTCTAAGATCATTCACCGCTGTTTCTATCGCTCCCTTCTTATCTTCTGGTACTTTCTCACCGAACTCCTTGAGTTGCTTCTCTGTCTGGAAGATCAAGGTATCAGCAGCGTTTAGTTTATCTACTTTTTCTCTTGTTTCTTTATCAGCATCAGCATTAGCTTCTGCTTCTGCTTTCATAGTAGCTATCTCCTCTTTAGATAAGCCTGTCGAAGCTTCGATTCTTATGCTCTGCTCTTTACCCGTTCCTTTGTCCTTAGCTGATACACTTAAGATACCGTTAGCATCCATATCGAAGGTTACTTCTATCTGAGGTGTTCCTCTAGGCGCTGGTGGTATATCTGCTAAGATAAATCTACCCACAGATCTGTTATCTCTAGCCATCGGTCGTTCTCCTTGTAGGATATGTATCTCTACGCTTGGCTGATTATCTGCGGCTGTAGAATACGTCTTTTGCTTTTTGGTCGGTATCGTAGAATTCGATTCGATGACTACATCGAATACATTACCCATCGTCTCGATTCCCATAGAAAGCGGTGTAACGTCTAGTAACAATACATCTTGTACATCACCACTCAATACACCTCCTTGAATAGATGCTCCTATCGCCACCACCTCATCAGGGTTGACACTTTTATTTGGCTTTTTACCAAAGAACTCCTCTACTGATTCTTGTACTTTAGGAATTCTAGTAGACCCTCCTACCAAGATTACTTCGTCGATCTCAGACTTAGATATTCCTGCATCTTTAAGTGCTTCTGCACATGGCTTAAGTGTACGCTGTATCAAGTCATCTGCTAACGCTTCGAACTTCGCTCTGGTCAACTTAAGTACAAGGTGCTTTGGTACACCATCAACTGCCGTTACGTAAGGCAGATTAATCTCTGTCTCCGCAGAAGATGACAATTCTATCTTAGCTTTCTCTGCAGCTTCCTTTAATCTCTGGAGAGCCATCGGATCTTTTCTTAGATCCATATTTTCTTGCTTCTTAAACTCATCTGCTAAGTAATCGATAAGCACATGATCAAAATCATCTCCACCTAAGTGTGTATCTCCGTTAGTAGATTTTACCTCGAATACGCCGTCTCCTAATTCTAGGATAGAGATATCAAACGTTCCTCCACCTAAATCAAATACTGCAATTGTCTGATCTTGATTTTTCTTATCAAGTCCATATGCTAGTGCTGCAGCAGTTGGCTCATTGATTATTCTTTTAACTGTAAGTCCTGCAATCTCTCCCGCTTCCTTGGTCGCTTGTCTTTGAGAATCGTTGAAGTATGCTGGTACCGTTATTACTGCTTCCGTCACCTCAGCACCTAAGAAGTCTTCAGCAGTTTTCTTCATCTTCTGAAGGACCATAGCAGATATCTCTTGAGGCGTATATTTCCTGTCCTCTATTTCTACTCTTACCGTATCATTATCTCCCTTCACTACTTTGTACGGTAGCCGTGATGATTCTGCTTTTACTTCTGAGAATCTGTTACCCATAAAACGCTTTATGGATGATACTGTCCTAGTCGGGTTAGTGATTGCTTGACGCTTAGCCGGATCACCTATCTTACGCTCTCCATTATCCAGAAATCCTACCACAGAAGGCGTTGTTCTCTTACCTTCTTCGTTTGGTATTACTACTGGCTCATTTCCCTCCATCACTGCGACACACGAGTTGGTTGTCCCTAAGTCAATTCCTATTATTTTGCCCATTGAATTAATTTACTTTTTTAAAAAATTGAATAACTACGATAAATTATAGTCAATAGATATGCCATTTTAGTTTTATGCCGTTTTTGTATTATATGTATGACAAAGATTCAAAAGAGGCTGAAATTATTGAGGTTTTTGGTGACAAAAAGTCAGTTACTGATCTTGAAGGCGTCTAAATAGCCAATGGTCGATAGCATGCGGTCCTTAGCATCACATTGGCAATAGCTAAGATGAATTATGTGGACCATTGTCTCTCGACCCCTAGATTAAAAACTACGAACGACCATCCAGGTATCGACTATAGACTTGATCAACTTTTTAACACCAGAATCCTATCTTTATCGTTGCATTAACTAATAAACCAACAAATGTCCACAGCAAAGAAAGACGTAAAACGAGTTACCGTCCACACGCTCCAATCGATGAAGCAAGATGGAGAGAAGATATCCATGCTCACTGCCTACGATTACTCCATGGCCAGGATAGTGGATGCAGCCGGGATAGATATGATACTAGTGGGTGATTCGGCATCCAATGTAATTGCAGGTCATGAGACTACCCTTCCTATCACCTTGGACCAGATGATCTATCATGCGTCTGCGGTGGTAAGAGCGGTGAACAGATGTCTTGTTGTAGTAGATCTACCCTTTGGCACCTATCAAGGCAACTCTACTAAAGCGCTAGAGTCGGCGATCAGGATCATGAAAGAATCTGGTGCTCACGCCGTCAAAATGGAAGGGGGTGAAGAGATCATCGAATCCGTACAGCGAATCCTGAGTGCAGGGGTACCTGTAATGGGACACTTGGGTCTCACTCCGCAATCGATCTACAAATTCGGCACATATACGGTCAGAGCAAAGGCAAAAGCGGAGGCAGATAGACTTATCAAAGATGCAAAGCTACTGAGTGATGCAGGCTGCTTTGGCGTAGTCCTAGAAAAGATACCTGCGAAGCTTGCCAAGCGAGTTTCTAAGGCGATTAAAATTCCTACTATTGGTATCGGAGCAGGACCGGATTGCGATGGGCAGGTGCTAGTCATTCATGATGTGCTGGGCATCACCAAAGATTTTAACCCAAGATTCTTGAGAAGATATCTAAACCTCTATGATCAGATACACGACGCAGTAGGTGATTATATCAAAGATGTCAAATCAGGAGACTTTCCAAGTGAAAAAGAACAGTACTAGATGAATATTTTTTCCAAGAAATTTATTTATGGGGTTATCGTCTTGATTATCATTGGGCTGGCATTTGGCTATGTGGTGTATGGCTGGATATTTCATGACAATGTCAATGATGACCTAGAGGCTGAGTATATCTTCATTCCTGATGGTTCTTCTTATGATGATATTTTTGACATTTTGAAAGACCAGAAAGTCTTATCCGATCCTGCATCGTTTGATAGAGTCGCTGATCTTATGAAATATAAAAAAGCCAGCGTAAAATCTGGTCGGTACTTTATTGAGAAACATTATTCTAACAGAAAGATCATACAAGTACTCAGGTCAGGAAGTCAGGTACCGATCAACGTAACCTTCAATAATGTGAGATCGATAGCAGAACTCTCAGGAGCAGTATCAGAATATATTGAGCCAGACTCCTTAAGCCTTTTAAACTACTTACAAGACCCAAAGACCAGATCTAGCAGAGGGTTCGATGAATATAA
>ENA-ORXT01005159-ORXT01005159.1-marine-metagenome-genome-assembly--contig:-NODE-5159-length-12983-cov-8.506354_pt1 | contig 12983 bp, 15 predicted proteins | sample MGYA00237868_ERZ511482 | MGnify/ENA metagenome assembly ERZ511482 | reverse complement strand
TGCTTTGTGGCGCGCGGGAACACCCGCAAGGGGAGATGCTCGGGTGCAGCGTGAGGTACGTGCCTCCATAGACGGACGTCCGCATGTGACGAGGCGGTTTGGCCGGGGGACTGACCTGTTGTGCTGTCGCTCTGTCGCTCGGTGCTCGCTCTCCTCGTGTCCACCAATTTTACTTGGTTTGCGTCTTGCTCTGCCCTGCACCACTGCTGTTTGCCCTCGCCCTGTCGCCTCGTCGACAGCCCGCGGAGGAGTTCCTCAGCCACCCCACCGACAAGTGGGCCAAGGCGGTCGCGACCGTGGCGGGTGCCGCCGTCATCATGGGCATCACTGGGATCTTGGTCGGCACCGGGCTGCACCACTGAGACAGTTCACTGTGGGAGGGGAGGGTGGAGGGCGCCCGGCCGTGCGCACCGGCTCACGTCGGACGAACCACCTGCCTGCAACCTGCTCTGCCCCAGCTAGGGGTCTGGCAATCTGACATGCGTGAGTATCAAGCTCAACAGATTACAGTGGGTTTCCGCTGTAAGGTCCCCCTCTATATGGTCATTTCTGTAATGAACTGCATTTTCACGTCGTGAAGAGGGGTAAATTCCCTGGCCTTTAGGACCGGGTGCTCTCAAAGTGTAGTGATGCACACATATACTTAGATCAAGGGACTTACTCTCCATTTCAAAGGTGGCAGTCTGCATTCGTGTCCTCAGTAATCTGAGGGCGTGTCAGTGACCCTAAAAGCGAATGGAGTTACGTGGCTGAGAAGGACTGTCCTGCCACAGAGGTCACAGGGCCCGGACGGCGCCAGCCCCCCTGCCCCCCCCCACGTAGGGGGGGGCAGGGGAGGCGGTGGCCACCGCCCCGAGTTGCGCCCGGCGACCGCGCGCAGCGACTTCTGGTATTCGACGCGCCCACGATGGCCCGCGGGTGATCGTGCCTGCGCGCCGGCTTCTGTTGCGGCGGCTCATCGGAGCTTTCTGACGCCATCTAGCGGCGCGGTTAGAGGCGCCCCGTCGCGCGGCGGTCGGTCCCATCCGCCCGCCCGTGCGCCGTGTCAGCCGCCTCGCCCGCCGTGCGCAGGTGCGCTGCGCGGCGGAGTGACGGCCCCTCCCGTGGGCGTCGCGCGACGCTGGCGGGCCGCCGCCGCTGCGGTGGCGGCAGCGGCACCCCTTTCCTCGCCGCACGCCCCCCCCGCCACGGCAACGTGGCTGTATGTGCCCCCGTGTGCGCTCGCGGCTGTGGGGCCGGCCGGCGTGCCTGGTGTCAATGCGTTGCCGAGCGCGCCACGGCCCTCAAGGCCAGGGTATTGCACGCACGTGCCTGGTATTGTCTTAGTCTCGAGATAGCCACACTTCCGACAAATATAATGAAAACTAGATACAAGTAGTTTCTGTCGTAGTTACATGCGTGTACTATGCAATGCACTCACCAATTGTGGTGCACAAGTAGGTGCGCCATCAAAGTGAATCCCTGGGAGGTGGGCTGCTACGGAAGAACCAACACAAGCACGAGCCGCGGAATTCGACAATGTGAGGTCCCGACCAGCCGGCTCGTGGCACGACTCCGCCGTTCTTGGCCACCCAGCGGAGCAGAAGGTACAGTGTTACTGTACCGTCCTCACGTCGGCCCGCGAGGGCTGTGGCAGATTGGGCGGGTCCGAAGGCGGCCCCATCCGACAGCGTTGCTTCGGGAGCGCACAAGCGCCGCCCACACGGTTCGTCAGTCGCGAAGCGGCGTCGGCGCGCTTGTCCGTGGGCACCAACACCCGCCACACTGCGCGGGGGGCGGGCTCTTTGCACACGCCTGACGCTTGCATACTTGGCCTGGGCCGGAGGGGCTTTGACTGTCCCCCGCCCGCGTCGGCGTTCGAGCGCACACCCCGACGTTCTCGTGTTTCTTGCCATTCGCGTGACGGACAGCAAGCCGTCGCTCCGCGGCTGTCGGGTCTGGGGGTGCCCCGCGACCGCCTCGTGGGCAGCACCTGTGCCACCGGGTCCGCCGCCATTCGCTCCTGGCCGCGCATCTGCTTGCCCGCTTGCACGTGGTCGCGCGCGGTTGCCGCACCCGATCACTGGGGCCGCCACCGTAGCGGCCTGGCCCGCTCGTTCTCGGCGGGGCACTCCACGTGCGGCTCACACAGTTGCCGCCGCGGCTCGCCCGCGTCGGGTGGCCCCTCGCCCTTCCACGCCTTCCTCTCCTCTTCGCGGGTCATTCCCCTGGGTCCCCTGGTCCCGGTTGGTGGCGTTGTGTGCTTGCCGCGCTTTCCCTCTTCGCTCCCACGCGTCCTCCACTGCGTTTTGGCCCTTCCGCACCACGTTTACAACGCTTCCCGGCCTCGATTCTTTGGTGCTTTCCGCCTGCTGCCTTGCCCGTGTTCATTCCGCCTCTGTCTCCTGCGACGCCTGCGTGCCACCGCTGTCTACGGGGGGGGGCGGGGGGGGGCAGTGTCATACGTGTCTACCGTCTTATTTTTTGGGACCACTCCTTTCGCCCGCCCGCCCCCCCTCACCCCCGCCTGGTGTGCGCTGTGGTCCAGGAGCCGTGGCCGTCACACTCCCGACGTCCGCAACCGGCCGCCTGATAGTGTGCGGTCCAGTCATTGCCGGTACTGACGCCGCCTAGGCTTCCAGCGGTGGGTGATTGGCCGCGAGCGCGCGGCACGGCCGCGGACGCCGACGCGAGCGGTGGGGGCGGCGGCGTGCAGCGGCCGCTGCACGCACATCCGCGTCTGCGCGCGCGCGTGCGCGTGCGTACGCTGGAGCTGGCTCGGCAGTGACTCTGCCGCTGCCGCTGCGGGCTCGGCAGTGACGGGGCTGCTGCCGCTGTGGCGGCCGCGGCCGTCGCCCCCCCCATTGCCAGTGCCGCCATTGTCGCGCCGACTACACTCCGTCGCGCACAGCTCCACGTGGCCTGCTACACCGTCGCCGACGAGCCGCTGTCGGCAGCTCCTCCGCGCTCGCGGCCGTCTGCCGTGATCGACCGCGTGTGGTCGCCATGACCGCCTTTCGCGGTCGCCCCGGTGCCGTCGGTGGCGGCGCCCACCGCCGCTCCAACCTCCGCTATACCGCCCCTGGCCCGCCTTTGGCTGCCGGCTGGCTGAGTGTCGATGGCCGGCGGTTGGGTGGTGGCAGCCGCTCTCGCTACTACGTGCTCGAGGGGGGGATGCTGACTGCCGTCGGTGGCCGTGGCCGCAGGCCGAGCGCAACACCGCCCGGGGTGGAGGTCGGGCTCGACGCGGCAGATGGGGTGGCGGCGGCCAAGGCGGCAGCCAAGAGCCGGAGCAGTAAGGGCGGGGTGGCAGGCGGGCTGCTGGTAAATGGCGTCCGCGCGGGCGTGCGCCGCTGGGAGCTCGTCGTCAGCGGCATGACCGTGACTGCTGGTAGCGGTCGTTCTGCCGGTGGCGCTCCGCTGGTTGCGGCTGCGCGTGCCCGCGTGTCTGGGGTAGTCGGCTCGGGGGATGGCGCGACCCCCGCTCGCGGGGACACCGAGGTGTCCCTCTTTGCCCCCGACGCCGAGTCGTATGACGCGTGGCTGGTGGCGTTGACGCGCGCGGCGCGGCCGCCCGGCGCCGGCGTCGGGGACGTCGGCGACTACTACAGACTGAGCCACGAGATTGGGGGTGGCGTGCAGGCAACCGTCTACCAGGGCTATGACCTGCGCACCGCCTCCGCAGTCGCCGTCAAGGTCGTTGGCCGCGTGACAGGTGATGCAGCCGAGGAGGCAGCGCTCGCCAAGGAGGCGGCGACGGTCGCGGCGCTTGCGCATCCCAACATTGTTGCGACTCTGGACGTCTTTGAAACCCCCGACGCCGTCTACTTTGTGCAAGAGTACCTGGGCGGCTCGGAGCTGTTTGACTATATTGCCGCCAACGATACTTTTACCGAAGCCGCCGCCGCGGGCGTCATGCGTGACATCTTGTCGGGGCTCGCCGCGTTGCACGACGCAGGGATTGCGCACCGAGACGTTAAGTTGGAGAACCTCCTCGCCGTCAACGTGGCGCCGCCGCTGGTCGTGAAGATTGCCGACTTTGGACTGTGCGCAACCGTTGATGGGGACTGCCCCGACGCCTGCCTGACTGACTTGGTCGGCACGTCCTTTTACTTAGCGCCCGAGATCCTTGCAGGGGAGCCATATGGGCGTCCCGTCGACCTGTGGGCAGCGGGCGTGACTCTCTACTTGTGCCTCAGCGGCCGCTTTCCGTATGGCGGGGAGCCCGCCGAGTACTACGAGCAGGTGCTCGACCGGCCCGTCTACTTTCCAACTGAGGATTGGGAGCTCATTTCGGCCGACGCGCAGTCGCTCGTCGAGGGTCTGCTCGCCAAGGACCCATCGCGGCGGTTAACCGCCACGGAGGCGCTCAGCCACCCGTGGTTGACACGGGGGGTGTCGGGTCTGTCGGCCTCCCCGCACAGCACCGCGTCTCCGTTGCCCTTCTTTGAGACAATTGGGGGCGATGGGCCAGGAGCCGGCGGTGACAACGGTGGCGTCGGCGCATCCGGCCGCACCTGGGGCACTCCGGTCAACTTGCATCCCGACGCGTCGTTTGCGTCAAGCGCTCTCCCTACCGCCGCGCGCTTCCGGTCGGCATCGGGCAAGAACGCGTCTGGACGTATTCGTAGCTTGCTCCCCGCGGCCGCCGCGCCTCGGTTGCCTATCCTTAGCGGCCGCATGGGCGGCAACGGGAAGGCGGAGCGTGGTGGCGCCGCAGGGAAAACGCCCAAGCGGCCCCGCTACGCGGCGGGGCGCCTCTCGCTGCCCATACGCTCCTCGCGTACGGGGCCGACTTCGGGCGGCCGCGGCTGGGGGGGTGGTAGCGGCAGCGGCGGCAACCGCGGTGCCGCCGCCGGGTCGGACTCTGACGTTGACCGGGAGATGGACGAGGGCGGGGACAGCGGGGGCGCACTGGGGCGTCGCTCAAGCCTTCTCGCCCGCGCCATAAATCGCGTTGGTGGCGGCGGCAGCGGCAGCAACGGCGGTACTGGCGGTAAGCTCCACCGCCCGGTCAGCGTGCCGACAGGCCTGGGTACAAGCTTCCTGGTATTTGGCTCCACCGAGCCCGGCTCGGAGATGGACGACGACGAAGCCCTCCCGCCGCCGGCGCGGGGGTCGACAGCCGTTGCCGACCGCGACACTGGGAGCAGCGGGGGGACTACCTCCCAATCCGTGGGGGGAAGACGTCCTCCCACCGCTACGGGCGGTGGAGGAGGTGGCGGTGGCCGCCGGTGGGTGCGGGGCGTGGCGGCCAAACTCCGTCGCCGCAGCGCCAGCGGAGGCGGCGGTGGGGAGGTTGACTCTGCCGCTTCCGTTGGGATGACCGGCCTGGCACTAAACGCCGGCGGGGATGGCAGTGCCGGCAGTGGATGCAGCAGCGGGGTGAGCATCCTCGAGTCTGCTTCGTCGGAGGACTGGCGCACGGAGCGGCGGCAACGGCGTGCAACACTTGGTGGCGGGGAGGATCCACGGGCACCGACCATGGGCACGTCTGACGCGTATGGCCTCGGCCTGGGGGCCCTTGGCATTCGTTAGGCGAGTGCGGTACGGTCTGAAGGGTGGGAAGTGCTTTCTGTACAGACAGCTGAGTGGCGGCGGGTTCGCCGGTAAGCAGGTGTGGCTGGCTTTTGTTGATGCTTTGTCGTTTTTTTCTGTGTGGGATGATCGTGATGACAGTGGGGGCAAGCACTTGGGTGTACATCGTGGGACGGTTTGTCTCTTGCGTGATTTTTATTTGATTGTAATCATGGTGATTTTAATGAATATGATCATTTACATCACGGGGCTAATGATTATAAGTCTAATAACAGTCGGGCTTACTTGACTACTAAGGAATAGAGAAAGCTGGTTGGCCTGTCAACTGAAAGATTCAAGCATTTTACTGGCTGTTTGGCCAGTCTACGACTGTAATCAGTGTCAACAATGCTAAGGACATGCACTCTCCACTCACACGGTACGCTTCCACAGATGGCAGAACTGGCAACGAGCACGGCAGTCTGATGCTTCTGCGCGCAGGGAAGAGTGAAGACAGAGTCTGAGCAAAGCGACAGAGCGTCGAAAAGCACCACATGCATATGGAGACAGGCCATTGCAAAAAAAGCCTAGGTTGCCAGGGCATCAGTACGCAATTGTCACATAGCATCGTACATAGTACATCTCAGCGAGGTTGCCAGGTGTGGTCGATTCACGTTATGATATACAATTTATAATCAGGGGGGTGATTGTAATACTTTTATCCGAGCCCAAGAATGATTATAATCACACTTCTGACCAGAACGAACACGCGACCAGGAAGGAATGCATTGGTTTGCACGTCGTCTTTCTGCCGAAAGCGCCACCACGCAGAGAGATCGCCGCCTCTGCATCGGTCCGCACGCCAGTGGCAGCAATCAGGAGCCTCACGACTGCCACCTGTCCACCGCTGCACCTACCGCCCACCACGCCGTCAGCGTTTTGCGTCACCAGGCGGTGCGTCGGCACTCTTTCTGTCGCGTTCTTGTCTGGACCCCGCCACTCCCATTTACCCCGTTCTCTTAATCCCACTCAATCCCGCCTGCTCTCCCCCCTCCCCCGTGTGCACGTTATTGCCCACCAGCTTGCTGGCGACGATGGCTGCCTTTATCGCCGGTGCCCCGAGCCGTCTGCGAAGTGGATCCGCCTCACGCCCTGCCGTGTCGTCGCTGTGCCGTCTCCGCCCGCCCGGCCGCAGTGGACGCACCGTCAGTGTCCCCCCCCTCCACCCCACGGCGCGATGGGCCGCCCACCTGGCGCCGCCATCGGCACACGGAGGTGAGCCATTTGCCGTGGACGATGGCGGGGCCGTGACGCCCGCGTGGGTCACAGAGGGGGACGATTCGGCGCGCGGAGCCGCGTGGGAGCAGGCTAGCGCCGGCGACGGGGGCGTCCTCAACGGAGGGGGTGCGGGCGCGTATGGGGGTGGCGGTGGCGGTGGCGGTGGCGGCGGAGGCGCGGGCGGCGCGGACGCGGACGGGGCGGCCGATTTGGCAGCAGCGCTTGCTGCCGCTGGTCGTACCTTCGAGCAGCTTCCTCTGGAAGTGCGGAACGCGGCGCCCGCGGACGCGGCAGCCTATTTGAAGGCCACGAGCGGCGCGATCGGGGGCTTCCTCGCCTCCTACTGGCCGGCGTGGCGCCGCAAGGTCCTCGGTGACCCCGCATTCCCCTTTAAGCTGCTTATGGAAGAGACGATTGGTCTCGGGTTGGCGGCGTCGGGAATGGTCGCCGCCCGCGGCGCCAACATTATGAATGAACTGGACTTGTGCGCGTGCGACATTGCCGTTGGGGGCACCCTCAACTTTATCCTGACGTGGATGCTCACCCCGTCGGCGCCGATCAATGGTGCTGCCGCCGCCGCCGCCGCGGCTGCCGCCTCTCCGTCGGTCGTTGGCCGCACGCTCTCTCAGTTGCCCGCCAACGTCTTCTCCGCGGGCGCCTTCACGAACGCTCAGCGGGCGGGCACGGCAGTGTACAAGGGCAGCCTCTTTTCGGTGGCGGGTTTTATGGGCTCTCTCGTCGGTGCCACGACTGCCGCGACGCTCGTCGGCATCAAGCGGCGCCGCGCGGCGGTCGCGACCGCCGCCGCTGGTGGCATTGCCGTCGTCGACGAGCCATTGCCGTCCGTTTGGGCGACCTCCGCGGCCTGGGCTGGCTACATGTTCCTTTGCGCCAACCCGCGGTACCAGCTGCTGGCGGGTGTGGAGCGGTTGGCGTTTGAGCGCGCGCCCGTGCGAGTCGCTCAGCTGGTGTCGGCGGCGGGACGGACCGTCAACAACGTGGCGGGTGGGTCGCTGTGGGTCGTGTGGGCGCGCGCGATCGGCTTGCAAAAGAAGGTTGATGTGGCACCGGCAGGGACGTCGGTGGACGTCAAGGTCAAGACGTGAGGCGCTATTTTTGACTGCTTGACAGGCGGGGCTGGTGTTGTCTTGGGGGGGTCGTACGCGTTGGAGCTGAGGCCACGGCGAGAGTGGGTCTCTAGTTTGTTGGCTTCATGGGGGGCACGGGCTTCCTGCGTGTGCGGCTACCAAGCGTGTGCTCAACATGTTTTTGATGTGCTTGGGTTGTTCTTTCTTTCCTTTTTTCGCGCGTGGGGCCGCCCGCGCGGTCGGTGTTCATAGTCACCTTTTTTTTCTTTTTGCACCAACTGTCATACGAGCTCTGTCAGCAATCGGCCGAAGCGCCAGTTGTCCCCGTCGCCTGTCCTTGTTACCGCCTGCCGCCTGCAAAGGCGGGACACCTCAACAACTGTGGCGTTGGCGGCGGTTCGTATCGCGAACCGCCTCCAGGTGGCGGACGAGCCGGATCAATTTACGCTTGTCAACGAACACGTGGCGTGTCCCAGGCAGGTAAGTTTCGGGCACGATGATGGCAGATCCGTCGCGCCGTCCTCCTTCCGTGCCTACCGCGACGGCCCTGGGGGCTTTTCCCTCCCCCTTCCCCCCAACCTCTCCTCCCGCTATATCCCTTTTGGGTGACGATGGTTTCCATTTTCCTGTGCTTTCATCGTCCTCTTCTCCCTCCCTCCACCAGTCCCTCGCCCGCCGCGGCCCCGGCAATGACGTTCATCGGTGCCCCAGGCGCTCTGCGCTCCCCCCCCCCGACCACCCCCTTGACGGCCCGTCATCGTCCCCGCCGTCAGCGGTGCCCCCCCCCTCCCCCCCCTTTCCTCCGGTGCTCGGCGCCGATTCCCCCGGCGGCGCCCAAAGCCGTCGGCGTTTGGGACCACCTCACCCGCGGGGACCTCGACCGGGCACTCGCCGCCGGGACGTTGCGGATAGCGCTCGTTGGCATGTCCAACTGTGGCAAATCCCACCGCTCCTCCCAGCTGCTCGCCACCGGGCGGGCGGCGGGGGGCGGACCGGCAGAGCGGGGGCTGGTCGTCCCCGTCGGCGGCAAGGCAAACGGCGACGCGACCCCGGGCGTGCCGCCCCTTCCCGCCGCGCCCTTCACACGCGTCTGTGTCGACGATCTTATTGAGGTGGAGCTCGAGCGGGAGCTGTCGGCGGCGGGCCTGACCGGCATTGAGGGGCTCGCCACGTGGATGGGGATGCCGACGGACGACCACTTTTGGGCGGCGCAGGAGACGTACCTGGCGCTCGAAGAGGGCATCACGTCGTCAGCCATCGCCTCCCTGGGTGCTGGGGGTGGCGGCGGCGTTGGGGGTGGCCTCGGCGGCGGCGGCGGCGCAGCGGCGCCACCCGCCAATGTTGTCCTCGACACAACCGGCTCGGTCGTGTACCTGTCGACGGCCACCCGGACAGCGTTGACGACCGCCTGTTTTGTCGTACACCTGGTCGCGTCTGACGATATGCTCGCCGAGATGACGGAGGGGTACTTTGCGACGCCCAAGCCGGTCGTTTGGGGCCCCCGGGAGGGCGGCGTCTGGGACGGCGTGCGGCTGGGCGAGGAGGACGGCGTCGGCGCCCTCCGCCGCTGCTACCCGGCGTTGCTCGCGCAACGGCGGGAGCGCTACAGCGCGCTCGCGCATGTGGGAGTGCCCGCCGAGGTCGCCCGGGATCCGGGGGTGGGCGTCGATGGGTTTTGGGCGGCCATCCGGGAGCAGCTGCCAGAGGGGCAGCCGGTTCGGGAAGGAGTGGCGTTTAGTCGCTACGGGGCGTGACGCGGGTCTGCGTCACGTGCGTAGGATTGCGAGCTGTGTTTGCGGCTCGGCGGCTGGATGCATGGCTGGTCTCAGTGCGTGCAAGTTGTGTGCGCTGCACGCTCTTGCGGTGGACGATAGGTTTTTTTGGGTGCCGAGGTCATGAGCCAGAGCGCTGCATGCTGGACATGTTGCGTACGCGGGGGAAGGGAGTGACGGCAGGCGGGGACAAGAACTGAGAAGCATGATCGAATCAAGACCAAGGATACAAGAAAAAATTACATGCGAAGGGCTCCACCGAGGGAGGAAGCACTGTGTGTAGTGGTGCCCACGGCGTCGCCGTCTGCCCAACGGGTACAGTAGCAAGTACCAACGTGCCGGCGGACCAAGCACGAGAACTGCCGTCCGCCTCAACGTGCCCCTCAAACTGCGTGCGAAGCAGACGCCTGCACTCGCAATTTGGCAGGCGTGCCGGCGTCATCAAAAAGAAAAGGAAGGGTGGAGTACCACGACACGCCGCCCATCCCCCTACGCGCTGATCTGCTTGTGCACCGCCGATGCAATCTCCTCGTAGCTCGCCGTCTCGTAGGCGTCGCCAACGACCACCACTGTCGGCTTCCCGCCCGTCACACGCGCGGCTAGCGCGGCTAGCTGCTCCCCCGTCACCGCCTCGACCTGCTTCAACACCTCCTCCACGGTCATGTACGTGTCACCAATGGCCAGCTGCCGGCCAATGTCCTCGCACAGCACCGCGCGCGACTCGAGATCCATGACCAGCGCGGCCGCGGTCATGGCCTTGGCGCGACCAAGCTCCTCCGCCGTCGGCACGCGGGCCATGGCACCGACCTGCTCAGTCGTCACATCGACCAGGTGGGGTAGGTACGCCCCGTCGACGCAGCTGGCGCTGATGCCAAACAGGCCTGTATCCGAGTAGACGTGGTTGAACGCCGCACACGCGTCGACCCAGCCGTGCACGTTGAGGACGCCCGTGTACAGGCGGGTGTACATGCCCTTACCGGGGCCGCCCGAGCTAAAGGAGCTGCCCCCGCCCAGGAGGGTGCGGAGCACACAAAGCGGCACCAAATCCTCGTGCGCCCACGAGAGGGACTCAAAGCCGATCGCCACGTGGCCGCCACCTGACGCGGGGGCAGACGCGGACCGCGCCCAGCCGCCCGTGTAGTGGGCGGAAGACTCGGGCAACGCGCCGCCGCCGGCACGGGCGGACCCGAGGTGCTTTTGCGCGTGTGCAACGAGCGTATCATGGTCGACGTTCGAGGCGGCAAGCACCATGCGCTCGGGGGTGTGCGACGCAGAGACGTACGAGGCGACGACGTCGGGGGCTAAGTTGCCGACCTTGTCCGCCTTGGGCAGCGAGGTCATGCCTGCGCAAGGACGTGCCATGAGAGAAATCCAGAGTGCGACCATGACAAGGAATGATACGGGGTTAGCTACAGTGTTGACAGGGGAAGGAATGCAACGGGACAACTCCGTCAAGGAGCAGCCAGCCGCCATGGAGAAACACAAACAAAAACAGAAAACACGCAAATGTTGGCAGCAGCCAACCGACATAACCGCCGCGTTGACGCAGACTGCGGCACGAGCCCGCCGCCCGCAGCGCGAACGGCCATGTCAGCCAGACAAACGGCCCGCCCACGAAAAACACGAGGCGGGCACAGGGGGCGCGGGCCGCAAGGCCCCCACCCCCCTACGGCAAGTGCGCCATCACCACAAACGGCGTCCCTCTCCGAAGAGATACTAGCGTACAACAGCATCAGAGGCGCGCGGCCGCCGCCCGTCTCCCGTGACGCTGTACCTCCCGGCGCCGGCCACTGGCGCACCAGACGCAGGGAAAGAACAGCGCCACGAGGCACGGGAACGTCCGACAACAAGCGCAGCCAGGCGTACAAACTCTCTCTCTTCAGGTGCTCTGGCAAACAACAACAATGTAGGGGGCGGGCACAGCTCCGCAGCGCAACGCGCACGGCCCACAAGAAACCCACCAAACGTACCGAGGCCGACGCTGTTGTACGCCGTCGCGTGCAGCAGCTCGTTCAACTCGACCGACGCGTCGCCCGCCGACAGCTCTGGGTGGTCGGCCATTGCCGCCGCCTGCGTCTTGATCTCAGCCCGCGCCGCGTCCCACTCGGGCGTCCCCTGCGTCGCGCCCATGACCATTGACTCGAGCGCCGCTTCGGCAATCTCCCCGACCAGCGACCCCGCGGCGGCGCGCATCCCCTCGGCCGAGTAGATGAGGACCTCCCGCGAGGCAGAGGCGCCAAACGACGCGCCCGTCTTTTCCAGGGAGCGGGTTTGGAGGAACTTGCTCCGCCGTGCCGTGCCCCGGAACGCCATGTGTTCGAGGAGGGAGCAGACGCCCGTGTTGGCGCCCGCCGACTCGTAGCGGCTGCCGGCGCGCACAAAGAGGCCGACCGACGAGACACGGTCGCCCGTGTCGACCGACGCCACGCGCGCGCCATTGTCGAGCTTGGTCACCCGCACGGGGGAGACGGGCGGGCGCTCCCGGGGAGTCGGCGTCGGCACGCCGGGGAAGGGCTCGGTGAGGGGGACGTCCGCGTCAAACATGCCGTGGACGGCACTCCACAGAGCGGGGGCGGCGGGGGGGCCAGACATGGAGCGGCGGGCGCCATGGTTGGTCGCCTGCAGAGCCGGTACAAGAGGAGGAGGGGTCAAGCGGCTGTGACACACGCGATGGCGAGCGGTTAGTGCCGAGCAGAAAAGGACGCCGCAGCACGAGCACCATTGATCCAGCAATACAAAGCATCAACCGCTCCGTCCCAGAAGCCAAGATCCAAGCAGGAACCGAAAAGGCTCGCGGGGGCCACACCCGAGGCGCGGGACACACGACGGGGTGCAACAAATACCGCAGTCCGCTAGTGGGGGTACGACTGTCGGGCGGCACGCACCTGAGACGACTGAGCACCACGCCGCAGCAGCCCAGAGAGCATCGATCCAGACCGAACGGCCGCCATGGTAGTCGACGATCGCAGCAACCGGGGGGGTTAGGGAGGGGGGCGACGAGGTGGACGAGCGGCAGTGCCGACGGCGCCCAGGGATGGGCTCGATGGGATGGCCCGCGACGGCAGTCGGGCAGCCTCCTCGACGGGACTGCGACAGCCGACAAAGGCCCTCCGTACGACCAAAAACATTTCTGCTTGCGAAAGGAGTTGTTGAACAAACACTTGTAGCCCCCTTGAAGGCTCCTCAGCAGAAGCTTCTCTAAAGAAGAGAAAAATAAATTTCCGCCTTTTACATCTGCTATGATACACCAACTAGTGCCCGGTGGTCGGCTACACAGCGTTTTGTCCCCGATTCCTTAAAACTGAGAACTGCCAGATTCGAACTCGCCCACCGACGGTTCGCAGAACTG
>ENA-ORXT01005158-ORXT01005158.1-marine-metagenome-genome-assembly--contig:-NODE-5158-length-12987-cov-2.764059_pt1 | contig 12987 bp, 11 predicted proteins | sample MGYA00237868_ERZ511482 | MGnify/ENA metagenome assembly ERZ511482 | reverse complement strand
TTCGCTACGATAAGGGAAAAACCCATCCTGATCATCAGGATCAAACAAAAAATCCTGCTTGCGTTGGTTTCCAAAGAATTGCGCCCAATCTGCATAAACTTCCTCCACTAACGAAGCGTTGATCGGATGATGTTGCAATATCGCGAAGCCAGTTCCGCGAAGTGATTCGGTGAATCGTTGCGCAGCATCATCCGATCGACAATCAATCTTCAACACTTGCATAAAATTTAACCCCTTATGAGTTCAAGCCTTGTGTACATGATAAAATATTTTTTCAATAAATGCGCCTCAAGGAACTCAGTTCATGAAAGTCTTTAACTATGGCTCTATCAATATTGACCATATTTACCGTGTCAGTGACTTTGTACGCCCCGGTGAAACACTCGCCTCCAATAATTATCGGATGATGCTCGGCGGCAAAGGGGCTAATCAGTCGATTGCTTTAGTCAAAGCAGGCGTCAAGGTGCAACACATCGGCCGAATTAGTGATGCAGACGAATGGATATGCAAAAAATTACAGAATTATGGAATTGGCGCTTACTGTCTGCAACTCGTTGACGAACCGACGGGGCACGCCATTATTCAGGTCACCGACGAAGGGGAAAACGCTATCTTACTTTGCGGCGGCGCGAATCAATCTAACTCGCTGAACAATCTTGCTGAATACATTAGCAACGGCGAGAGTAACGATTGGCTACTACTACAAAATGAATGCAACCTCACCGCTGAAGCACTAGAGCTTGCGAAGAAACAAGGGATGACCGTTGCCTTTAATCCTGCACCAATGACCTCGGACGTTCGCGATATGCCTTTGCATTGCGTTGATTATCTGATCGTCAATGAAACTGAGGCGGAAGGTTTGGTTGATGACCCTGAAATAACTCAAGACCAACCTGAAGCGTTATTAGATCAACTGCACTCCCGCTACCCTCATATGAAAATTGTACTAACATTGGGTGATAAAGGCGTCATGTATAGAGACGATGCGCAATCCGTTAAGGTTGCATCTGAAAAGGTTGATGTTGTTGACACTACAGCCGCTGGTGATACGTTCATTGGCTACTTCACACAACAAATCACCACTGGGGCATCCGTGAAAACAGCGCTAGAGGTTGCTTGTAAAGCTTCTGCCATAACAGTTCAAACACTAGGTGCTTCAGAGAGTATTCCTGACATGAAACAGCTCCAACTATCAGGTCTGGATAATTCTATCGGATCATCGGGGAGATCTAAATAATGCCTGAAAAAATAATAATCGACACCGACCCGGGCATTGATGATGCTATGGCTATTTTCTTTGCCATGTCATCTCCTGAATTAGAGTTATTGGGATTGACAACAACTTTTGGCAACGTGTCGGTGGATAAAGCAACAGAAAATGCCTTGCATCTGGTTGAGATCGCGGGCGTTACCATCCCCGTCGCCAGAGGTGAGGCAATACCTCAGGTTCAATCCCCACTCCCATTCCCAGATTTTGTGCATGGAGCCGATGGATTTGGCAATCTAAACCTACCTGCCCCCAAAGGTAAGGCGGTTGAGATGAGTGCAGCGGAGTTTATTGTTAAAACGGTGCTGGATAATCCCAATGAAGTGACATTAATCGCTATTGGGCCACTGGGCAATCTGGCAAGAGCGCTGGCATTAGAGCCAAAAATTGCCACATTAGCAAAAAAAGTTGTAATTATGGGCGGTACAGTACTGGAAAGCGGCAATGTCTCACCGGTGGCTGAAGCCAATATTTACAGTGATCCACATGCCGCTGATCTCGTTTTCAGTGCCGACTGGACTGTTCACATGGTCGGTTTAGACGTCACCCATAAAGTGACGCTGATGGACGATCTGCAACGACGCATTCGCGATAGCAACCCCGTTTTTGGGCAGTTTCTCTATGATGCAGGACGGTTTTACGCCGACTTTTACAAAGCTAGCCGAGGCGCCGAGGGTTGCTATATGCATGATGCATCGGCTATTGCCTATGCTATCCGTCCAGACTTATTTGAAGTCATTGAAGGGCCAGTTCGTGTGGCGACGGAAGGCCTTGCTAAGGGTCAAACTATATTAAAACGCACAGATTACACCTACCCTGAGAATCATTGGGAGGTGGTTACTCACTCTTGCGTTTGTATGAGCGTTGATGAGCCAGGTGTACTAGCGCTGTATGAAAGTGCCATGACCCGAGCTTAATTATCGCCCACGGGCTGAAGTAGCTTGAGTAGCTGATCAAGGAGGCGTAATTTGTGACTCAATCTCTGCATACTCAATTACTGCATAGTGAGCGGGGCGCTTTTTTTTGCGGCTCCCATCATCGCTCATTAGCAAGATTTTGCTTTCGCCTGCAAGCTTAACCGCGGTAATGGCCTCGATATTTTTCATATCAGCCACCTCAGGCAGGCTCAAGGCGATAGGAGCCTGTTGCTTCCCACCTCCCCAGAACCAAAGCTGTGATTGTTTTGGCCCCCCACCATAATTCACCTCGTTTGCGATGAGATATCCCGCTAGTTGATCATCATAAAATAGCGAGCGAATGCCACCACCTTGCAGATCTAACAGCATCGCCGCACCTGATATGATCGGCTGCTCTGATCCATCCAATACTTGCTGAGGGTTTTCCAAGTGAAGGATTATTGATAAATCATTTACCAACGGCTCTTTGAAACCAAACAGCAGCTGGGTTTTATCTTTATTAAAACTTAAGCCTTCAATATTGATATCGCTCAGCTCAACCTTATCGTCCTGTGATTTTAAGGCTTTGAAAAAATCTGACTGTTCAATGGATGCTGCAAACTTGGTATAAACATCCTTTTTAAGCAGATCACCGTTTTCATCAAAGCTCAGACGTAACAACTTTTCGCGGTTTGCGCGCTGTTTGCCCTTGCTGGTTCTTGAGAAAGACGTTGTGGCATAAATGACTGAATCATTACTGAGGGCAATACCTTCTAAATCATCGAAGCTTTCATTCAGCTGAGCATTGAGCTTCTGATCACGAATAGCATCTTCAAGCAGGTTCTGTTGTGAATCGAACACTAAAAGGCTGAGTGCACGTGAAACTTCATCTTCCAGCACAATGACACTACCGTTTGCTAATTGCTGCGCAGCGGATGGCTCATAAACTCCATTTAACTGTTTAATTACCCTTGATAAAGAAAACCAATTTTTGGCGAAATTAAAATCACCCGCGAAGACAAAAAACAGCGGTAACCCGACAATCAAAGCGAATACGCTAAGCAATAAAGAGCCTCGTAGTTTCTTCGCCTTTATTTTAGACAACATATTTAACCTGAAATGTGTTCATTAATCGTTCATTTTAGAGTAGACTAGAAGTCTAAATACTAGTGCACTGTATAGAACCGCATGAGGAGCTGTCAGTATTTATTAGCACCTCACCTATTGCGCCACCAATGTTTCGGTGGCTTTTTTTTGTCAAAAAATCGCGCAGTTAAGCTTAACAGCTAATAATCTACGACTGTAGATATTCTGTATAGATAGTAAGTGATAATAATATTTTTTCGCAAAAAAACCCGGAGGAGGGTCCGGGTTTCGGGGAGCCTGAGGTGATTTAATTTAGGTTTATTTATTGACCGGGAGAGTCATTCGATAAACTTAAGCCACTCAGGTAAGGATTAAGTTACGCTGGCTCTCATTGAGACAACACGCTCACATAAATCAACGGTTGTCTTTTCCAGACAGAAGGCGTCTCAAGAAATTCTTGAACTGTTATCAGGCGGCTTAGTATCTGGCTTGCATCACTAACTTAGTCGAAGTGCAATTAAACGAAACTCTTTTAAGGACGTTTTTATAGACAAATTTAACGTCATAGCAATTCGACCTACCCGAAGATTTTCGTAAAGAAACTCTTGGTCTAACCCCCTCATAATGCTTTCGAATAGCCAAGACAATGTCTGAGTGCCGCAAGCTCTTCCCTTTTGCAGGCTTCAGTTTATAATCTGGCACTTTAGTCGCATTAGACGAGGAAACAGCGTAGGCGCTGCTCATCAGGTTCGAGACAAACAAAAAACTAACTATAATTATGCTTGCTGTAATAAACTTTTTAAGTTTCATGAAAAACTCCTTATTCCATATCTATATGAAAGCGAGTGTAAATTTCATCCACTTTCTCAGTCTACCAATTCTACAGGTCTGCTCATTCAGGCACCAATAAGTATAAAAAATAAACAAAAACCTAAATTTTTATGTCTCATGGAAAGTGGCTTAATACGCACTAAACCCCTGTATTTATTAATCAATTCAACTAATCAGTCGCTTGCGGATTGCTGGACGTGATGTTTTCGGTGACAGCCAAATCGCTAAAAAAGATTGGCCGAACTGTTTGTCAGCGATACCACCGAGCTTTTTGCCGTTGTAAGTAATATTGTCTACCAATTATCTAGCGCGCAGTGTCAAGCAAACGTGAAGACCAGACACGCATAGATTAACTTACCAAGAGTATCACTTAGGACATTAACGGCCGCTTATTTCTATTATTTATTGGCCTGCGATCGGCGAATCAACGCTTCGATCGCCAACACATATCCCTCTACACCTAGCCCTACGATAATGCCTGCGGCTACGGGTGACAAATAGGAATGGTGCCGGAAAGATTCACGAGCATGCACGTTTGAAATATGAACTTCTATTACCGGGACATCAGTCCCTTTAATGGCGTCATGAAGCGCAATCGAAGTATGGGTGTAAGCACCAGCATTGAAAACCACCCCTAATACGCTGCCATCTAACACACCTTCGCGAACGCTGTGTATTGCATCAACAAGCTCACCTTCGTGATTACTTTGCAGACAGCTAACTTCGACGCCTAATTTCTTTCCTGTGTCGCGGCACAGCTCTTCCACATCAGCCAATGTATGGCTGCCGTACTGCTCAGGCTCCCTGACTCCCAATAAATTCAGGTTAGGGCCATTCAGCACTAAAATTGACTTCATTTTTTCTCCATACTCACTGTTTGGAAGTATTTATCCAATGGAATTACCCCTCAGCACATTGCTTGATGCAATAGCCAATAGTTGACCAATCGCTAAAATCGGTCAGCGCGAAACGCGTCAAGATTAAGATCAGTTGTTTCACCACTCATGGCTTGTGCTAGCAATTTACCTGTAATCGGCCCCGTATTTAAACCAATATGTCCATGGCCGAAGGCAAACCAAAGGTTCTCATGCTTTGGTGCCGGGCCAATGACTGGCTTTCCATCCGGAAACGAAGGTCTGGCACCGCGCCAAGGTGCGGCTTCAGTCTGGCCGTCAATACCAATCGCTTCTGCTACTTTTGGCTTAAGCTCTTCAAGCTGCGCGTAGTTTGATTCAGCATCACGATTATTTAACTCAACGCCGCAAGTCACTCTGAGCCCCTGCTCCATTGGCGTCATCACATAGGCTCCATCGACATCATGCACGGAGTGATAAAGAGAGTTCCCCTCTGCCAAATTGAAATGCAGGTGGTAACCGCGCTCATTTGCGAGCGGTAATTTATAGCCTAGCGGGCGAAGAATATCCTTTGACCATGGCCCAAGTGCGACGACCACAGAATCAGTTTCTATCACCTGCTGATCAAGCTGAACCTTGTAGCCTTGTTCTTGCGGCTCAATCGAGCGAATTTTTTGCTGTTTGAACTCTCCACCGATGCTGACAAAATAATCGGCGTATTCCCGTAGCAAAGCGGTGGGATTATTAATAAAGCCATTGCCTTTGATCAACATGCCGCCGACAAAAATTGGACTCAAAGCTGGCTCAAGATCCCGCAGCTCGGGTATCGTCAAAGTACTGACGTCTTTATTGTTCTTAGCTAAGGCACGACGCTCAAAACTTAACTCGTGATTCGGCCGTTCTTTGCGGTAAACTTTTAGCCAGCCCGTTTCTGTATAGCGACCGGAATTTCCTGCCAGCCACATGAAGTATTTATGCGCCTCACCCGCTGCACTGATCAGCATATTCAGATCATCAGCATTGCTCATCGCCTGCTTTTCACGCGCTTCAGACAGGAAGTTTTTAATCCAGGAAAATTGGCGTAAGCAATAGGACACTTTATAACGCACTGCGGGATGTAAATTACTGATGTAAGCAGGCAATGACTTGAGCATATCGGGATTATTGAGTGGCACAATCGAACCATTGCTAATCACCCCCGCATTACCATAAGATGTTTCACTCGCCGGTGGCTTAGCATCCACCAAAGTGACATCCCAGCCCCTGAGTTGCAAATGCAATGCAGTCGATACCCCAATCGAACCTGCCCCCAGTACACAAACCCGTTTTTTCATTATTAGTCCTGTTGCAGTTTTTCAGCAACCCAGATGACATGTTGTTCACTTCCAGTTGAGTTAGCCTGCACATTGCGCTGCTCAACCATAAAACCAGCCCTAACTAGTTTACCTTTGAGCGTATCGCTGACGATCGGTGACCAGATCGCTAATACCCCCATTGGCTCAAGCGCTTCAAAACAAGCACTTAAACCTGCGAAGGTGTAAAGCCAATCATTTTCTTTGAACAACAGGTCTTCTGGCCCATTATCCGTATCTAATAATATTGCATCAAAGCGATGCTTTTTAGAGCGAAGGATTCGCGCTATATCTAACTCATTGAGACTGACGCGCGTATCGTTAAGAGGAAACCCCAAATGCTCCCCCAACTCACCCTGATACCATTCCTGCATCTCGGGCAATATTTCAGATACCACGACTTCTGCCTGAAGATTTATTTGTTTAAGCAGCTCTAGCAAGGTGTAGCCCAAGCCCAAGCCACCTATTAATATTTTTGGCTGGATTCGCTTTTCAATTATTTTAGCGGGAATCTGTGCCAAAGCTCGGCGCGAAAGCTCACTTGCGGGATTGACCCACGCCCCTTGCTGACCCGGATCAGTCGTCAGTAAGAATCCCTCTCCCTGATTAAAGAGGTACAAAGTCCCCTGGTCGCGCGGTAACTCAGCAGAACCCAGTAGCTTTGCTTCATACATGATTGCAATCCCAATAAAAATGGCCCTAAGCATACAGGATCAAAGCACTGAAATAAAAATGAAAATGCCGGAATACCCTAAGGTAAACCGGCACAATTATTATTGTTATTATTCTGAATAGCGCTTTTTGCTTTTCTTATAGATGACGCTTTTTTATAAATCAAGGAGTCTCAGCGTTTAACCCGCTAAGCCACTCAATTTTTCTTTCAGAGGCTCAATAACGCCACCAAGCACTGCACCGACTCCAGGAATCTCCATAACCTTATCTAACATCGGCATAATCTTCTCTAAAGCACCATTAAGGACTGGCTTAGCTGCGTCTGGTAGATTGCCAGCCATTGAGGTGACGCTATCCAATTTTCCGCTGAAGTCAGTCAACTCAGGAAGTGCCGCTTTGGCTGAATCAACATCGGTGATGCCTTCAAGACTTTCTGTTGCTGAACCAAACATGCTTGTTATGTTTCCAGCTATATCGCCACCTGCCATACCGCTTGCCATGCCACTTACCGCAGAAGACGCAGAGTCAGCAGCGCCTGATGCTGCACTAGAAACGCTATCCGCCGCAGATGAAGCTGCTCCGCTGACATCCGGAGCTGAAGAACCACCAAAATGCTTCCAGCCGAAGAATGCTAATACCGCAAGTATCAGGGGAATAATTAGCTTTTTGATCCATGAAGAACCCGTAGAAGCCGCATCGCTCGCTGCATTGCCGACAGAACCAGCGGCTCCGCCAACTGCACCTGCTGTTGAACCAGCAATATTAGATGCACCACTAGCAACGCTTCCAGACACATCGCCGACTTTGCCTGCGGCACCTGAAACTGTACCAGATACGCCATCTACCGCACCACTAGCCATGCCACCAACTTTACCTGCTGTGCCTGAAACCGCGCCCGATACACCATCTACCGCGCCGCTACCCATGCTGCCAACTTTATCCGCTGCGCCTGAAACCGCTCCGGACACGCCAGAGACTGCATCACTTGCCGTACCCGAGACTTCGCCCGTCACGCGATCAACCATTCCGCTGGCTCTTGCTGATGTGTCAGCTACCACATCGCCTGCTGAGCCTGAAACTTCACCCGTTACACGATCAACCATTCCGCCGACCTGACCCCTGGCATTTGACGCTACGTCACTTGCGGAACCTGATACTTCGCCCGTCACGCGGTCAACCATGCCACCGACTTTACCTGTCGTCCCGGTAATGGCGTCACCTGCTGAACCTGATACTTCACCCGTTACACGGTCGACCATTCCACCAACACCATCTGCTGCACTGCCAGCTGCGCCTGAAACGCCATCTACTGCACTGCCCGCCATATCTCCGGCTCTGCCTGCAGCACCAGAGATCGCGCCGCTAGCTGAACCAGCAAGTCCGGCAACACCAGCGCCACTGCCAAATAGGTTTCCAACATTACTCATAAAGCCACTAGAGCCAAGCTGATCGGCAAGACCACTCGGCATCGCGCTGGCGATATTATCTTTTTGGCTTGCAAGCATAGTTGCTAAACCACTTGCATCGTTATTGCCGCCGCCTGACATGAACCGTTTGATGGTACTCATGACCATTGGCGCCAGCATGCTTAAGACAGTACTCGTACTACCTGAACTCATGCCGCTTGAACCAGAAACAGCGTTGACCAGACCTGATGCACCAGAACCACCAAATATAGAACCCAGTGCGTTTCCGCCGCTTTCGATAAGCGAACTTTTGTTATTGCTAGCGATCATTCCAGAGAGGTTATCGAGAATACTGTCATCCTGCTTCTTTACGGCATCGAACAGTGCGCCTGCACCTTCATTACTGGAAGCTTTATCCATAAAGCCACCTAACAGGGCCGGAATCGCACCCTCAACAACAGACTTAGTTTTGTCTGAACTTTCACCAACCACATTACTGATCTGTCCGAGGACCTGACCGTTGACTTGATCTTTTATTAAATCTACCAGATTGAATGACATAGATTACTCCAATAATTTATTAAATGTGATCAAAGACTTAGATCACCTCATGGAATCCACTAGCTATGTAGCAGCATCGATGGAACTGGTTCATTAGCAATTCACGTCATAGCAGGAGATTTTCGGGGCTGATTCTGCTAGAAAAAAGCTTTACCGCTCCTTAACGTAAGGAATTCCACTCGCTTTTGGTGCAACTGCTTTTCCGATGAACCCAGCCAATAGAATCACTGTTAGTATGTATGGCAGTGCTTCAATAAATTGCACCGGAATTTCTCCTATCCCGGGTAACTCCACACCCTGCAAGCGCACTGCCAACGCGTCCAGAAAGCCAAATAGTAAGCAGGCAAGCAACACCGACAGAGGTCGCCATTTACCAAAAATTAATGCAGCCAAGGCAATGAAACCCTGACCTGCCGTCATATCCCGCACAAAGAAACCATTTTGCGCCGTTGAGATATAAGCACCTGCAATACCACATAAAACACCGCAACATAAAACAGCTAGATAACGCATTTTAGTCACCGAGATACCCGCAGTATCGACGGCGTTGGGATTTTCGCCAACCGCTCTAAGGCGCAAACCAAAGCGCGTTTTATAAATTATCCACGAGGTTAATGGCACCATTAAAAAAGCAAAATACACCAAAATATTGTGACCACTGATTAATTCTTGGTAAATTTTCCCAAGATAAGGCACCCCAGCTAACGCCTCAACACCGGGAAGTTCTAGTGAGAGGAAACGCGCATCGTTGGGTAATTGAGGGGTTTGTCCACCTTGCTTGAACCAATACACACCCAGCAAAATGGTTAAACCAGCCGCCAACATATTGATGGCTACACCACTCACCACCTGGTTGCCACGATGTGTAATACAGGCGAAACCATGTAGTAAAGCCAGCAGCGTAGAAACGACGATAGCCATAAACAAGCCGATCCATGCCGAACCAGTCACTGAAGCCACCGCAGCGGCGGCAAACGCGCCCGCCAACATTTTTCCTTCCAGACTGATATCAACAACGCCCGAACGCTCAGAAAACAAACCAGCCAAGGCCGCCAATATCAATGGAGTAGACACGCGAAATGTTGCATCAAGTGCTAATAGCGATGTACTGAATGCATCCATTACGCGTACTCCTGTGCTGCTGAACGACCACTCACACTTAAATATAGCTTCATTAGCCAAGGTTTGTATAAAAACTCTAATGCGCCGCTAAATAAAATAACCAAACCTTGCATGACCACAACAATATCCCGTGTAATGCCTGACATTTCAAAGGCTAACTCTGCACCACCCTGATAAAGAATGCCGAAGAGTAATGAAGCAATAATGATTCCCACGGGATGATTACGTCCCATCAAAGCAACGGCAATTCCCGCAAAGCCGTAGCCCATATGGAAGTCGAGCAGTAGCCGATGATTCACACCAAGAATCTCATTGATGCCGACCATGCCCGCTAAACCACCGGAAATTAACATGCTGAGCACAATCATTTTTGAAGGCTTGATACCCGCATAAACCGCCGCTCGTGCATTGCTGCCGGTAGTTCTGAGTTGATAGCCCCAGCGTGTGTGCCAGATAAACAGCCAAACAAATAAAGCCGCGAACAGGGCAATAAATAATGAAATATTCAGTGGAGAAGATTCGATTTCCATACCGAAATTCGCCAGCAAACCATGCATGGATGGCAGCCACATCGACTGATCAAACTCAGCACTTTGCGGGGTCATTTGGCCCGGCTCGCGAATTACATTCACCATGAGATAAACCATCAAAGCCGCCGCCAGATAGTTAAACATGATGGTGGTGATAACGATATGGCTACCGCGATAGGCTTGTAACACTGCTGGGATGTAAGCCCAGGCAGCACCAAATAACGCTGAAGCCACGATTGCTAGTGGAATGATCAGTAAGCCAGGTAACCACTGCCCCAGCGTCAAACAAGCTAAACCTGCACCAAGCCCTCCTATATACGCCTGCCCTTCTCCACCAATATTGAACAAGCCTGCATGAAAAGCTACCGCTACCGCGAGTCCGGTAAAGATAAAGTTGGTGGTGTAGTACAGCATGAAGCCAATGCCTTCTTCGTAACCAAAGGCTCCTAGCACCAAAATCTTCGTGGCTTCAATCGGATCAACCCCGATCACTAGAAAGATCACACCGATAGCAATAAACGCCGTTACCAAATTTAGAAATGGCAATAAAATCGCATTCATCCAAAATGGCATTCCTTGATTTTGGCTCATGCCGACACCTCCGACTGGCCTGTTGTGGCATCTGCGCTGGCTTCGTCATTTGCATGGGTGCTGGTCATCATTAACCCCAATGTTTTCTCATCCGCTTCTGCTGCGGGCACTTCACCGGTAATCAAGCCATCGCACATCACTAAGACACGATCACTTACCGATATAATTTCTTCTAATTCAACCGAGACCAGCAGCACGGCCTTCCCCGCATCGCGCATTTCGATAATGCGCCGATGAATAAACTCAATCGCGCCAATATCAACACCACGCGTGGGCTGTCCGATTAGCAGAATATCCGGATCTTGCTCGAATTCACGGGCCAATATTAACTTTTGCTGATTGCCGCCCGAGAAATTAGCAGACTTAAGATCAGGATCGCGTGGACGCACATCAAAGGCATCCATTAATTTTGCACAATAGTCCCGGACTTTTTTACGGCTCATCATAAAGCGGCCGTTATAGTCTTTATCATTGTGATAACCCAGCGCGGCGGTTTCGTAGGCGCTAAAGGTGCCCACCATGCCTTCGCGATGTCGATCTTGCGGCACATGTGCCAGACCCAGTTCACGCATTCGCTCCGGATTGATCGGATTGCTGCGAGTCACTTCCGTGCCATTAATTTCGATACTGCCGCTATGAATTCGCGAGATTCCGGATAAGGCTTCTAGCAATTGACTTTGACCATTGCCCGAAACGCCGGCAATACCAACCACTTCCCCTGCCCTAACCTCAAAGCTAATATTCTTAACGCGCTCGACACCCAAATCATCTTTGACCGTCAAATTCTTAACGATGATTAGCGGCTTGCCGACGGTGGCATCGTCTTTATCAACTTGCAGCAGCACTTTGCGCCCGACCATCAGCTCAGCGATATCGGCTTTGCTGGTTTCAGACGTGCGCCGATGCGCCACCATTTTTCCTGCTCGCATCACCGAGACATTATCAGTGATGGCCATGATTTCTTGCAGCTTATGCGTGATGAGGATAATGGTTACACCCTGCTCTTTGAGGGCATTCAGAATGCGGAATAGCTCGGTGGTTTCTTGAGGCGTTAATACGCCAGTGGGCTCGTCCAGAATCAGGATTTTTGCACCACGGTATAGTGCCTTTAGTATTTCAACACGCTGCTGGCGACCGACTGAAAGACTGGACACCCGCGCATTGATATCAACTGATAGCCCATATTCGTCAGCTAGTCGGGTAAGTTCTTTACGGGCGTGATCGCGCCCTTCTTTCAACAGCTTGCCACCCTCATTGCCTAACATGACATTTTCAAGCACGGTGAAAGGCTCAACCAACATAAAGTGCTGATGCACCATGCCGATACCTGCTGCCAAGGCTTCACGGGAATTTTGAAAGTTACTGTCTTGGCCAAAGACTTTGATGCGGCCTTTATCGTACTGATAGAAACCGTAGAGGATGCTCATCAACGTAGACTTACCCGCGCCGTTTTCCCCGACTATGCCGTGGATGGTGCCAGCCTCGACGACGAGAGAAACGTTATCGTTGGCACGTACCGCACCAAAATGTTTGCTCACATCCGTCAGCTCAATGGCCAAACTTGTTTGCATAGCAATTCCTACCCCGTAAAATCTTTATAAAATACAGATAGCAATATACAACAATCAGGAAATCATTTGGGCTCTCAACTTATCTAAATTGAGAGCCAACTTACAATTGCTCAAAATTCTCAAGCCAACAATTGAACAAAGGACAAGCCCCGCGCATGCTTTCAATGCCAATTTTCTCAGCGACAGCTATACCTGTCGTAGTTTTCTTAAATCCCTGTTTAAGAACCTGAAGCCTTTTCGATGGCGCT
>ENA-ORXT01005156-ORXT01005156.1-marine-metagenome-genome-assembly--contig:-NODE-5156-length-12989-cov-13.311571_pt1 | contig 12989 bp, 8 predicted proteins | sample MGYA00237868_ERZ511482 | MGnify/ENA metagenome assembly ERZ511482 | reverse complement strand
TTATGAAGATGATTTCGTTCAATCAAGGCGATTATATCTCCACTTGGCAATTGTTTGATGGTTCTTACTCGTCCTTCTATGTTCAAACCATAGGTTTCATCTGTCTCCCGATTGTATTTCATCAGCCTTCCAAAGGCTAAGGAGCCCAGCAAAAACTGACTATTCCAAGCTGAGATAGTACTCCCTTCTACTTTCAATAAGCAGGCTGGGGCAATGGCTTGTCCGCCATCAGGAGTAGGCACAGTCCAAAAGTGTTCTGGCAAAACCGTATTGGTTGTAGCGGAGTCTTTGGAAATAATAGATACGGCTACTCCACTATAATCAATTCCATAAGAAAAAAGGGGCCATCCGTAATTCTTTCCTTTTTCAATGAGATTGAATTCATCGCCTCCTTTAGGCCCATGTTCCGCTCCAAATAGAGTGTTAGTCGCCGCATCGAAATGAAGCCCTTGAACATCCCTATGGCCATAGCTCCAAATAGTAGTTGGGGCATGCATACCTTGTAAAATTGGATTGTCAACAGGTATACTGCCGTCTTCTTTTAGTCGGTGTATTTTGCCCGCATCTTCCTTAAAGTCTTGCGCTAACAATACGGGTTGCGAGTAGGTGGAGTAATTGGAACAGCCAATATTTAGAAAAAAATGGCTGCTGTCTTGCCATACTATTCTCATTCCATTGCCGTAATAGTTTTGACTACTTGTTTTAAAAATTTCCTCGAACTGAATGGCGGTATGATTCTTTACCTTGAAGCGAGATACCCTTGCAAATCCATCGATAGGTAAGTAAGTTACATATATCCAAGCGTTCATTTCATAATTTGGATGAAGGCTTATATCCATTAAGCCCCCATGCAAAATTGCCCGTATTCCTGGAACACCAAATGTAAACACCTCAGGCATTCCGCTAATTTCGCTTAGCTTATTATCTTTAAAGTGATACAATTTTCCAATTCTATCTGTGATAAAGTATTCCTTTTCGCTCACTATCGCTATCCCATACGGAATAGAAAAACTTGCTGCTATCGTCTCCGTCGTAAAAGCATCCTTGCTAATTGGATAAGGAGATTTTGGAACGGGAATGCTGTTAGTACAACTCATAAAAAAACCTACTATCAAGCATACAAATAAGATTTGAATTGACTGTATTCGTAAAGTCGAATTGGATAGTTGCATGATTTACTTTTAATTAAGCGTATACCAAATTGTACTAAAAAATGTTATTCAACATGGAGTACGGACTAAAGTGGATTGTCATGGGCGAAGAGCAGTGGACTAAGGTGGTCTAACTGCTTAATTAGTAAGATACGAAATCCTATTAATAGGTTTTTGAGATGTTGTTTATTTAACTTTAGATAGGTTAGATGAAATAGGGGCTTGGCAGCTAGTATCAAATTTCATTTCCAAATTTGATTAACTCTTCACCTAACAAGTAAATTGCTGCTTTTTTACCAGGACAAGGTTTTTCAAGGCTAATTATTTCTTTTCCCCAATGAAAAGGATAGATATATTCAATAAAATAGCTATGTCCATCACACATGGTTTTTCCTCTTTGTATGTAAGTTATCTCCAAAAAATCAGTATCCTGCATTAATTGTTTGATGTCATTCCATTTTTCTAGTTTTATTGATATAGAAGTTGATTCCCTAAGCTTAAAACAATCTTTTGAAAACTCAATACCATCTATAAATTCAACAAATGGAGTATTACATTTAAGATTGAATCCAAGTATGTATTTTTTTAGAATAATTTTTTCTTCTTTCCTTCGCAATTCAATTATTTGTAAGTCATTCTTTCCGAATGCGCCGGTTGCTTTTAGTAATCGAAATAATTCTAACTTTTCATTCTCTTCCTTGTCTATAATATTTTTTAAATTTTCGAGTCCAATAACTGAATTGAGGGTATCTTGAAATTGTTGCCTAGCTATTTCAAGTCGTGCTATTTGGCTACTATCTTTCTCGGATTCAAATTCAATTTCTTTTGGACCGTCTTTGCCATTGCAGGACATTAATACAATTAAAAATAAGAAGTAAATTCGAATCATTCGTTTTATTTTTCTTGTTTAGTTGGTTCTTTCCTAGCCTACATTAAGCATTTCGCAGAAATCTAATAACGCCCCATTTGCCACGTCTCACTTGTCATTTCACAGGAAATCCACTAACGCTATATTCGTCACGTCCCAACTGCCACGCCCCACTTGTCATTTCGCAGGAAATCCACTAACGCTATACTTGCCATGTTCCAAATATTAGCTAGACGCATGCAGACATAGCGTTAGTGGATTTCTTTATTTGAGCCATTTGGCAATTGGTATAAAATTATGTTTTTTTCATTTTATAATCAATTGACAAACTGCGCAAAAATAGATAATGACTTTTGGCAATATGTTGCCAAACGGCATTATCTGCGAAATGACAAGTGGGGCGTGGCAGTTGGGACTTGGCAAGTATAGCGTTAGTGGATTTCTGCGAAATGACAAGTGGGGCGTGGCAGTTGGGACGTGACGAATATAGCGTTAGTGGATTTCCTGCGAAATGACAAGTGGGACGTGGCAAGTAGGGCGCACCCTACTACGCCCGTTCCCCTCTCAAAAATAAAAGCCCCAACGAAGTTATACCTGCCATCACATAAAACACCCAAGCAAAATTAGCTGGATTATTATCATATAATTCAGCACTCAACAAAGCCCCTGAGCCTATGGCAACTTCCAAACCAATATACAAGGTTGCCATTGCTCGTCCTCGTTTATCCTCTTGGCTACGGTCAATAGTCCAAGCAAAAAGGGCAGGAATACCAATACCCAAAGCAAAACCTAGAGAACCTGTCGCCATTAGCAACCAAGTAGGAGAATTTGTCAATCCCATTAATATATGAGAGATAACTAGTAAAATAATAGATACCCTTATAACGACTACTCGCCCATACCTATCCGATACAGTACCTGCGACCAAGCGAGATAAAATGGAACAGACAGTAAAACTAGTAAAGAAAATACCTTTGTTAGCCATTCCTAAATATTCGCACTGATCAGGGGTAATTGTTACCACTGCACCAAATCCAATATAAGCCAAACCACAAACAATGGCTGGTCTTATAGAATCCGCATCTAGGATCTCCTCTTTTTTAAGGGCTAATAAACGAGGATGAAAAGTCTGTTTATTCGGCAGCGTTTCTTTCATGCCTAACAAAAGTAATAAGGAAATAACAGCAACAGCAGAAGAAACATAAAATAACATATCTAATGAATACCAAAGCACTAATTGGCTACCAATAGGAGGGCCAATAGATGCACCCAAATTAATACTTACGCCCATGATACCCATTGCTTCTCCTCTGCGATCTTCGGGTACAATATCCGCTACATAGGCCGTAATGGCGGTAGGGGTAAAGCCTGTAGAAAATCCATGCAGTAAGCGCAATAGCAGAAAACCACTTACACTTGCTAGTAGGGGATAGAGCAGACTACAAATAATACAAACCACTGCCCCAACAGTAATAACTGGAATTCGCCCTATCGTATCCGCTAATTTACCACTAAAAGGTCTGGAAATACCCGCAGTCAACGTAAACAAAGCAATAATAAATCCCTTATAGTCTTCGCCACCTAAACTACTCAGATAGGAAGGCAATTCAGGAATAATCATATTGAAACTACTACCAAAAAAAGCAAAACTGGTGCAGAGTAAAAGGAAGGGGAAGGTGTATAGAGATACTGGTTTTGTAGTCATTCGCAAAAGTAGAAAATTTGATGGAAGGTAGATCTTTAATAGGGGTATTAAAATTTGTTTTTCGTAGAAATATACTATCGCTTAAACACTGATTTACTAAACACTCTTTCGAGGTGGTGTTTTAAACAACTACTTTTGTCAGCTTAATACCGACTAAAAATATTTGGGTATCTCTAGAGCGTGTACTTGCGTCCTATGTAATTGCCAAATTTATTGGGACTGTAAATTATCTGGATCATCTTATGTTTTAGGGTCTTTTTTTGAGTGAAATATAGGAGCGTAGCTCCGACCACGTCTGTAGAAATAGAATAATTGCTATACCCATCGCCATTTTATTCATTGCGCTTTTTGCCCAATTAAGCATAGAATTGCCGATTGGACAAACAATGATCCCGATTACAGGACAAACCTTTGCGGTCTTATTAGTTGCTTATTTTTTAGGAGCTATTTGGGGAACGCTAGCCGTTACGCTATATGTGCTCGCAGGCTTACTAGGGCTACCTATTTTTGCAGATGGAAAAGTAGGGATGTCTATATTAACAGGTGGAAGTGGCGGTTATTTAATCGGTTTTATTGCAGGTGTTTGGGTACTCGGTTGGCTAAAAAATAGTATGAAACAGACTAGTTTTTGGAAAGCTTTTGGACTAATGGGCTTAGGGACAGTCGTTATTTTACTATTTGGGGTAGGTCGCCTAGTTCAATTGTATGGTATGGAAAAAGGGCTAGCCTATGGATTCTATCCTTTTTGGCGAGGGGCAGTTATCAAGGTTTTTTTAGGTGCGCTTGTTGTTTGGGTATATGAACGTAAAAATAGGTTATCTTAAATGGGGCTTTAGCCATTGGTCTTTGGTCTTTAGTGACAGCAGTGCCAAGTTTATGCGTACTAAAGACTAAAGACCAATAGCTAAAGACTAGTTTATTTGTTTATGCAGCATAAACAAATAAACATCCTAAACAAATAAACCACTCTCCTAATTCATTCCAATCTCCACTGCCAGCACTTTTGCTTTTTCTCCGCTCCGAAAATTCGCATCTGCATCTTTCCAAATTTCCAATGCTTTTGCCAAAGGTTCTTTAGCCGCTTTTCCTTTCTTGGAATCTTTTAAGCAAAGTGCATACAAATATAAAACATCTGGGTCATTAGGTTCTGCTTGAAGCACCTCTTCAAACATAGGCTGGGCTTTTTCATACTGCCCATCTAAGCGGTAACAATCGGCAAGAGTAATTAGCCCCATATCAGAACCAGCTAAACCCGAAGAATCAATGAATACACTTCAAAATAAAACATTGATTATCAGGAAATAATAATTTTAGACAGAAACCATTATAGCGTCTACCAATTCGTTTTTTCTTTAGTTAAATGTACGTCTTATTTGCAATTCTTCATTCTTGATTTTCTATTATCTTTAGCCAAGTGTAGTGAAAAAATGCTAAAATTTTACATTTTATGCTATCAAATCTAAAGCTTGTTCTAAATCTCCCACCAAATCATCTACATGTTCCAAGCCTACAGAAATCCGCATATCCCCATAAGCCAAACCCGTTGCTGCAAATTGTTTAGGGGTCATTTCTTTGATATAACTAATTGCCAAAGCATAGATTAAACTCTCATGTCCACCCCAACTTACGCCAATTTTAAATACTCGTAAGCCATTAAAAAACGCTTTCACTTGTGCTAAATGGGTTGTTTTTAATCGGAAAGAAAGTAAACCTGTATACCCATTCATTTGTTGCTGACCTAGCGCATATTGTTCAAAACTTTCTAAGCCTGGGTAATTGACTTTTTCAATCTTGGGGTGCTTTTCTAAAAAGGTAGCTACAGCCATCGCATTGGCTTCATGCGCCCTCATACGAATGGGTAAAGTACGCAAACTGCGGGTAATCAACCAAGCATCCATTGGAGCGATTCGACCTCCAATCCATTCATATTCTTGTCTGAAAATTTTCTCTATTAACTCTTTGCTTCCAATAACTACTCCTGCAACTACATCACTATGTCCGCCTATGTATTTGGAGCAAGAATGCACTTCCAAATCTACGCCCATTAATAAAGGTTTTTGAAAATAAGGAGTAGACCAAGAATTATCTATCATGGTTTTAATGCCTTTTCTTTTGGCTAAAGCCGCAACAGCTGTAATGTCTTGCAAAGAAAAAACCCCAGAGGATGGGCTTTCTAAATAAATCAATTTTGTATTGGTTTGAATGGCCGCTTCAAACTCTGCCACTTCTTTTCCTGAGACAAAAGTGATGGAGCAATTCATTTTCTTTTTGAGGTAGTTATAAAAAAGATTATTTGCAGGGCCATACATATTCTTTATCGCAATAACATGCCCGTCTTTTTCTATACAATGTAGCACTGCCGCAGAAATAGCAGCCATACCAGAAGCAAATAATAAAGCCTTTTCGCCACCTGCCAATTTAGCTATTTTTTCTTGCGCTATTTTTACCGTTGGATTATTGCCTCTAGAGTAGATGAAACTATTGACTCGATCATCAAATGCTTCACTAATGGCATCCCAGCTTTCATAGGTAAATAAAGAATTTTGAAAAATTGGTGGTACAACTGCACCTTCATAAGCGGCCCTGTTTTCGCCAAAATGAGAAAGCTGTGTTTCTATATGTTCTTCTTTTTTTTCCATGATGTTTTGTTGTGTTTTTAAAATAGAGAAGCGAGTAAAATAGAGAAGCGAGAATAGAGAACAGAGAGCAGAGACAAACGCTGCTAAATAGAGAATAGAGATGTGAGATAAGGGATTAAGAAATAAATAACTTACCTATAAGAAAATAGGCCAATATCAGCGTCTAAATCAGTTGCCATTTATCCGTTGCCAATGAGCTTATTGGCAACGGATAAATGGCAACTGATTTAGACGCTGATATTTGTTGTATTATGATTGTAAAAATATAATTGAGTAGGTTATTTAATTCCTCATCCCTAAACCCTGCTCAATCAAGAACGATACACGTTATTTTAAGAACGAATCTTGTCTCGCTTTTCTGCTCTCTGCTCTCGCTTCTCATTTCCAAATCAAGGCGTACTTACAGCTACAGGCATAATTTTACCATTGTGAAAATGATGCCCATTGAGTGCGAACCAACTAATGTAAGTAGCCATTTCTTTGCTGGTTATAGGCGCTTTGTAACCGGGAAAAGCCTCCTCCAACATTTCTGTTTGGACAGCGCCCAGTGCAAAGCAATTTACCCGGATATTGTCTTCTTTTAATTCTTCTGCTAGGCATTCCGTCAAGCTAATAATAGCTGCTTTACTTGCACTATAAGCAGATAAGCCAGGAAATTTACTGCTCCCCTGTAATCCGCCCATACTACTAATATTTAAAATATGTGCTTTGTTGGCAGCTTTTAATTTAGGCAACAATACTTGTATCAATCGCACAACCCCAAAAATATTTACATCGAACATCTCTCTCCAATCCGCTATATGTAATTCAGCGAAAGGTTTATTAATTAACAAGCCTGCATTGTTAATTAACACATCTATTGACTTAATTTCTGACAAGGCATTCGACAATTGTACTTCATCAAAATCGGTCAAATCTAGCGGCAGTATTTGTATCGTATTTGGAGCAACCACCTTAGTCAATTTTTCCAGTTTTTCTTTATTTCTTGATAAAGCAATTAGCTTGTTTACTGGATTTTTTGCTAAGGCAATAACTGTGTCATACCCAATTCCTCTGCTTGCACCTGTTAGAAGTATATTCATTGTATATTTTTTTAGAATGTAGCGTAAATATCTGCAAATTTTAATACAGATTGCTCTCTATTCAGAATAGAGAGCAAAGAAGTGAGAATAGAGATAAAATCGTTCTAAATTTAATAGTATAAGCTATATTTTAAGAACAAATTTACTCTCTGGTTTCTATTCTCACTTCTCTGGTTTCTATTCTCACTTCTCTGGTTTCTATTCTCACTTCTCTGCTCTCTATTCTCACTTCTCTGTTCTCTATTCTAAATAGTTACACAGATTGTATTATTTTGAATAGTACAATTTTGAATTAGCCTACACAGCTTTTAGACAGTGATAAATTATTTGTTCTGATTCTAGATATTTAAATGAGCTATTTTAGAACTGGTTTTTAGCCTTTGGTACGCTTATGCGTGATAGTAAGAATTAGCTATTGATCTTTCAGCAGTTCCCCATTTAGAAAATTTAGCAGACTGCCATCAAAGACTAAAGACCAATGGCTAAAGTCGAGTTTAGGGTATGTTTTTTGTCTATACTTCTAATAACTTTATAAAAACACACAATATAAATAGAGTAGCATTATAAATTATTGATTATTAATTATTTCTATTGCATATAAATAGTATTTAATTTATTAATAATCAATAAATTATAATCAACAAATAAGAAAAATATTTTCAAAAAAATAAGTATACCTACTTAATCTCCCCCCCTTATTAAGTAAAGGCAAAGAATAGATTATACATCTAAATGGATTTATTTTGCCCTTACTAAGACGAAACTATACAGCAAGCACATCTCCTTATTAATTTATTTTCGACTATTCAAAACACATACTAATGAGAAAAGTACTGTTATTTTTTGCTGCACTATGTTGTATCGTTAATGTAACACTTGCTAATAACAATCCAACTAAGCTTTATTACAAAACATATAGTGTAGAAGCTCAGCCTTACACCACTAAATACATGACCTTTGAACCCTATCATGCGGTTCTTAAATTAGACAATTTACTAAGGGTCAGTGAAAAAGGTGATTTTAGAATCGCTTTGGAATATTTGAAAGGAATGGAAGTTGGGACAGAACAACTTTCCTCTTCTTTTGCTGGTTCGTATTATTCTGTACCTATTACAACTCCTGTTTATCAAGTCAAGGTATTTGATAAAAAGAACAACTTGGTACTAGAAAAACAATATGGTGGAAATAATGGACTAGTTGATTTTGGTAAAAACCAACAATATGACGATGTTCAAATAGCTAGTAAATGGACCGAACAAAAAGCTATTTTTTTACAAGCAACAGAATTTCAACAATTAACTTTTAAAAACTTAGAAACAGATTTAAAGGAATTAATAAGCACGCTAGAAGCTGCTGCACCTACAATAGAAGAGGAAGAGGAAGAGGAAGAGGAAGAAGTAGAAGTAACTATTTTTGAAGAAAGCCCAATCATAGAGGATGTTTTTACAGACACAGAGGAAAATTCAAGTGATGGTTTTTATCAAGAGCCAAGTGAAAAATTGACGATGGGAGGAGTTGCTGAGGTAGAGGAAACAGCGCCAACAAAAGCCCTAGCATTTAATAAAAAAAATATTGTCAAATTAAATTTACCGAATTTAGCTTATAAAAATATTACCTTGAACTATGAGCGACTTCTTTCTAATCGTACCTCTGCATCTATTCATGCTGGTTATGTTATTCCTAGTGCAGCTCCTTCGTTCGTAACGAATGCTTTGGGTATAGATTCGACAGCTCTTGTGGGTACAGATTCGACGAGTCTCAATCAATTTTCTGGATTTACAACAACTGGAGAATATCGTATTTATGGAAAGAAAAAAGGAGCAGGTAGAGGCTTATACTATGCACCTTATTTACGTTATGCTAGCTATAAATATCTTTTCGCTGCAAGCATTGATAAGAATTTTTCTAATATAGATGCTCGTGTGTCTACTTTTGGTTTGGGCGCACAATTAGGCTATCAATGGGTTATTAAAGATCGTTTTGTGATTGATTGGGGTATTTTAGGAGCGGCTGTACAACGCTACACTTTATCAAGCACTTTTAGTTCAAAAGATGATATGGTGAATTTTCAAGAAATCAGAAAGGAGTTAGAAACGGAGCTAAAAGATAATAGTATTTTAAGCGGTACTATTGAGTTTACGGAAGGGAATGGTTTCTTGGATGCTAAACTACCGTTTTTATTTGGTGGTTTACGTTCTTATATTTCTATAGGAATGCAGTTTTAGAATTGATCGTAGCACTTTCTCTACATTAGCATTGGTAGTTGAAAATTAATATTTCGGTAGTCCAGATGTGCCAGATTTCTAAAATCTGGCACATCTAAAATTATTTAGAGCGTCAGCTAAAAAATTAATAAAACGTGTATCTGCGTCTTACGTAATTGCCAAATTTATTTGGCAGATTCCACTTGTTTTATTTACTTTTTAGAACAAAATTTGGCGTATTTTGAATCTGCCAAATAAATTTGGCAATTACGTAAGACGCAAATACACGTAGGTATCAACTTTTTAGCTGACAATCTATTAAAACTCAATTGTCAGAGCTACACGTAATTACGTGTAGAGAAAGTTAAGTATAAATAAATGTAATATTATTTTATATTATAAAAACTTGGCATTTATTTTGAACTATATCTAATCACAAATAAACGCTAAATAAAATAAAATAAAATAGAATTATTTATTTATTTATAGGGTACTAACACATAGTTCAAATAAATAAACCACTTTACTTATCTCCTACTTTTTTAAGATAAACAACTGCGGCGAAAAAGTATAAGCAAATGACCAACAAACGCTATGCAATTGTTTAAGATGCACACCACAATATAACACACCCTGTTGTAATCACTTTAGCTAAATAATTATAAAAGTAAACGCTTGTAATCAACTTGATCTTGCTTGATTTAGGGAAGCAAATATCTATACGCGCATCCTTTAATAATCAAATAGTAAGACTATTGATACTTGCGATTAATCATCCGATACTTCAACTATGCTTATAGTGGAGACACTATTGAGTTTTATTAACATACTGAGAAAACACTTTGATCCCGAAGGGCCTCCCCCTTCGGGGTTTTTTATTTTATAAGAAGTCAGTAGGGTTGTGTAGAAAGTAAAATTTGAATTTCATTTAAACTTTTACTAAAGTGTCAGCTAAAAAAATTGATAAAACGTTTATTTGCATCCAACGTAATTGCCAAATTTATTGGGACTGTAAAATATCTGGATCAAATATATTTTGGGTCATTTTTTACCTTATTGATGACCAGCTCTTTTTTGAGTGAAATATAGGAGCGTAGCTCCGACAACGTCTGTAGGAATGGGATATGGAATCGAGTCAAAGGAGCGTAGCTTCGGCAACGTAAAATCGTGTGGCAGACGTTGCCGAAGCTACGCTCCTTTGACTCGGTTCCATATCCAATTCCTACAGACGTTGTCGGAGCTACGCTCCTATATTTCACCAAAAAAAGAGATGGTCATCAATAAGGTGAAAAATGACTCAAAATATATTTGATCCAGATAATTTACAGTCCAAATAAATTTGGCAATTACGTTGAAAGCAAACACTTTTTGCACAAACTCAGTTAGCAATCAGACTTGCAGCGTGTCAAACACGTCATAAGTCTGACATGTGACAGCGAAGCGGTCTGACCTCTGACTTCTTTTTTAGATTATAGTTTTCTAATTTTAATATTTCTAAAGCTTACACCATCTCCATGATCTTGTAAGCCAATATGTCCTTTTCTTGATTGACCATACGGTTCCCAATCAGCGAATTTACTACCAGCGACCATTGCTTTCCACTCTGGCGAGCCAAGATCATATTCTACAACTTTGTCTCCATTTAGATAATGTTCAACATGCCCGTTATTAATGACAATACGGGCAGCGTTCCATTGTCCCGCAGGATTTAATTTTTTGTTAGTTGCTGTTTGCAAGTCATAATTATCTGCTGTTAAGTGGTGTTTAATAACCGATTCATCGCCTTTGGATTCTTTGATGATATATTCATCATCAATCAACTGATATTCTGGTGCTCCATAATAAATAGGCTTATCTTTTATCTTTTGCACCAAATAAAGAATGCCACTATTCGCCCCTTTTTCCAGGTTGAATTCAAAGCGGAAATCAAAATTTTCATACTCTTCCTTAGTCATAATATCTCCACCACCGCTTTTAGCCAACAAACTTAAAGCACCATTCTTTACCGTCCAACCTTTATTAGGAAATTTATCTTCTTCATAACTGCGCCAGTTTGCGCCAGAAATTCCATCAAAAAGGACGGTCCATTCGGCTTCTTCTAGTGTCGTTTGGGCAGGGCTAGGGCTAGTTACAGCAGGTGGAGTCGCTTCTTTAACAACCTCTTTGTTTTCTGTTTGGCAAGCGACGAGTGTAAAAAAGCAGCATCCTAAAAATGCCGCTATACGAATTATTTTCATGTTTTATGTTTTTCGTTTGTGAATAAACACTACTAAGTAAATGGTTAAAATTGCTATATTGATATATTGTTGATTGCTAGCGGCTAATTAGAAAACAATAAAGCCATGAGCCTACTCTAAAAAGTCGGTTTCTTTGAAAAATCAAAACAATTGCTAATAATTATCCTGTGTAAATGATTGATCTTATTAGAGTAATAAAACTGCCAGATTTTAAAAATCTGGCAGTTTTTGCCCAAATCGACTTTTTAGAGTAGACTCAACAATCTAACCATCTAACAATTTTGTCCGACTACTTAAGCAATCAACTAATCAACCTCCCAAATTAATGGCAAAAAAAAAGAAGCGACAAGCTAAAGGACCGATTTCGACCACTTCCACCACTTCCTCCACTTCCACCAATTGGTTAAGCAATTCCCGTCTACACAAATGGTTAATTTTTGCGTTCGCCTTTTTGTTATATGCGAATACCCTAACGCATGAATATACCCAAGATGATGCAATTGTCATCTACGATAATATGTTTACGACCAAGGGATTTGAAGGCATTCCGGGGATATTAAAATACGATACTTTTTACGGTTTTTTTAAAACGGAAGGCAAAGCAAAACTAGTTGCAGGAGGTCGTTATCGACCTTTAACTTTAGTGATGTTTGCTGCGGAAGTTGGGTTGTTTGGTCAAAGCCCTTTTGTGGGGCATTTGGTGAGTGTTTTATTATATGGTTTATTAGGAGTTGTTTTATATTTGGTTTTATTCAAACTATTTTCTTATCGGGAATCGGTCCCCTACCCTGCCATGATTGCTTTAATTACCACCTTATTATTTGTTGCCCATCCTGTACATACAGAGGTAGTCGCCAATATTAAAGGAAGAGACGAAATCGTCACCCTATTGGGTAGTTTGGCAGCCTTATTATTTTCTTTAAAAGCCTTTAGTACAAATAAAATTACGGGGCATGTACTAGCAGGTATTTTATTCTTTTTAGCCTTAATGGCTAAGGAAAATGCCATTACTTTCTTGGCAGTAGTGCCTTTAAGTTACTTCATATTTACCGATGCAAAAATAGGTGAGATTGCCCTGTACACCCTTCCTTTTTTCGTAGCTG
>ENA-ORXT01005155-ORXT01005155.1-marine-metagenome-genome-assembly--contig:-NODE-5155-length-12990-cov-3.631534_pt1 | contig 12990 bp, 8 predicted proteins | sample MGYA00237868_ERZ511482 | MGnify/ENA metagenome assembly ERZ511482 | reverse complement strand
CTGCCCCGACCGCCAGGGCATCGCGGCTGGCGTTGCCGAATGGATCGCCAGCAACGGCGGCAACATCATCCACGCAGAACAGCACTTCGACCGTGCGGCCGACGTCTTCTTCCAGCGAGTCGAGTTCGTGCCCTCAGCGGAGTTCGAACGGATCGAAGACATCCAGTCCTCGTTGGAACCGGTGGCGACCCGGTTCTCGATGTCAGTCGACGTCCGCTTCTCGGATCAGCCCCAACGGATCGCCATCCTTTGCTCGAAGCAGGGGCACTGCGTCCACGATCTTGTCTCGCGCTGGAAGCTCGGCGAGATGCCCGGTGAGCTTGCCATGGTCATCTCGAACCATGAGACCCATCGGGCCACTACCGAGGCCATGGGGGTTCCCTTTCATCACCTGCCGGTTACTGCAGACAGCCGGGCCGAGCAGGAGACCGCCATGCTCCGACTGCTGGCGGACGCCAACATCGACCTGGTGATCATGGCTCGGTACATGCAGATCCTGTCGGACCGGTTGATCACCGCCTATCCGGAACGTGTCATCAACATTCACCACTCGTTCCTTCCCGCGTTCCCCGGCGGCAAGCCCTATCACCAGGCCTATGACCGGGGAGTGAAGCTGATCGGAGCCACGAGCCACTACGTAACGGCGGACCTGGACGAAGGGCCCATCATTGCCCAGGACGTAGAGCGGGTAAGCCATCGCCACAGCATTAATGACCTCAAACGCATTGGTAAAGACGTAGAGAAGCGGGTGCTGAGCCGTGCCATTTACCTTCAGCTGCAGCACCTGGTGTTGCCGTTTGGGAACCGGACGGTGATTTTTAATTGAACAACAAAGAGCCTGAGCAATCACCTTAGAGAAATCTAAGTTGATTTCGATCCCTTCGACAAGCTCAGGGACCGATTCTTGGGCATCATCACCTTCCGAAAATTCGCCTGGAGCGAATTTTTGGAAAGTTTCCACTGCAAACGTTCGGTGGCTGAGCCTGCGATGTGCAGAGCTTGCCGAAGTATCGAAGCCATCAACATATTCGTGCAATTGCCCAGGACAATAAGCTACCTTAGGAGAACATTAGTCAGCCATCCGCTATCTTGGCGCCCCATTCCTTCCCTACCCTAACTAAAATATTCATGCTCCAGGCAAATAACATTACAAAAAGCTACGGCCCGTTAAAGGTTCTCAAAGGCGTCGACCTGGAAATCGGGAAGGGAGAAGTCGTCAGCATCGTTGGTAAATCCGGAGCGGGAAAAAGCACCTTATTGCATATTCTTGGCACCCTTGACCGGCCGGATGGTGGCACACTAACCATTGGCGGCCAGGATGTTTTTGGCCTTGGTGAACGACAGTTGGCGGCTTACAGAAACAAGGAAGTGGGCTTCGTCTTTCAATTTCATCACCTGCTTCCTGAGTTTACGGCCCTTGAGAACGTATGCATCCCCGCCTACATCCATAAGGCTGACACCGTAGCCACCGAGAAAAAAGCCCGCAAGCTGCTGCGATATCTTGGCCTGGAAAACCGAGCGGATCACAAGCCCAATCAACTCAGCGGTGGCGAGCAGCAACGGGTGGCCGTTGCCCGTGCCCTCATCAATGACCCCGCCATCGTCTTTGCCGATGAACCCAGTGGCAACCTCGACTCCGCCAGCTCCGAAGAGCTCCATAACCTGCTGTTCCGGCTGCGGGAAGACTTCGGCCAATCCTTCATCATTGTTACCCACAACGAAGAACTCGCTCGCATGAGTGACCGTCGGCTGGAAATGGTGGACGGGATTTTACGGGGAGGAGAAATTGAATGAATGATTTAGGAAATTAATGAATCCTGGTATTACCCTATCTTACCCACCTTATGTTAGCAGAAGAAACTACTCCTAAACCAGAAAGCACTGAAGTTACCCCCGGAGACAGTATCCGGGAATGGTTTAAAGACTTCATGAACCTGCGGGAAGGCAGTGACCGGGAAGGCGCCGTACAGTCCATCATCAGCGGTAAGTTAATGCGGGGCTCCAACGCCTGGATGTTGGTCTGTTCCATCATGATTGCCAGCCTGGGGCTTAATCTTAATTCCGGTGCCGTCATCATCGGGGCCATGTTGATCTCTCCGCTCATGAACCCTATTCTCGGGGTCGGGCTTGGGGTAGGCACTAATGACCGGAACCTGCTCTGGCAGGCCCTAAAGAACTTTGGTATTGCCATCATCATTGCACTGGTCACCAGTGTATTCTACTTTGCCGTTACACCTATCGATCTGTTTACCGATGAGATGCGTGCCCGCACGGAACCCACCATCCTGGACGCTCTGGTGGCGGTCTTTGGCGGCCTGGCCGGTATCATTTCCGTTACCCGGGCAGACAAGACGAACGCCATTCCCGGAGTAGCCATCGCTACGGCCTTAATGCCACCGCTCTGCGTGGCTGGCTATGGCATCACCCTCGCCTTTACCGACCCCGACCTGGGCTTCTCAGTTTTCTGGCGGGCCTTCTATCTCTTCTTTCTTAACTCCTTTTTCATTGCCGTTACCGCTTATGTGATTATCCGACTGCTACGCTTTCCCTACCGGAAATACGTCAACAAGCAGGAATCAAAAAAGAGCCAACTTATTATAGGTGCCATCAGCGTATTGATGATCTTACCGGGCATTTATGTTTTGACCGACGTGTTGGAAGACCAGAGCCAGGAAAAAGCCGCCCGCCTGTTTACCGAAAAATACTTTCCCAGCAGCAGCTCCACCTATCTTTTGAACCGGGAAAATGATGACCAGCCGCTACTGATCTATCCGGTAAAAGACCGGCTGCTTGACCGGGACAGCATCCAGTATTACACCCGGATTCTGCAGGAAAAACCTTATGAATTAACCGGTGCCCGAATTGTGACGGACACCAGCTTCACGGCCTCCGAGATGGCTGGTATTCAGGGTAAACTGACGACAATGAGTAATCATGACGGCCGGATCAATAACCTGGAGCAACGCTTCGGTCAATTGGTCATATTACAACAACAGCTTACGGATAAGATGCTGGCCTCACGGTCTGACACAGCAATCGCCAAAAACCTGACTAAAAAGCTCCAACTAACTTTTACTGAAGTTGAAGATGTCCATATGGCCCGTCTTCCGACAGTGGACTCTTTGTCGGCATCTGCTATTCCGCTCATCGCACTCAAACGCAGCTGGCCCGGCCGCCGGCCATCTACCTCACAGTTAAAATCCACCCGTGAACGGTTAACGGAGTTCCTTAAGGTTGAGCTGAATGTTGACACTGTTGTGCTTGTTATTGAGGACCGATAGGTAAATGCGAATTGCGGGCTAAATCGTTAACAAACCTGCCCTTCGGTGCGCACCGGGGGGTCCTTAGCCCGTAATTCGCATGTAAAATAAGAAAGTAGAAATTTTGGTAACAAAAAAGGCCCGAAGCAATGCCTCGGGCCGGGTTAAAAATGTCTATTCAATTCAAGTCATGGCTTTTGGCCTTAACCCACCGCAATCTGACGGGGGGCTTTGGGCAAAGCTTCTTCTCGCTTGGGTAGCGTGAGGCGTAAAACGCCGTCGGTGTATGAAGCATCAATGGCTTCGTCTTTGATCATTTTAGCGTCGAGCTTAAAACGACGGGTGAAGTCGGTCAACCGGAATTCCTTCAGGCGAAATTTGTGCTTGGAATCCTCTTCCGTGGTGGGCGTGGTATAGGTTACTTCCAGTACGCCTTCGTTGAAGGCAATGTTGAAGTTATCCTTCATGCGGCCGGGGGCCAGGAGTGCCAATTCAAAGGCTTCATCCGTTTCGGTGATGTTTACGGCAGGGCGGTAGGCATCCGTGGCCATCGTCCGGTGATCATCAAAGAAGCGGGAGAAGTTGTTGGGGAAGGGGCGGTTATAATTGATGAGTTTCATCGTTTATGGAATTTATGGTTTGGGGTGCGATGATGCACGCTGGGAGAAGGGCAAAGGGTGTTCCATGCTCAAAAGCACGACACATTGTCACTAAAGCCATAAATCACGTGACATTTAGTCACTCGGCGAGCGTTTTTCAGCTCATCCTGGCGGCACATTCGAAGGTAGAGTGATCAGAGGATTCACTGCGATGCTACTCTGCGGTAGGAAAAACACCCGGATGAGGGCCATAGTATTGTGGAGAATAAACGGATGGCCTATAGTTGCTCTTTCACTGAGCAACGGGCTGAGCCTATGCTCTGGTCTACCCGGGAAGAATCGAACTTCCGCACACACGATTGAAGTTGAAGTAAATTATTTCGTCCGGTGCAGCATGGGGACCAAACAACCGACGGTGCTGCCCAGCAACACCCCGGCCAGTGCGTCCGTCGGCCAGTGTTTTGCTGCCTTGACGCGCAAGTATGCCGTAAAGCCGGGTAGCAGACCAGCGATCAGGTAAGCAAAATTGGTGACGGAGGGGTGCTTACTGTAGGCGCTTACGAAGCGGGCAAACATCAGGGAGCCCGCAGCAGCATTCGAGGCGTGGCCAGACAGGAAGGCGGCTCGTTCGTTGCGGTTCAGCGCCCGCTCCGGGTCAAAATCAGGGTTGAGTACGTAGGGGCGCGGTCGGCTGACGGTATTTTTGATCAAACTGGTGATGGCAAAATTCAGCAGCATGGTTTCCAGCCAGATCAGCAGCAGAGTGGGATATTGGTGGCGCGTACGCGGGTGCAGGGAAAGTAAGAGGGGCATGGTTGGACCGCCATACAGACCAGCGTCTGCCAGAGCAGCAGCTGCGGGGTCCGGTTTACGGAAAGCAAACCGATCCAACGGATTACGTGAACCAGCGTGTGGGTTGATGAGGTTATCCACCCGGATGGGCTGGGTATCATTCCGGTCGACGTAGACGGCGAGTGCAATCAGGCCGAGCCCGGCGGCTAAAAGACTTATTTCACGAACGGGGTTTAGTTGGTAGGCCATGTCGTTAAAGCGGGAGGGATAGGCCGATTGTTTGGGAGGTGACGGTAGTTTGACATATGCTCCTTATGCTTTGAACTTACCACAGCAAGTTTTTCCGCTGGCCGTTCTTCAAGCGGTTTCCCCGATAGTGTCCGGTAGACAGCTGCCACCATGTACCCCACGTTCATTGCCCCAAGTGGGAACAGTCCCATCGCTCTCATCATTAATCCCATTACTGCCCCATCACACCGGGTTCTTTAATGCTTGCCCCTCCGGCAAAAGAGTGATTCAAGATATCACCGGTCAAAAGTTCGGTTACGACTATGTTACCAGAACATAAAGGCCTTTAAGCACAATTAGCAAAAAAAATAAGCTGAGCGTTATGGTGATGGTATGAGGCTGATATTAATCGATACGATACAAGAGTAACGGCAAGCCTACCGAACGGTCCAACCATTACCAAAGTCCTCCGGCGGGCTCACGAACACCAACTTTCCTTCTCCATCCTCTGCCATCAGGATCATAGCTTCGCTCAACACCCCCGCCATCTTGCGGGGCGCAAGGTTGGTGACGCAGACGACCTGCTGGCCCACCACCTCTTCCGGCACGAAGTGCTTCGCGATACCGGAGACGACGGAGCGTTGCTCGCTGCCCAGATCGATGGTCAGGTGAAGGAGCTTGCTGGACTTCTTGACTTTTTCCGCCGTAAGTACCGTCGCCGTGCGGAGGTCCATTTTCAGGAAATCCTCGAAGGTCATTTCGGGCTTAAAAGATTCTCGATTCTCGATACTCGATTCTTGATTTTGGAATTCACGGGTGGCTAAGACCGCGGCCATTTTATCGCGCTGTTTCTGGATGATGGCGTTGCGGCTGTCGTCCTTGCGGTCGATGATTTTGGGGAAGAGGACGCCGGCTTCTCCGAGCTCGTGGTCAGGAGAAAGCAGCGGGCGGCCTTCGGCCAGCGTCTCCAGCGCCAGTTGCCAGTCGCCGTTGGTGGCGGGGCTTTGGTTGAGGACCGCCCGCAGGCGGTCCGCCGAGAAGGGGATGAAGGGCGTGCAGGTCAGCGCCAGCGCGGCGGCAATCTGGGCGCAGTGGTACATCGTTTCGGCGATGGCGGGGTCTTCGGGGTTAGCCTTGTAGAGGCTCCAGGGCGCGGCATCCTGCAGGTAGGTATTACCGAAGGAGGCCAGCTCGACGAAGGCAGTAGCTGCGTCTTTGAAGCGGAAGGCTTCGATGTCCTGTCCGATCTTGTACACGGCTTCCGTTACCTCACTTTGCACCTGCGTTTGCGCCGCCTTTGGTACCCGCCCACCAAAATATTTATGCGTAAGCACCGTCACCCGGTTGATGAAGTTACCCAGCTTATCCGCCAGGTCCTTATCGTGATATTCCGTAAATCCGTCCCAGGTGAAGTCGGCATCCTGCTGCTCCGGCAGGTTACGCAATAGTGCCCAGCGGATGGCGTCTTCGCTGTTGGGGAAGTCTTTAAACTCTTCCACATATTCCTGCAGCTCGATACCCCATCCTCTCGACTTGGAGAACTTGTCTCCCTCGAAATTGAGGAACTGATTGGCCGGTACGTTAATCGGCAGGTTGTACTCCCCGTGTGCCTTCAACATCGCCGGGAACACGATGCAATGGAAGACAATGTTGTCTTTACCAATGAAGTGCACCAGTTCGCTGTCCTCACCTTTCCACCAGTCTTCCCAGTTTCCACCGGTTTCAGCGGCCCACTGCTTCGTGCTGGAAATGTAGCCGATCGGAGCGTCGAACCAGACGTACAACACCTTGCCCGGCGCGTCGGGTACCTGAATACCCCAATCAAGATCACGGGTGATGGATCGGGGCATCAGCCCACCGTCGAGCCAACTCATACACTGACCCACCACGTGTTTCTTCCATTCTTTTGGGTCGTGCAGCTGCACACCATCTACCTTTCCGGTCTTGATCCAGTCTTTCAGCCAGGCTTCGTGCTCGTCGAGGCGGAAGAACCAATGTTTCGTTTCCCGCAGCTCCGGCTTTGCTCCGCTGATGGTGGAAACGGGGTTGATGAGCTCAGTGGGTGAAAGGTCTTTTCCGCAGTTTTCGCACTGGTCTCCAAAGGCGGGGTCATGGCCACAATTCGGGCAGGTTCCCTTGATGTAGCGGTCGGCCAGAAACTGATTTGCCTCGGGGTCGTAGTACTGCTCCGTAGTTTTGATCTCAAACTGATCCCCTTTCTTCAACAGTTTCGTAAAGAAATCCTGACTTGTTTCGTGGTGCAGCGGCTCGCTTGTCCGGTGATAGTAATCGAAGCTGATGCCCAGTGCCTCGAAGCTCCCCTTATTCAGCGCGTGGTATTTATCGATAATCTTCCGGGGGTCGATGCCCTCTTTCTTCGCCCGCAGCGTAATCGCCGCACCGTGCTCATCCGATCCACAAACCCACAATACTTCCCGGCCCATCAGTCGCAGGTAACGGGCGTAGATGTCAGCGGGCAGGTATGCGCCGGCCAGGTGCCCCAGGTGGAGCGGGCCATTGGCGTAGGGAAGAGCGGAGGTGAGGAGGGATTTTTTCATAGTTCGGTAGTATTGTAGTAGTGTAGTAGTGTAGTGCCTGTGTTGGAAGCACGAAGGGGCATAAGTCTGGAACTCCAACGTGCGGCAGCAACTACAGTACTACCGGACTACATTACTAAAACAGCGGCGAAGGTACGCAAGGGGCACAACGCTTTATAGTGGAAAGAAAGTTTTGTGGCGCACACGCAGGTGCAAAGAGAGGTTTTATAGCCGTCGGCCGGCTTGGTAGAAAAGAAGAGCCTATTCTCCTATTCCCAATAATTTCACAACCTTTGCCACCGCAAATACCACGACGCTCCTCTGCGTCGTATCAATACAGTCCTAGAGTATGTATAAAATGGCAAGCTTACAAAATTTTGCCGCCGGAGACGTCTCCCCTCTCCTTCGGACCTCGGAGCCGGTTCGAAGAGGCCAGCGGAGAAGCTGCGCAGCAAAAGAGGCCGGGGGAGAGGCTTTCAACGCCACTACCGACTAAGTAGCAACTTCAAACCCGTCATTTATTGTGTAAACAGTCCTACCTCCCCCGAATGAAGCTATCCCTTTCTTCCATCCTGTTGTTCGCCCTGCTGTTCCTGGCCCAATGGCTGACGCTACAGCACTGCGCCACCCCGACTTCCCCTTCCGGCGGGCCGCGGGACACCATTGGCCCGGTACTCATCCCGGAGGAAACGACGGCCAATTTCCAGACCAACTTCCGGCCGGAAGAAATCATCCTCACTTTTGATGAATGGGTAGAGCTGGACCCCAAGCAGCAAATTCTGATCAGCCCTCCCCTGGAGCTGGGGGAAGACAACGTACCAAAACTCCGCCGCCGCAGCCTCATCATTCCGCTTACCGGACTGACCCTGCGCGACAGTGTTACCTACGTCGTCAACGTAGGCTCCGCCATCAAGGACCTCAACGAAGGCAACCCAACGGAAAACCTGCGCTTCGTTTTCGCTACCGGCCCGATTCTCGACTCCGCCATGGTCACCGGTACCCTCGTCGAAGATTTCAGCGGGGAGCCCATTGAAAGCGCTACTTTCACCCTGTTCAGCAACCTGGCGGATACCGCCACAACGACCGAGAACCCGACCTACTTCGCCCAAACCGATGAGGAAGGGAAGTTCACGGTCTTCAACATCCGCCCGGGCCGCTACCGGGCCGTTGCGCTGCTGCGCAACCCTTCGGCCACGAATTATTATTATGACCTGGAGGGCTACTCCCAGCCCCGGTCCGTTGGCTTCATCGATACCATAATTACGGTTGCTGACGGCAGCAACCCCGTCGGCACTATCCGCCTTTCGCCCATCCTCAAGCCCGTTCGTATCAATAAGGTAGATACTTCTGCCTTTGGCCTGATCACGATGACCATGAATCAGGAAGCCGCCGGTATTGACCTGCAATTCAATGGTGACTACCTGCGCCGTAACCAAAACGACAGCATCAAATTGTTCTACAGCAGTCCGGTGCCCGACAGCATTTTCGCCGGGCGGGGAGCCATCGTAGAAGACACCCTCGTTTTTTCAGCGGCCACACCTCCTCCCCCGCCGCCGCCCGGCCTGGAGAAAAAACCCAGTGGAGGGATGAACCCGGTGGCGGGGCTCACCTTCGTCTTCAATCAGCCAATTACCGTTGTTGACACCGCCCGGATCAATCTGCTGAAAGACACCCTCCTTATCCGGCAGCCCATTACCTATACGCTCGATTCGCTCTACCCTGGCCAGGTCATCATCAACCACGCTGGCGTAGCCAGAGACCGTTTTAGCCTTAGTCTGCTACCGGGTGCCGTCAGTAATGCGGGCGGAGTGACCAATCAGGACACAATTATCCATGAATACACCAGGGACTCCCGCGAAAAATACGGAAGCCTCACCCTGACGGTAAATGGCCTGGACTCCACCCGCAGCTATTTGCTGCGGCTGCTGGACAAAGAGGAGCCGGTAGCGGGTACTTCGCGCATCATGGCGGATATCAAAAAATTTAATATTCTATACCCGGCACTTAAACCTGCTACTTACCGCGCCGAGATCATCGAGGACCGTAACCGGAATGGTCGCTACGATGCCGGCAACTTCCTGCTCAGCCAGCAGCCGGAAGTCATCCGCCGCTTCCAAATTGAGGCACTGCGCCCAAATTGGGAAGTAGAGGAAAGCATCGAATTACAGTAGTCATCGGCCCGGTAAATATGTGCAAACATTGACTTTACCGCCCAACATATCTACCTTACAGCCGTTCAGGGAATAGGTAGTCATTTTACCTACTCCACACTCTAAACCAAAACTACTCAGACATGAGCTTACAGGACAAATATCGCAGCGTACTCACCCTCGGTGAAAAATTCAACGCACAAGACGGATACGTAGAAGTATCTGATGGAAAACTCCGCATCGGCGGCACCGTGGAATACCTGCGCGAAAAAGACATGATGTGGGACGAGATCAAGCGCATCGGTGGTGAAAACCCTTCTGACATCGAAGCCGACATCAAAGTAAGAAACACATCAATCTACGCGCGCCATACCGTAGACAAGGGAGAAAGCCTTTCCCTCATCGCTAAAGAATACATGGGCGACGTGATGGCTTACAAGCAGATCTTCGCTGCCAACTCCGACACCCTCGAAGACCCCAACAAGATCTTCCCCGGCCAGGAGCTGGTGATCCCCTTCCCCGACGGGCGTAGTGTATAATGAAAAAAGGTCGGGCAGGCCCTCATGTACTATTCGAAGGTGACCCGAACTTGTCTTTCATCATCAAAACTTTAGCGATCAGCATTCAGCAACCAGGCCTAAGGGCACTGAAGGTTGGGTGCTGATTGCTTTTTTTTTGCTGGGTGATCTCACGGCAATACCTAAAAAGGAGATTAAATATATAGAATGGGAGGGTTGCAGGATTTAATTACCCAACTCAAAAGCGAGTTGACTTCATGCGGTTGGTTTCCGCGTTAATTCGCGTATTCCGTGATACTCTGATCAAAGCAGCAGATCCATATCCACGTACTCTTCGATCAGTTCTACGGCCCGACGAATCTTCCAGGGGGTTTTCAGGTTAATTTTCACCTCCATTTGATTGATCCGAACGGCGGCTCCGTAGGTATCCAGTGCGCAGGAGATGACGGGGATTTTGTGCTTGTTGAGAAAATCCAGATGCGGCAAATCAGCTACCTTATGCTCTTCACCGGTGACGATGATTCCTGAGATGGTGGAGCCGGGAAGGTTCCGCTCCCGGAGAATGACTTGCAGCGCAGCCAGGGCTTCTTCCAACCGGCGGCGGCTGACGAGAATGAGCAGGTTTTTGAGGTGGTCGATTTCAGCACGGGCAAGCAGACTACCGCTGGCGATGTTCTCTACAGGGTTGTCGAGCTGGCCCCGATGCAGCAATGTTTTACCGCCCAGCGCCCGGCGGATAGTAGCCATGATGGGGTTGGAAAGGGTCTTCTCGTAGGGCACTACACCCAGCAGAGGAATGCCTAGTTTTTTGAGGTAGATACCGAGGTACTTCCGCACCTTCTCCAGCTTATCCGGTCGGGCCTTATTGACGATAACGCCCCGAACGATGACGCGCTTCTCGCGAAACATGGCCAGGTTCATATTGAGCTTGTCGATGGTACTACCAATGCCTCCCTCCACGATCATCACTACTGGGGCGCCCAGCAACTGGGCGACCTGAGCGTTGCTCATATCGCAGACGGAGCCAACGCCGGGGTGGCCCGTTCCTTCGTAGATCACGAAGTCGTTTTCCGCCTGTAGCCGGCGGCTGGCTTTGGTGATGGGGGTGACAAAGTCGAACTTCGTCGGGTCATCCAGGTATTGAGAGGTTACGCCCCGCCCGATGATGATGGGGCTGTGGAGATCAGCCATGAGCTCAAAATCCATCCCGCGGGCGAAGAGCAGCGCGTCTTTGTCTACCTTCAAATCGCCGAGTTCCACAAATTCCTGTCCGACGGGTTTGCAGTACCCCACCTTATGACCTCTTGCCCGGATCGCGGCCATCAGCCCGAGTGTAGAAGTAGTTTTCCCAACGTGCTGAGAGGTCGCGGCGATGTAAAGTCGATCGATCATGTGGGGAAGGTAGTGGTTAGTAATGAAATTTTGTAACTGCGGGCGGGCCGGTGTGTAAACCATCGTAGGTTTATGTACCAGACAGCCCGCTCCTCATTTCCCGGAGAACCAGGCCAATGATTTATTGGCAGCGCAGGGCGCCGGAGCGCAGGTGCAGAGGGAGGGATATTGACAGCAATGATTTTGGAGCCCACCGCTTACGTGCCCTGCTCCTTTTTCCTCTCCTTGCACCCGCGCCCCGGCGCCCCTTCATTCTCCGACAAACCTGGCATCGGGCGAAATCGAAATGCTCATTTTGGAATATTTTTTGCCGTCGAGGGTAAGATTCCCGTTTAGACACGATCTTCCCATAGAACTTCACCACCAATTCATCCCATCATGACACATATTTACAGGCTTTTACTTACGGTTTTTCTACTCTTTGGCGGCTTTTCCGGCCTACAGGCACAGGACGTTGCGCTTCAGGATACCTCCATTTGCGTTCCCTTCGGCGAAGGACTTATTGCAAACCTCGTCAGCAATGACCTGCCGTCCAACCTTCCCTTCGTCACCTCTACCGTAGAAACAAATTGCTACTTCGTTAACCAACGGGGTGATCTGTTTTTCAGCCAGGGTGCTACGCCCGAGCGATGCTGTGGCCCGCAACCCATTATTCAACTGGAGGTTTTCCGGCTCAATGACGACGGAACTCAGGGTGAATTCATCGGGGTAAAAACTGTTGAACTAACCATCAAGTGCCCCAAACCCGACTGTGGTCTGGTAGACCTTGAGGAGCTCGCTGGCGACCCTACCGGAGAGCCCGGGCAAAATGCGCAAGATTGTATTAATGCCTGTGAATTCAGTACGGCAACCTATTTGTTCGATCAATCGGTGGGTCTTAACTACTTCTGGTCCGTCAGCCCCGCTGCCGCCGGCACGGTGATCTATAACCCTGGCCTGCCCGGTCAGCTGCAAGTCGACTGGCAAGACATTTCCCCTGCTTCTTTATCCGTTAATATTGAAGACAACAACGGCATCCTCATTCAGACCCGTACCTGGTGCGTGGAGCTTACCCCCTCGCCCATTGCTGACTTCACGGCTGTCACGGATGCCTGCCTCGGGCAGGCCGTGAGCTTCATCAATACCTCTACGGGAGCTCCCGCTACTTTCAACTGGGATTTCGGCGACGGAAATACCCGGCAGAACATCGCTAACCCTACCCACCAATACGACAACCCGGGCACCTACACTGTTACGCTTTACGCTACCTCCGAGGGCACCAACCCGGACGGCAGCCAGGCTTGCTGCTGTACGGACTCGATCTCTTATGACATCACCATCGACCCGCTTCCCGGTCCGGGAATTTTCTGGGTCTCTACCCTCTGTGAAGGAGAAGTCAGTAAATACTGGACGGACGCCACCAACTGTGGCTCACTCCTCTGGGGCATTTCCGCCAACGGCACCATCACCAGCGGGCAGGGTACTGACACCATCATGGTGCAGTGGGGAGCCGGCCCCGCAGGTACGATCTCCCT
>ENA-ORXT01005154-ORXT01005154.1-marine-metagenome-genome-assembly--contig:-NODE-5154-length-12992-cov-8.967944_pt1 | contig 12992 bp, 11 predicted proteins | sample MGYA00237868_ERZ511482 | MGnify/ENA metagenome assembly ERZ511482 | reverse complement strand
CCCCACGGCCGCCGCTCCGAATTGATGCCAGTAAGGCAATCGGGCCTGTAGTACATGAAATTTAGCCTAGTACGCGTTTTAGTACACGTCTAGTATGCGCCTCACTTTCCAGACGATGTCCAAGAAAAAAAGTGCGTCGAGGCTGCTTTCGTGTGTCATGACAATAGCTCTGCCACAATAGCATCCACATCGGCTGCCTCAATGTCGATAGGGGGCTCCTCTTCCTCCGCCCAGTCATACATCCCACCCCCACCCCCACCTCCACCCCCACCCCGACCGCCACCAAAGTCAGCGTCGACACTGGCCCCGCCTTCCGCGACTATCCCCCCAGCAAGAGCCGCTACGCCCAAACCGCCAGTATCAGTCCCACCCGCCACGCCGCCCACCCCCGCCTCAACATCCTCGGCAGCGAAAAATCGGCGGAGCTTCATCTCAGTCGAGGAACGCGAAAAGGCAGTAACGGGGTCAGGGCGGCGCAACTGAAAGGGGTGGTGGTCGATCAACTGTGAGAACGCCAAATCTGGCGCTGGCTGCAGCAGGGCCGAACAAGCGTCGACGTTAAGAGCCGGAGATACACCAATAGGAGAACACCATTGACACAACGTGTCGGGCCTCGAGACAAATGGGAAAGGAAATTTCTCTTTCAAGAAAGCGGCCCTGACGGCCCCTGTGCACGCCGAGTTAAGGTGGCGCATAGAGCTCCCTGCAATACACGCGGTCTACGAAAACGATACGGGCGCCATCCGGCAACGTGTAGAAGTATCAGTGGCTAAGGTGGAAATTGGGTTATCACCCAAATTTATAGGCCCTCACAGTGAAAGAGAACGGGTAGCTCTCGACCTCTTTGACTCGATCGTGGAAGAGCTTTCATGGTGCGCACGGGCCGGCCGCGTGTCCACGGGCCGATCATACCGCCTGCACAGGCAGCGTGATCCGCAGTTGCCGTGACTGTGGCAGGTCACACAGCTTGGCCCATTGGCTCCGTGCGCGTCTCCGGCAAGTGACGCTGGCTGTGCGCTCCAACCAATATCAAGCCGCCAACCCGAGGCGGACCACTACGCGTAGAACCATATGGACGGTGACAGAGAGTATGTTTGATTGTGCTGATGGGAAACGTGTGATTGTACCGGAGTACGGCTGCGGACAGCAGCACGCCGGGAGTCGATGCTTACAAACCGTCCCCTGTCTCTTTGTCTGTGCAAGGACTCTCTGCTTCTTTGGTACAGCGGCTGAGCTGGTACAGGTCTTCCCTGGCAAAACCTTGGGCGTACAGGTGCGCAACCTGCAGGCGCTGTCTCCTCAAGCCAACTGCGGGCATAGCTGAGTGGAGGGAAGGCGCTCAGCGCAAGGCGGTTGGGACGCTGGCATGGAAATTTGCCAGCCTGCCAGTCGCTCAGTGCAGGCGCGGAGTTTGCGATCCGTGCGTCTCCAAAAACAAGTGGCTGGCCAGGTGCGCGGCACGTGCCGCTGTCGCAGCACCTCCGCTCGAATCATCTGCAACTGTCGACTGTGACGCAGGCCAAGCTGTGGCTGAAAGGTCAGAGCGCTCCCTTCCATGTGCCCTCTCCACTGGTTGTTCAAGCAGTACCTGTTAAAGACCAAGGTGCGTCTTTGTTTGACCTCGTGGGGGGCGGCGCGGTCTCCGGGGCCCAACGAGAGCGCGGGCTGCCCGCCCTGTCGTCTGGCTCGCCTGTGTGGACCTCGCAGTGCCAACCAAGCATGCAGGTTGACCAGCCTTCAGCCTCCCTCAACGCTCTCCCCTTGCCCCAACCTGCTGTGACTTGCAAGGTCTTCATTGAAGCATTGCGGGCTGGCACATTTGATGTGGAGCAGGACGAGGTAATTTTGGAGCAAATTGCCAGCATTGTGCTGTTGCGCGGCTCACCCAATCAGCTGCGCCTGACGCGTGACAAGATTATAACCGCTTGCTGCGTTCGGCAAGCGCGGCTACGAAAGGCCAAAGTTGCCAAAACCAAGTCTATCAGGCGGCGTGCGGCGGCTCGGCGGCAGATGCTCACCACCTGCCCCGGTGCAAAACTTGCAGCGGATCCTTTCGGCGGGGCAGAAGACGGCGCCCCCGGGAAGCTGCCAGCGGGCAACTCGCGCGCTTTTCTCCTCGGTCGTGCGGTTCCGTCTGCTGAAGAGCAGGTGGGACTGCTGGAGGTGGCCGGCATAAGCCAGCGGGGATTCGCTCTCGTGCGGCGTGTTTTTTGGGGGGCGCGCGTCGGAATGGCGAGCGTCGCGGAGCTGCGCAAGGCTCGCAAGAGGATGGCGGCGCTGCCTGCGAAGCATATCACAGTGGACGGCGCCGGATACCACATCGCCAACTTGTCCCTGGCGGTGCAGGAGGGGGTGTCGGCGCTCTGCAAGGCCGGGCGCTTCGTCGAGCGGCACGTCTACGACGACGCGTACGGGGCGTTCGCCAAAACAGTCCTGTGTAGCGACGCCGCGGCCAGCGACAAGAGCGTTCTCGCTGGCTGCCCCCCAATGGACATGAAGGACGTGCACCTGACGGTGGGCCGTGACGAAGGCGGAAGCCCGGCCTCAGTCAAGATTGTTGTGGGCATCATCAACGAAGCGCACCCAAACAATCCTAACAACACCATCCTCGCTGCTGTGTGCCCCTGCGAAAAATACAACTATGACGACCTCGACGCCATGCTTAAAACCCTCGCGCCCCAGTTCAAGGCCCTGCTTACTGGCGATCTGCTCGTGGACCGGGAGAGGAGGGCCGTGCGACTGTTACCCAACGGGAACCACGACGCGTTGTGCACTTTACTCGGCCACAAGGGTGCCAGCACAACGATGCCGTGCCTTGTGTTTTTGAGCACCCGGTCGCCCAGCCGTGAGCACCACGCACTGGGCTGTAAGTACTTGACGCTTCAGGACGTGACTGGGACAAGGACCCTGCGGTCGGTGCAGCAGTACGTTGGCGGTGGTCAGGCGGGCCAGAGCGCAGTTGGCGAAGCCACCGGCACTCCCTCCGAGCGCCAACTGGCTCACATGTCAGTGGAGCTGGCGCCTCTCTTGCCGGCTGTTCCGCAGCAAATTGTACCAATTCCATTGCACATCACCCTTGGAATTAATTCGCGATTGCTCTCCCTCTCGACCGAGTGCGTATTTCGGTGCAAGGGAGAGGCGGCAGGCCTGCGCTTTGCGCGCCGTCTGGCGGCAACGCTACGGAGCAATATGAGAGTGACACCGGTTCTTTACCACGGGGGGGGGCTTCATCGGCCGCGACTGTCACCGTATTGGGGACAGGAGTGACGCTATCTGTCGCCTGCTGTTAATGGAGCTCTCCGAAGAGTACTACATGGCATTCAAGCAGCTATGGTTGCTGTGGAACAGAGTGCGAAAGCCTCTCAACCGAGCAGCTATTGCCACGGCAGACGAGGTCAAACAGTTTCAAGCGGATGATAGTGCCTTTGTCACCCACCTGCAGGGAGCGTTTGCGTGGATGAGCATTTCCCCAAAACTCCACCTGCTGCTCTGCCACGCTGCCGACTTTATGCAGAGGTACGGGAGTTTGGGACTGTACGGGGAGCAAGCGATTGAAGCGTGGCACGGTCGCTACGCACAGAGCGCGCGCAAGTACTCGCTGCACTCCGAGCAGGCGGCAGCAGCCGCTTTTATGCGTGCTATGGCGCTCGCACGTGACGAGAGCGAACCGGACTTGGCGCGGTATGGGCCGACACGCAAGGCTGCTGCACCTGGTGCACGCAAAGCGACGCGTGTGGGTGACAAGAGGGTGAGAGAGAATCGAGAAGAAGTGCCTGTGTGTTTGGCAAAAGAAGAGAAAGCCGAGAAGGACCGGAAAAAGTGGGCGGGGGATTTGCATGAAAGTGCTGCTAAGACGATGGGGGCGTACGCGCGGAAGGTGAAAAAGTCACGGACAAGATAACAGGTGTACAGTGCAGGCGCGCGTGGGAATGAGTTGTGGGTCATATGACTATAGACACAGACGGGAGAAACATATAATAAGCAGATGCCGAAAAGCGTCGCATGTGAGATATTGTTCGGTTCACCATGTCGCCAGAGGCGCAAGCACGCACTCGCAGAGCGCGCGCTGAAGTGCACACGCCTCTTCACACCCATTGCCCGCCCCCCCTTCGGTCCACCCGCACCACACAGACGACAGCACCGCATCACCAGCAGAAACATCTCATCTGTCCGCTGCCAGCAGCGGCGCCCTTGCAGCACTTAGCGCCATGCACAGCGAAGGAAAACGAGGAAAGATAGTTCATACCGAGCGCTCGCACCAAGTGTCTACCCCTCCCCACCTCCCCCTCCAGCCCTCTTTACATCACATACGATCTCCGACAGGGACACTGACTCGCCGACAAGCCAGGAAATGAGGTAGTGCACGGAGGGAGGTAGGCAAGGTCACACCTGTCGTCGGCAAAATAGGCAGAGAAGGACCCCGACGCACAGCACAGGCGAAAGATGCCAGCAGCACAGCCAGAAAAACCAAAAGAGGTGTGGATAGGGGACAGGGAGTAGCGTGACGTTAGAAGCTAGAAGGAGGAGGGCGCACAAGGAGTACGAGGAATGGGCGAGGCCATGCACGAATGAGGAAACGAGAATTGGAGGGGGGGGAAAGTGGAGGAGGGACAGCGACAGCCAACGCACTCGGTCCTCGTCAGCAGCGGCCAGGAGAGGGCGAAACAGAAACAGGTCCTCGTCAACAGCGGCCAGGAGAGGGCGAAACAGAAACACTTGGGACACACAGCGACAAAGGGACGGCGCCTGACGGTGCGCCGGCGCGGCGTACTGGGGCGCTTGCTGCCGTCGCTACTCTGCACATAAAGTGGTTGGAGGGTCATCCGCGCCCGAGTTTGTGCGGTCGTTCCTGGGATCTAACAGCAACGCGGGGGCCGAGGGCCGCGAAAAGGCGCGCCCCCGTGCAGCCACGTTGTCTTTGGCGCCAATTCTACTTCGTCATCTATTGGTATTCCGCATCGACCTTACAAGAACGGTCCCGTCCAATGAATGGATAGAATTGTGCTCCTCCGCCAATAGATGCCCGTATTTGCTCTATGCGCCGGTTCACAGTGTATTAACTCGGCGTGCACAGGTCCCGACGATGAGCGCCGCCTGCACCTCGAACGGAATCTGCGGCCACTCGTAACCGCATGCTAATGAATTTCAGATCTCGAGAAGAATGTGCGATCGTCAACGCAACGTGTGTTTGTCTGTAATCGTCCCGATTTGGGTGTTAGACCCCCGTTTAGACACAATTGTAGACAGATTCGGTTCGCAAAATGTTCGGAAATGCACAAGCGTCTGCCCAAACGGCAGTGGTATGGTCGGCCGATAGAAAATTGCGAACCTCCTGCGAACCAGCGCCATATTATCCGGTTGGATCTATACGAGGCCCACCAGTAGCTGGGTTCGTAGATCTGGTTCGCGACGTTGGTGAGATGACCGGTTTTGCCATACATCTACCCATAACTGTCAAATATGGCATGTTTAACAAAAAGTACGGAAAAGCGGTTGGTAACCGACGTTGTTGGGTGTGCTCTAATGCCAACAAAATTTACAATAAGAGCGCTCCCCGCGCCGGGTCTCACACGCACACACAACCACCAACGCAGGCGAGCAGATGAAAAAACCAAGAAGGAAAAATACACTGTCACAAAAAAAAAAACATACACACAACCCACACCACCCTCACACACACGCAGCATGCCCGGAAAAGGAATCACAAGTAACCAAAAGAGGCGGGCGGTGCCGGCAACGGGGCGCGCCTAAAAGTAGTGGCCCCACGGGATCGGCGTCACGGTCCACTCGTTGCGCGACGTGTAGCCGACGCGGATGGTCAGCGGTGGCAACCCCCCCACCTTGTACGTCTGCTGCACGCCCGCCGACGCGACCACGTCATCCACCTTTTCCTCCGACCGCGTCGACCGCCAGTTGGCATTGGCAAAGACGCCGGTGCCCTTGAGTTTGGGCACCGACACGACCTTGTCGAGCTCCACCCCCACGTACGGGGCGCCATCGCCCTTGAGGTACATCCCCGCCTTGCCAATCACCTGGCACAGCTGCAGGCGGGGGAGCATGTTGACGCGCGTCGTCAGCTTCCACTCTTGCGTCAGCGGCTTGTACGTCGACGTGATCTTGAGCGGCAGCTTGTGGAGACCCGCGCTCGCCTTGGTGCCCCCCTCCGCCCTGTGGTACGACCATTGGTGCCAGAACGTCGGCGCAAAGTAGTGGCGGTCGTGGTCCCACGGCCAAAAGTGGGTGAGCACATACCCGGCAAGGCCGGTCGTCACGCCCACCGTCGTGCGGCGGACGTCGCCGAGCGCGTGGCCGGCGCGGTTGTAGACACCCCCAATGCCGCGGCCACACACGGTGGCGCCGTCGCCGAGCGCGTCGACGCCCGTCAGGAGCGTGCGGCCAGCCTTGCCGAGCGCGTTCGACACGTTGGACGACACGGCGCAGCCCGTCTGATCGACGGCCGACGCCGCGTCCGACGCAGCGCCGGCGACCGAGCCGGCCGCATCCGACGCCGTGTCCGCGGCCTTGCGGCCAAAGCCAAACACGCCCTTCTTTGTCTTGAGGGCGACATCCCCGGCCACGTCGGCCGCCTCCTTGGCAGCATCGGCCGCGTCGCCCGCAACCACCGACACCTTGCGGCCAGTCTTGTCCGCCATGACGCTCGCCTTGTCGGCAGCATCCGACGCACTGTCTGCGGCCTTGCGGCCAAAGCCAAACAGGCCCCTCTTCGTCTCAATGGCAGCGTCGCCCGCCGCGTCCGCCGCGTCCTTGGCAGCATCGGCCGCATCACTGGCGGCGATAGACACCTTGCGGCCCGCCTTGTTGGCCACATCACCCGCCACGTCTGCTGCCTCAGAGGCATTGTCAGCGGCCTTGCGGCCAAAGCCAAAGAGGCCCTTTTTGGTCTTGATGGCAGCGTCGCCCGCAGCGTCCGCCGCGTCCTTGGCAGCGTCCGCCGCGTCGCTGGCGGCGCTCGACACCTTGCGACCGGCCTTGTCGGCCACATCCGCCGTCACGTCGGCCGCCTCCGAGGCCGCATCCGAGGCCTGGCGGCCAAAGCCAAAGAGGCCCTTTTTGGTCTTGATGGCAGCGTCGCCCGCGGCATCCGCCGCGTCCTTGGCCGCGCCGCTCACCTGACGGCTCGTGTCGTCGACGACCGAGCCCGCCGCGTCGGCGGCATCCGATGCCGCGTCCGAGGCCTTGCGGCCAAAGCCAAAGAGCCCGCGCTTGGCATCCTTGGCAGCGTCATCCACAGCGCCAACGGCATCCTGGGCGGCGCCCGACACAGCACGACCGGTGCGGGTCGCCGCCGCGTCCGCCTCGGCGGCCGCATCACCGGCAACGTCGGCGGCCTTGCGGCCAAAGCCAAAGAACCCGCGCTTGGCGTCCTTGGCCGCATCATCCACGGCGCCAACGGCATCCTGGGCGGCGCCCGACACGGCGCGCCCAGTGCGGGTTGCCGCTGCGTCCGCCTCGGCGGCCGCGTCGGAAGCCGCATCCGAGGCCTTGCGGCCAAAGCCAAAGAGCCCGCGCTTGGCGCTCCCCGCCGCATCCCCCACTGCACCCGCCGCGTCTTGCGCAGCATCCGCTGCATCGTTTGCGACACCCGACGCGGCGCGGCCCGTGCGGGTCGCCGCCGCGTCCGCCTCGGCGGCCACGCCATCGGCCGCGTCCGACGCCTTGCGGCCAAAGCCAAAGAGGCCCCGCTTGGCGCCCTTGGCCGCATCCTCCGCCGCGTCCGCAACGTCTGCGCCCGCGCGGTCAACGGCACGGCCGGCGCGGCCCGCCGCGTAGTCGGCATCGGCAGCGACACTGCCGGCCGCGTCCGAGGCCTTGCGGCCAAAGCCAAAGAGGCCGCCCTTGGCCTCCTTGGCAGCAGCGCCGGCCGCATCCACAGCGCCCGACGCGGCGCCCGACGCCGTCGCGCCGACGCGGCCGGCGGGGACGACGGGGACGGCCAGTGTGCCGGCCTCGGGGGCGACGGCAGCCTTTTTGCGGCCAAAGCCGAAAAAGCCGCCGCCGCCGTCCGAGGACCCGCCCTCCACATTCACATTGACCTTGACGGGACCGGCCCGCTTGTCGACCTGCACGTCCACCTCCACGGGGCCGCCTTGGCGCAAACCCCCGACGCCATACCCGGCCACAGGGACGACGGGGATGAGATCCACCTCATCGCGGCGGGAGAAGAAGCGACCCCCAAACACACGGACGGGTGCGGCGTCGGCCAACATCGTGGCGGGGTGGGGGGAAAGTGAGAGGGATCAAAGAGGAACAATCACGAGCACCGCGTGCACAGGTACGGGAGTGTCGGTGGCAGCGGGGATGGATCGGGAGTGGATCGGCGGTCGTGCAACGCACAACGCGGGTCCCGTCCCCTGCGGTTCACGCCGCAAGCGCGTCGCGTCCACGGCCTCCTAACCAGAGGCCGAGCGCGTTGTAAGCGCGACCCCCTGTGCAGCGGTCAAGTAGGGCGCACGCGCCGGCGCAGCCGGGTATGCATTCCCTTCCCCCCCCCCCCCTCCCCACCTCCCCCCCACTGCCCCCCACCCCCAGCACAGCGTAGATTGCAGACACCCGACGGTCGGATCGCCCGCGCGCGTGAGGCGTGCAAACCGCCACAGGCACCCGAGGCAAGTGTGACACGCGGTGGCGCACCCGCCGCACCGTTGGGGAGAGGGGGTGTGGCGGGCAGCAGCCCACCAGACAAGGAGTGTACGCTCCACAGGCAGCACCAGGGGAGCCCCGTCAGGACCACTTGAACAGCCGCAGGTCAGGGGAAGATCGCATTGGATCCCGACACGCCGCTTCAACAGCCCGCGTTCCCAGAAGACCCCTGTGTAGGCGATGCGTGGTGGGGCGGTGCAAGGGAGATAGAGAGCGGGGATCTGGTCGAGGACGAGCTGCACGCTTTGCATGCTGTGACTTGGGCTGCCATCACCAAATGTACACCACTTAAACGTATATTTATCCAGCACTTCCTAAGTATCTATTCCCACAGCGCTATTCCTTCGAAAACTTGATCATGAAAAATAGCCTGAAAAAGTCTTGGTTTTTTCTCTCCATCGGGAGAGCCTGTGGATACGCCTACTAGCTCGCCGAGTGGTCGAGGCAGGTGATGGCGCCACACGTACGTTCGCGGGCCGCAACAGCAACTGGTGCCACCTCCGTCGTCGTCGCCATTGCCGAAGCCAAAAGGCTTGGGTGTCATAGATAATGGCTTGGGGTGCCACAGCTCGCATTGATATCTATCTTTCCGTCACCGCGATCATGGATGCACCCAGCGCCGCCCGGGCGCGGTGCGGGAGCATGAGAGTGAGTGAGCATTGAATAACGATAGCGGCGCTCACAACCAAAGCAACACGTCCTTCCGGCACAGAGGCCCGACGATCGGAAAAAAGCGCCTGAAAGCAGAAACACATGCAGCTAGAGCCAAGTCCAGGGATTGGAGAGCCGACCTACAGTCACAGGGACACGTCCCATGTCCACTCATATCACTCGTGGACCATGCTTGTGGGCCTCCGCCGGCCCTCTGCTCGCTCAAAAGTCGACCTACTTACTGGTCAGTCACTGCGTGTGGCGTTTCCACCTCCTCTTCTTCCGCAGCGTCATTCATAGACACCCCCGGTGGCGGCGCGTTCCTCGGCTCCGTGGCCGCCAGAGGGGGCAGCGCATGAGCTTCCACAAACCGGTCCTCCGTCTCGCCCAGAGCCGCCGCGTCAATGGCAAACGATCCACCGACTGCCCACAGCAGCGCGCGCACGCACATGTACAAGTCGTCGGCGCCGTCCATGGCACCCGACACGTCGGCAAACGCGCGCAGATCCTCCATCACCCCGTCGATGGATAGGTGTGCTGCCGCCGCGCAGGCGACAAGCAGCCGCTGCCAGTTCCACCGACTCACGCCGAGGGCCGGCTGCAGCACGAGCACCTTGTGCAGTAACGCAAAGGCAAGGACCGTCTTGGTCGGGGACGCACCCGGAACGCGGAAGAGGGCGCCGACGAGGCCGCCAACGTCGGGCACCCCGTCATATGGGTGGAAAAACGCGGCGAGACGAGCATCAGGCATCCGCTGCCGGCGACTTGGAGTGGCCGCGTCGGGATGCGCCGTCGCTCGGGCGGCGCGGAGCGACTGCATCCGCAGCGCCCCGAGCGGGTGGTTGCGCAAGAGGTCGTGGCGCACCGCGACGGCGGCCGCCACCTCCCGCCGCGTGGTCAAAAGCGCGTTGGAGCTATCCCCAACAGCCTGCCCCCCCTGGAGGTCTTCCAGCCGCTGCGACATTTCGGTGAAGGCGCGGGCGAGGTCGGCATCCACCGCGCGGTTGACGACGGCCGCCGCGATGACCGCCGCGTCGGCGGCGGGGAGCAGGTTGAGCAGCTCCGTGACAACGTCTTGGAACAACGACACCAGCTGCGGGACGGTCAGGCGGTCGGCCGTCGCGCCGCGGTTCACACCACGCTGCGCCTCCACGACGCTGCCAAACCTCCAGCGGAGGTGCTCTGGCGAGGACTGCCACTCCGGCCGAAAAGTGTTACGCACGACCGCGACATGGACGTTTCGGCCACGGAGAGTGAAGCAAGGGAAGCGGCACATGGTTGTGGTGGTGGAGGAGGGTGGGATAGAGAGCGGGTTGTTCCAGCAGGTACAGATGTGACAGCAGGCGGTGGTACCACCACTGGCGATGACGCCGGCGGCGGCAGTGGGGCGCGGGCGGCGGAAAGGGAGGTCGACTGCGTGACGACAGCGTCGAGGGGTTGGGTGGCAGTGGATTGGATTTTCTGTGAAGCGCAGCGCAGCGGACCAGCGCCCCCCAGCTTAAACCTACATGGGTCGCCAACCGGTGGTTTCTGGGGGGGAGTGCCGATCTTGCACCATGGCAGTGGTCGAAACTGCGAAATGGCGTCACCTGCGGAACGGTTTTGGTACGGCAGGCAGCGGTTCGCCGTCGGCCCGACCGTTTTCTGTGACACACAAGCCACGGCGCGGCGGTGGCGGCTGCCACACGGGAGGAAGCGCAGTCAGCGGCCAACGCGAGGGGCGTTGACAGCACGTGTGCGGGGAACGGGCAGGTGAACGATGGCCGATGAGGGGGTTACTTTTGCACTGATCTCGGGGTCCTGAACGCAGCGCGGCCACGTGCCGCCGCCGTCTCCACACGTCACACTCCGACGACGCGTGCGGCATCGGTGTCGCGCCACCGTTCTTGTCGGAGCGGCGTGCACACGAGTCGCCCGTGGCGGGAGCGCTGATCGTGAATCCGCTGACGCACGGCCCTCTTCCATCCGCCTGGCCGATTCAGAACGGTTCTTGGCGTCCCCCACCAGCCCCTCCCTTTCCAAAAAACCGGGGTCGGCGGGGACCCCCCAATTTCTTTGATGTCGCCGGTCGGCGGTGCAGGGTGAGCCGTGCAGGGTGTTCGCGCCAACGACTGGCGGGAGAGCCACAGCCGGCAACCGTCTCGCACGACGCCTTGGCCACGCGATCGAGTCTGGCGCGCCAACCCTCGTTTTCCGATGCCACCCCTCTTGCTACAGTGCGTTCTCGTGACAAGAGACAGCTGATTCAGCTCAATATAAATAAAAGTGGCCTACACGCACTGGAATGGAAGACTCGCGACCCATATTCCCTTGTAGATGATTCTCTTGTAACGAGAACGCACTGTACTACGAAGCAATGGAGACGCGGCAAGAACCACGAGCCAAACACGCGACGAAACTGCGAGGCCGAGTACCCCTAGATCCTCCCCCCCGAATACCCTCCCGATTGAGCATGTCACCCCCCCCCACCGCCCGAAGCAATCCGCCACTCAACGACCCGGCGCCCCGTCCCCCCTGGGACACTCTTCACCCGAGGCACCCACGCCCGACGCCCTCCTCCACAGGACACCGCGCCGGGTGAGGATCGTATGTGCGCCCACTGGCCACGCTCCGAGGGATAGCAGGCCCTCGGTATCCACGGCAGAGGAGCCAAACGCCACAACCAGCAGCGCCCGCGGGTGGCGGTACCAATCCGTGCGACCGACAGCTTCTGGCGACCACGTCGCAACCACAACCGACTCGTCCCGCCGCCCTTCGTCCATACCGAGGCGTGCGGCAATGGCGGCGGCGACCAGCAAGCGCTGGCAATAGCACCGGGCAAGGTGCCGGCGGAACCCGCGCGTCCGCGCCGCCGCGGAGATCAATGGTTTGGGGGCATTGACAGCCGCCACACGCGAGCGGCGGTGGATGCGGTCACCACAGCGGTGGGGAGGCAGACGCCCGCGCGCGCCATGACGGGCTGGAAGCTCCCTACGGGCGACGTGAAGATTCGCGCCGCGGTGGGGGGGGGTTGCCTGCACCACCCCCTCGCTCCGAGTCGACTCCAAGGTCGGGGGACGCGGCGGCAGTGACGCCACCGCCGCCACCGCCGCCGCCGTCGCACACGACGCGTCGCCACCGTCGGCCGCGGTGGCAGCGTCTGTCCGCACTGGCGGCACGGGCGCCGCCTCTGCAGCCGCCCCGCCGCCGCCAGCAGCGTCCCCTCCGTCGGCCAGTGGCGGCGGGCGCCGCCGCCGTCGCACCCCCCGCCGTGGCCGCCGCCCCCCCCCGATGCCGGTACGCGGGCCCCGCGCGGGGAGCCGCCGCAGCCGTCTGCGGACGTCCACCCAAACGGGCGCCGCCCCCCCCGCACGGGCGGACACGCAGCGGCCGCCAACGCGGGCGGCGTGCGCCGGCTGCACGCGGGGGACGAGGCGGCTTGCCGCCGACTCGTGCGCCACAAATTTTGGCACGCCACCGGTCGCGTGACGAGGGGGAGGGCGCCGCCGACGCCGGAAAGGGTGTCTCAAACATGTCGGGTCATTCCATTTCCATCTGTCGATTTTGACCATGTTTCTTGGCTGAACGGCATCATGGTTGAGGCCCAGTCTACACGGCGCGTGTACGGCGTGCTCAGACACGTGCTAGCCAATGGGAGCGCTTCGTTCCAATCACACCCCAATCACGCTAATACTTTTAGA
>ENA-ORXT01005152-ORXT01005152.1-marine-metagenome-genome-assembly--contig:-NODE-5152-length-12993-cov-8.086017_pt1 | contig 12993 bp, 11 predicted proteins | sample MGYA00237868_ERZ511482 | MGnify/ENA metagenome assembly ERZ511482 | reverse complement strand
GAGGGCAGCGGTGAGGGGGCGCGCAGCGGTGGGGGGGCGCGCAGCGGTGGGGGGGCGCGCAGCGATTGGGGGGCGCGCAGCGGTGGGGGGACGCGCAGCGGTGGGGGGACGTCCCCCCATGGGGGGGACTGCGCGTCCGGACGCGCGGTGGTGGGGGGACGCGCAGCAATGGGTGCACGGGCAGCAATGGGTGCACGGGCAGCAATGGGTGGACGGGCAGCAATGGGTGGACGGGTTTCATATTTGACCTCCCCCTGGCCATGCGTCAGTGGCAGTGAGGCTCAATAAATTAGATTCACCTGGGAGCGCAAGGCGTGGGCCCCGGTTGCGCTACAAATACAATTCGGTGCATGCACCAATCAAGGAGCTGTGCGCGCTTGGCATGCGCAGTGCGCTTGACAGTCCCCTCCCTGGAGGTAAGGGCGACTTCACCCTTATCTTCCGTGAGGGGACCCAGGCGACTGTAAGCACCCAACACCGGTCCCCTGGCTGCGGTAAGCACCACTGCGCAGCGGTACTGTAGGGGGGAGGGCGGCTGTGCGGGGCCCCGCACAGCCGCCCTCCCTCCTACCGCTGCGCGGGGGTGCGGCCAGAAGGCCGAAATCTTCTGGCCCACGCACACGCAGATGAACCTAATGTCAGCTGAACCTCTGCATTGTATTTATGTAGTTTCTTTGGGGCTTCGCCGTTTTTCGAGCAATGCACTACAGCCGCGGGCACAGGCGCGTCGCGCGACTGCCCCTCCTCTTTGATCGTCAAAAGAATCTGTTCGACGAGGTAGGGCGGCAACCGGCGGACGGTGTTTGAAGGTCAGTCAGGCGGAGCGGGAAGCGCACCACTGGCGGTGAGCCTGTTCATCGTCGCTGCAGGCGGCAGCCCGAACAGAACGCCGTTCTGTTCGGCGTCTGTTGCCGAACAGACGCCCAACAGATGCGATTCTGTTACAGTCCTGTTCGGTGCTAGGTGCTGGATCTCGGGACTTCTCGAAGGACCGTGCAGCACATCGTCACGTTTGGGTGCAATCACCCTCGCGGCGTTGAGAGCGGGCTCGTGGGCTCGCCGCGATGGGACGAGTGGACAATCGCAAACTGCCTCGCAAATCGCTTTGCGAGCAGCTCCCGCTGCCGGCGAGGGACGAGAAAATTCCCAGTTTACTGTCAAATCAGAAGCTGTGGGTCGCGCTAGTTCACGAGGTTGGCAGTCAGTCTCGATCCGGGAAGCGGCAGAGCCTGCTGCTTGCTTGTGCTCGTGCTGGATCAGGTGAATCCGGGCGGCGGGGAGGGGATGCCTCGGCTGCCGCCGACGCTGCAGCCGCCACAGACGGCGCGCCGCGTGCTGCACATGGACAAGATGGTGTCCCTGACGCCGAGCAGCCTGCGGCCGACGTCGGGCGTGCGGCTGCCGACTGCGAGGCGGATGCCCTCGGCGGACCACCCGTGGCGGTGCCCGCCGCCACCGGCGACGGGCGCCATCACCACCACCGCCGGCGACCATGCCGGAGACCCCCTCCCCACGTCGGGGAGACCCCGACCACCCCCCCTCCACGGTCGTGAGGTCCCCCCCCGTGACCGTTGTCGCCGCCTGCGCCGACGGGTCCACCCCCCCTTTGTGCACATCGCTGCTCTTCTTGTCGACGGGCGACTTGGCGGCAGAGGCGTTGTGGCGTGAGTGGCCATCACCGGCGGTCGACCGCGCCGTCGTGAGGGTGCACTCTGAAGACGCGGCGGTGGTGGCGTCGAGGGTCTGGCGGGGTCGTTCTCGGTCTGGGGTCCCATCTGTGAGTGCGAGCAACGACTGTCAGGTTGACGGTGACACTGTCGCCAGGCACCGTCTCGCGTGCGCCACAGCCAGGGGCTCCCTGTCGTTGGGCCTCGCAACCGAGGCGTTTATCCGAGGCGTTTTCGGGCGCCGCATCTGCTGGCGTCCACCACCCCCTATGCGGCTTAGACCGCCAGCCCCGACGCCCCTCGGAGGCCGCCGCGCCGCCCCCGGGAGCACGCGCGTAGTGTGCTCGTCGCCGCCTTTGTGCCCGACACGGAGCGTTCCCGCGCCCCCTAGGCGGTGCTCGCCGTCCTCGCGTCGGGACGCGTGCTCGGCAAAGGTGCAGACGCCGCTACTGACAGGGGTCGGTGGGAAGGACACCTGCGGGGTGAATGGCTGCCGCCGCGCCCGTCGCCCCTCGCCGCCACACCCCCACAGCGGTAGCGGCAAAGCGCTGGAGTGGGGCTCGACACCACGCGCTGTCGCCCCCGCTGCCCCCGTTCACGCGTTGCTTCTACCTTGGATGTGGGCGGGAGCCGGCGCGGGGCACTTCCTGGTGCGCCACGGCCGGTGGAGGTGTGGCACGCTCACGGGCGTGATGTGGATTGGCCGTGGACACGGGAGGGGTGGGTGGCATGGTAGTCACTCCTGGGCTGGAAAATAATACAATGAGGTGTACATGTTCTAGGCCCACGCAAAGAAGGCATTCTCATAGAAGCGCATCTTCCGCCGCTCAGCCACCGGCGCGCAGTAGCGGGCTGGGAGCGCCTTAACACCACACCGCGCCGTTAGCTCCGCGAAGTCCGGAACCACATGCGTGACCCGGAGAATGCGCGACATAGGCACCACGCGCAGCTGCCAGTCCCCCTCCCTCGAGTGGGGTACCGCCCACTTGAAACGCTTGCAGCCACGCTCTGCCAGAGGGCAATCCTCTTCCGCGTCCACAACCTGGAGGTCACAAACGATGGCCACGTCCTCCTCCCTGTACCTCAATAGGGCCCGCACTTCCCCGTAGCGCATGCGTGGCTTGACGCCGTCCTCGTCAACGACAGGCGCATCCCCGTCGATGGTGTACACCGCAACGTCAAACCAGGTGCCCTTGAGACGAAACGCAGAATAAGAACGCAGCGTCTGCCGCAGAGCTGTCCCGTCGTCCAGCTTCGCCATAAAAATGACGCGGCCGAGCACGTGCAGCTTGGTGTTGGGGTGGATGTCGAGCAACGAGGAGAGCCGAGCGAGGCCTGGCCGCTGTGACAGCGCGCCGACGGTGATGCGTGGGACTCCACGCAGGCAACGCTTACCCAGGGCGGTGAGCTGTCCGCCGCGGGCAGCGGAGCGGCGCGCGCGACGGAGCTTGTCCCGACGGATGGCGTCAGCGTCGAGCTTGTCCATCCGCGCAAGCAACGCCTGCGTCCCTTGCGACTGCCGCGCGATCTGGGTTGTGAACGTCTTGGCCACGCGGTTCGTGCGCCGGTAGAACCGCTTGTCGACCTTGTGCCCCGACTCGTTTGAGCTCGTGTTCCCGTTCGTGAGGTTGCCGTGCATTCTTATCGCGTCCAGGATGTGCCGTAAGAGCTTGTGTACCTTAGGGGTGTGCACCTCGCCCAGAATGGGCCGGACGTACTTCTCAATGAACTCCCCGGCGTGATCATGAAGCGACTGCGCTTCTTGCAGCGTCATCGGCGTGGGGGCACCGGCCATTGTCCAGCCGGCGATGCGGCCGTAGAGAAGCGCATACTCAGCAAAGAGAGCCGTCACGGCGTCCTCGTACGGGGTGTCGCCCCAGACGGCCCTGTACGCATCCCAATCGAACGTGAAGCTCTTTGGCAACTCGTCCTCAGACTCGTCGCCCTTGTCAAAGATGATCTCAGCTGAGGTGTCGTTGGCTGTCGTCGCTGGGTCTTTGGCAGGCCGCCGGCGGGTGGGGGCCTTTTGGGACGAGGCCCCTCGGTCTCCTTGAGCCCCCGCCTTGGGTGACTTGCCCGATTGGCGAGCCGAGGGGGCCTCCTCCTCGTCCTCGGCCGAGGAATCCTCGAAAATCTTTGGCGGCTTCGGGTGGCCAAGCGCAAACACTTTGGACACGGCGTGGGGCAAGATGAAGACCCCCTTGCGTTGTTGTTTGCCAGTAAAGTTGGCCTGCAACTCGTCGGCGGCGACCAGATACCTGCGCCACAGAAGGAGTGGAAGGGACACACGCACAGGAGAGAAAGGCAAGTACAGGAGAGGGAAGAGCAAGATACAGGGACAGCCGCTGTCAACACGAGCCTCAAACACAACTGGGACATGCACGCGAAGCCACGGACAAACGTGGACATTGAGAGCGAGGCACATGCAGAAAAAAATGAACGTACCCTGGTGCTATTGTGGATGCCTGGCTGAGGCGCCCCATCTCCTCAAAGCGGCGGTTGCAGACACGGCAAGCAGCCTTCGTGCTGCCAGCTGCAGGGACGTGGCTCTTACACACGTGTGGAAAAACCCGCACGAGGCGGTGGACCAGCATGCGCGTGACACCGAGGTCCAACACCTGCGAAGTGGGGCGACAGGCCGGGTGGGAAGCACGCGGCCAGTACAGTCGAACACGATGCAGCAAGAATGGTCAGACCAGTCCAGTGAGCAGCCCCGTTCATCTTCACCCGCCCGCGGGCCATCAAGGACAAAGCCAGTGAGGAATAGGAAGTACAGGCGTCCCTCTACTTACATGCAGAGTATCCACACCGATCATTTTGTAGAGAAGGAAGGGCTCCGTGGAGAGGCCGGCCAGGCCGGCGAGCGCAGGCATCATGCTGTGCGCGCTGTCTTGCTTCTCCAAGCGAAGGCGCCGGCTTGCGTCTCTCTGCTCGATACTCAGGTTGGCTGCTTCCACCTGCCGGTCGAGGCACTTTCGAGCGTCCCTCTCCTCCGAGTTGAGCGCCTCGGGCGCCCCCGCAAGCTCGACGTCCACATCGCACATGGAGCATGGCTTGGCGCACTTGCCTGACTTGAGGCACAGGATGGCCTTCTCCTCCGGGAGGTCGCAGATGTACAGTAGGAGGCGCGGAAAGCAGAGCAACACGCGGTCTCCCATACGCACCTTCACACCGACATGACTGGCGGCAACCGCCGATCGAAACACGAGATAGAGTACCCGTTGCAAGATTGCGGCGCGGCGGCGCTTCGCACGGGCGCTGGCACCGGGCTCCTTTCCCTTGCGGATGACGGGGATATACGCAACATTGTACCACTCGGCCTCCCCCGCTTCGGCGTTGAGGACACGTATCCTCAGCGGGTACAGCGTGTGGGCTGTTGGGGAAGGGAATGCGTGAGACAGAACCATGCAAAGAGAGCAACGCACCAGGTGTCCAAGGGGTACAATGGAAGGGCGAGCCTGTCAGCAAACACCTTCCAGCAGTCACGGACTAGGCGACAGAGCATTGGCGCCGGCCCGCTCCCTCCAACTCGCCCCATATCCCACTCGCCCACCCCTACCAAGCGACTTACCCCCCGAGCACGACAGCCTGCTGGCATCGCTGAAGCCATGCAGCCCGAGCACGAAGCTCTCCCCGTCGCTGTCGTTCACGACAGCCTCCTCGCACAATCGAAAGGCACTCCCGTCCATGGGATGTTCCCGCTTGTTTGTAGGAGGCGCTGGGCCGTCCTCTCCGCTCCACAATGTGATGCTCTCGGCCGCCCTCATGCGCTGGAGCGCTAGCTCAAGCGCCGGACGGAAGATGACCTTGAAGCTCTCCCCCCCCTCAACCATCGTGCACTTCAACCACCCGTCGTCCTCAATCACGTGGTCGATGTCGTCCGCGAGCCCGTTCTTAAAGTCGGTGCTAGAGTTGAACACGTCCCGTAAGCCCAGGAAGTGGCCATCGTCGACAGGCATCCCCGGCTTGGTGCGATCCCAGGCGTCCAGGACGTTAAAAAACTTCTCCTGGTCCAGAAGCGACATGCCGCCCCCACCGCACTCGAGAGCAAACCGCTGCACCATACGCAGGCGGTATGAGTTGAAGCGGCCTGGCTGGCAGGCCTTGCGCTTTGTGACGAGGGGCGTGTGCGAGTCCCAGTCTCTCATCTGCTCGTAGTGCTCTCGGACATCATGAGACAGGCATATGTAGTCCCACCCCGCGGAGGTCGTCAAAGCGGCGCCCGCAGCCGTCCTCAGCCGCTTCCGCGCCGGGCCGACAGGCGGCTTGGAACGCCGTGTGAGCTTGATCACCGCGTCCATTGCCTCGATGGCATCCTCAACAGCATCACCGTCAAAGTCAAAGCCGCTGGTGGACGCGCCCTGTGGCGGCCGCGTCTCACCGTTAGCCGCCGTGGTGGAGGCCGGAGAGTCACAGCCGGCGGCGGCGTGGAGTGGCATCGACGACAGTGCCCGTGGACCGGCGTCGCCGTTGGCTGCATCGTCCTCCTCATCCCCATGTTCTCCGAGGCCTCTTGTTGAACCAAGGGGGGGGGGGGGGGTGCAGGTGGTGGAGGTGGATGTGGCGGTCGTGGGTGTCGCGGTGGCCGTGGCAGGTTGCAACGGCAACTGCCACCAGCATCACCCGCCGCGGCATCACCAGTCGGCAGGCCACCTCCCGCTTGACGCCTCGTTGTGCGGTGTTTGCGCATGCGGTGCCATACCAGCGTCTGGTACTTGGTGAATATGGCCCCGCAGATGGAACAGGCTACCCTGCTGGACGGGATGGTAGCGTCCGCCATGAAGAGAGCCAGGCAGGTTGGCGCCCCAGCAGAGGCGTGGGGCGCCTTGAGCCGCTAAGGTGCCGCTAAAGAGGTCCCCTCCGCCGCGCACGTGCGCCGCCACTGTGGGAGAGGTTGCTCCAAGCCGCTAAAAGGACCGCCGCAGCTACCAACACCGCCAGAGAGCGGGCCAGCGTCAAGAAAGCTCCCATACCCCACGGTGGCCCCGCCGCCGAGAGACCGAGGCCGCCGTCCCCACCGGCCGCCTCGTGTGCCGCCCCACAGAGCCCACCCCCTGCCGTGAGCAGCAGGTCAATGCGGAGCAGACACGCGGGGCGTACAGCACACACTCACGCAGGCCGCAAGAGCAGATTCACGGGTCTCTCAGCGGGTCAGAGGCACGCCTCGAACGTAGCGCACCTCGTCAACCTCCATGCTCAGGAGGAAGAGCGCGGCTGACACCCTCCCACCACTCCTGACAGAAACAGCCAGAAAAAGGCGTGCCCGAGTCTCCTCCTCACCCTGGTGATCGCTCTCGTCTTTTTCTCGCCAGGCGAACCACCACTCCGTCCCGGTTAATGGAGTCGCAGACGTACCGTCCCACGCCTGGAAGCAGTCGAGAATGCATCAGGGCCACGGCGTTGTGGCAGCCAGACATCACAGGGCGACTAAGGCAGCACGGGGTGCACGGGCGACGACCACCACACAAGTGCAACTCGGCTGCGTCACCAGGGAGCGGCAGCACACGGCGCGTGCGAGGACGCGGGGTGGGGCGCAGCCCTGGCGAGTCGCTCGCAACGGGAACAAGGGTGGGCTCCTTCTCTACAGGTCCTCTCTCACCTGCTTTTTGAGCAACGATCGGAGAATATGATAAATATTTTACATAATTCTCGAGACCGATCGACATGCTCGAAAAAGGTGAGGCGCTCCACGGTCACTGTGAGGCGGATTCTGCTGTGAGATTCAAATCTCGTACCAAAAGACCGGATCGGTCGACTCATTTCATGGCGTGCGCGCGCTTTTTCGTGGACTCGGGACCGACCCGTTTCGCCTTTTGCTCGCCTTGCTGGACCCACGCACCGCGCACGGCACGAGTCGGGGTCCTCAACCGACCAGGTGTTTCGGACTGTTCCCAGCCGTGCCCGCCGCCGACAGAGACTGTAACTTCACCCTAACCAGCTCCGCTCTCACTGTCCTTGCGATGTCTTTTGTCGACGATGCTGCCTTCTCTCGCGAGGACCTGTACCACCTGCAGCACCACCGTGATGTGAACCAGGACGGACGCGAGGGTCTGTCCAGTACGTTTGGGCTTCCCCCGCCTTTCTTTCTCGGCGGGACCAGAGGGAAAGCCGGCTCGATCCGCTCGCCCTCCCACTTTGCCATCTTGCGGCTGCATCCGTGTTTGCCCTCTCACTCACCACCGTGCTTGAGAGCATCGATCTAACACCGGCAGAGAGCTGGGGCCACTGCGCGGGTGCTTCGCTGCTTTGGTGTGGAGGTGGGCGTGTTTGGTCCCTGTGAACGCTTGTGACACACTTTGGTCGGTCTTTTTGGCGCGCACACTTGCACGCGGGCCGAAGTTCCAGGAGGACCTGCTGGGTGGGCGTGGCACGGCGGCCGGCGAGTCGGCCTACCTGGCTGGTTGTGCGACTGCGTGGGACCGGCGGCGCACGGGGCATGTGCACGCTCATCGTGGGCCACCCGCGGGGACGTGGCCAACCATTTAAGCACGGGCACCGGGAGCATGGAGCCCCCGCCTGGTCTCTCGTGTCCTACCCACCTTCACTGGCCGCTCGGCTCGAGTGCGCCGCGAGCACGCTCCCAACTCCTCCTCGTGCGTGCTGACGCCCTCCTCGTGACCACCCGCGGCCCCGTATTCATTGCGGTGCCCGCCGAGACCATGGAGGGGCAGCGCGTCTTCCCTCCCACGCCTATGCCGTCGGAAGCCGACCGCGACAACAAGGACCGGCTGCGTGCTGCCGCGGCGGCTGGCCAAGCGATGACGGAGGCTTCATCGACCCCCCTTCCTGCCCGCTATCCCCCCTACAATTTTGGGACGGCCTCGTACTACCCGCCTGCGACGGAGCCGTACTTGCCCGCCACGGGTGCCTCTGTGCCCTCACCCCCCTCGTTGGTGCCGCTGCCGGCTTCCACTGAGCCGGCGCCGCTTTTCCGCACGGCTCCGTCGGTAGCCTTCTACCAGGGGCAGACGACACTGCCACCGAGGCCTGCTGCGTCGCCCAGCGTGCTACCTCCATTCACCCCCGGGGCAGAGCCCAATCCCGATTTGTTCACCCACGGGTTTGCCTCGGAGGAGCAGAGGGTCACGTCGGGCCCGAGCTTCCCGCCCACGGCCCAGGTGGCCCCACTCACGCCGGCCGGAGACGGCGGCAGCACGGCGGCATCTAAGTCACCGGTCTACCTCGAGACGTCTGGCGGGCGCTCCCGCCCGCGTCCGCGCTTTGGGCGCGGCAAAAATGCGGCCGTTCCGTCGCTATCGTCGGTTCCAGGGCTGAGTGCTCTCCCGCCGAGCGCGTCGGCGCCGCCTCGTTGGCCTGCGGACGCCGCCGCCGGGACCTCCGCAGCCACAAAGCCTGCTGCTGCGCACGGGGCTGGTGGCGCGTCATCGGCGCCAACCATTGGGTCCAAGAGCGTTTTCAAGGGCGGCAAGGCGTCGGTGGGTGTTGCTGTCAAGAAAAGCAAAGCCGCCGCCACGGCTGCGAAGGTGGCTCGAGCTCGGGCCCTGCAGGCTCGCAAGGCTTCGACCGACCACGCCGCGGCCGCGAACGAGTCGACGTCCAACGCGGTGATGGGGCTCCTCTCCCTGTCTGATGGTGGTTCCAACGTGGAGGATCTGGTCAAGAAGACGATTGAGAAGCAGGAAAAGACTATCCAGACTCTAGCCAAAGCCGTCTGCAAGCTGCAGATGGATAGCAGCAAGGCGACGGCATCCACGCCCTCCGTGCCGCTGGCGACTGGCGGCCTGATGCAGGTGGCGCCCGAGTTGGGGGAGGTGGTGCAGGCTGAGCCGTCGCACAAACGTCACAAGGCCGCTGCTTCAGTTGCAGTGCTGTCGTCACCACGCGTCTCCACTCACGACACGGACGTTTCCACGCGCGCTGCTGTGCCGGAGCTCCGCATCCCGCCCCGCAAGTTGGCCGGCGAGGTGAGCAGCGCCACGGCTACCGCAGCGGCCAAGACGCTTGCCAAAGCCACCGCGATTGCTCAGAAGCGGGCCGATGGCTCCGTCGCCATGGTGGCCATCCGCGACCGGCTGACACCCAAGATCAAGGCTATCATGGGAAACGCGCAGAAGACGATGGACGTCCTGCCCTCGCCCAACATTCGACAGAGCATCATCAATGCCACCGCGATGGCGGTCATGCACGCCGACGAGAAGACGATTGACGAGTTCCTCTTGGAGAGCGTCCACTCACCAAGCAAGAAGCGCAAGCGGCTGTTCTTGGAGCCTGAGCAGGAGCACGACGAGGCGCCTAAGAAGATCAAGACGGTGGGCGTGAACTCGACGCTCATGCAGGTGTTCCACCACGTCCTTGGCAACTACAAACGCAACGTCGTAGCCGGCTGGTTCAAGGAGGCGACCAAGAAAGTCCCGGCGGAAATGACGGTGTCAGAGGCGGGGTACTGGTGCACCAACAACAACTTTTTTCAGCAGCCGCTCGGGCGGAAGGGCGTCATCACCGGCGTCGCCAACGGTCTCAAGTACCTCGGCGCTCCTAACCGCATTCATCACCCAGTCGGAGCTGGCGGGGAGATCGAGGTGGACATGTGCTACGGGCACTTCTTCCTCGGCACGCAGCTGATCAGCGAGGTGCTTACGAGTATCCGTGACAATGTGAGCGACCAGCCCGCGATTGACTCAATGCGCTACAAGAAGTACGTGGCGCAGGCGGTCCGCCACGACGCGTTTCTGCCCAAGCACAACAAGCCGGACCGCGGCCTAATCCTGGTGGACGGTCACGACCCGAGCCGGGCAGTCTTTGAGCAGGAATTTATGCCCGCTTCGACGGTACTCGCGGGCGATGCGCCGCTGGCCGACGCGGCGAGCAACGAGGGGGCTGCCCATGCCTTTCATGACGAGGCAGCCGCCAACGCTTCTGGCAATGGGGCAGCCGCCGACGTGGCGGGCAATGGGGCAGCCGCCGACGTGGCGGGCAATGGGGCGGTCGCCGACGTGGCGGGCAATGGGGCGGTCGCCGACGTGGGGGGCAATCGGGCTCCAGCCGAGGCAGCGCCTGTAGTGGCGGCGGCGCCCGCGGTGGCGGCGGCGGCGGTCAACATCGTGGCGCCGCTGCCGCCGCAGCGCGCGCCGGCAGGCACGGCGGCACCGCATGCGCAGACGGCACTTGCGACGCGGCAGGCGCGAGCGGCGGCCATTCTGGCGGCCGCGCAGGCCGAGGCCGCGGCCCTGCTTTCGATTCCCGAGGAATCCGCGTAGGAGTCTCTTTGAGCCGGGGTGCAGTAGAGCGGTGGTCGTGGTGGTGGTGGTGGGGGGCAACTCACACTTGTCCAGTCGTAGCTCGCTTGTTTCTCAGTGACCGTGTAGGCCTTAGACGTGCTCCTCTCATTGCATCGCACCCCGTGGTCGCCGAGGGTGCATAACAAGCTAATGCCCAGCTACGAGAAGCGCAACAGGAAGCGCATGCACGCCGGAAGAAATCCTGCCCGGGCGACCTGTGCCTGCGCCTCCCGCGCCCCCGCCCACCCCTCGCCGTTTCACGGCGTGATTCGGCCAGGCTCTCGAGATAAAATCCCAATCTGGACCGTTTGGGCATTTCGGCCAGTTTCAGTCTACCTCGGTCCCTCGCATGCTGCTTGAAAGTAGCTCGCAAAGTGCCTCCTATTGCTGCGAGAAGGCCCCTCGCAGCTGCTCGCAACCCCCATCGCAAATCAACCTGCGAGGACGATTGCACCCAAACGTGACGATGTGATCGAGGACGGGACCGGGTGCTCTGGATGAGGGTCATTGGGAGAAAAGGCTTGCGAATACAAGTTGCAGTCCAACGTGGGCAGACCGTAGCATTTTTTACCAATACATGCAAACGGCGCAATTCCTGATCTGACGGTCAGGGCCAGGCTATGGCGTATTGCCCACAAGACACGGAGCTACTCCTTTACTCGCTTCTACAAACACGAGCCTCAACGCACCACCAATCCAGCCTGGTGCGAACAGAGACAGAGAAGCCCCACGAGAAGTAGAATGACCCAGTAGAAACAGTGAAGCCACGCTAAAGACAGAGAAGGTTAGTACGCCTGTTCCCACAACGACGCCGTGAGGGAAAGCGCATGCAGATCATGATCACATACAGAGCCACTAGCGCTGCAGAGCCGACGTCGTGTCGCAGAAACAGTCCGCAGCAAGTGGTGGGGGGAGGTGCGAGGGGCTCGGGGGCAGGGGAACCGCACGAAAGGAAAGCGCCATGAAACGCACCACAGGCGATTGAGAAGCGCGCCCAGAGGCCATGCACCGATAGAGTAATTGAAAAGGTTGAGGGAGGGCGTTGACGCCAGAGGGGAGGCGGTTGAGCTGGGCAGCTCGTGGAACGAGCAGTGTTCGTGGCAGTTGGCCGAAGGTAGCGGTTGGCGACGGTGCGCTTGGCGTGGAGCTCCTTCCTTGCCCGCGGCTGCACCACCGCTCTCCCATGTGAGCGGGTGACCCGTGTGCGGCGGGCGGTGTCAGAGTTGGCGTCGCGCCTGGGTGCGTCCGTCGCGGCGGCGGCGGGCGGCGGCGACGCGGCTTTGGCGTTTCGGTCGACGTGACGGCTGCGGTTGCGCGCGGGCGCGGGTGAGAGAGGGAGGACAAGCCACACGCCTTCCATCTACCGCGTTGCGGTGGTGGCTCACATTGGCGCATACCGGGATGAGTAGGAGTGGACTGGTGGCTCGGAGGTTCTCGTTGCTTGCAGGTGGGGGTGAGGAGCTGCGCGTTATGTTGCGACGGCTTTGCTCGAGGGCCAGTTGTGCGGGGAGGGGGTTGGTCTCTGATGCTCGTGACGTTTGTGCTGGCGTGTGGCTCTGCTCAAAGGGATGGCAATGGTGGAGGTAGAGGTAACTTAGGTTGCGGATTGTTAAATTGAGCACACAGAGAAAGCAAACAGGCAAACACCAATGGGACTATACGCTCACTCCTTCCCCCTCCTCCCCGCGCACGCAACGGCAACGCCGGCGCTCAGAGCAATACCCACGACTGCGACAGCGCCCAGGCGTACACGGCGGCCCCACCCGCGACGGCGGTTGGAAACAGGCGTGGCAGTCACTTGCGGCTCCTTGGGCGCCGCCGGTGCCGTTGGGGGCTTGGCTGCATCCACCGGCACCATTGCGCGGCGTGACACCTTCGGCGATGAGGACTTCACCGTCTTTCTGTTCGCTGCCGGGTGGCTGCGCTTGGTTACCACCCGGCCCTTGGACTGTAACGCCGGCTTGGCGGCGACAGCGGCGGCCTCTACCGCAGCGGTGACCCTTGCCGCTGCCGCGGCGGCGGCGGCGGCACGCGCCTGAACGACGGCGGTCAGGGCCGCTTGCAGGCGGGCGACAAACGCCGGCCCA
>ENA-ORXT01005149-ORXT01005149.1-marine-metagenome-genome-assembly--contig:-NODE-5149-length-12996-cov-4.158526_pt1 | contig 12996 bp, 15 predicted proteins | sample MGYA00237868_ERZ511482 | MGnify/ENA metagenome assembly ERZ511482 | reverse complement strand
CGGCGTGGTCAGCTGCGGTGACCTCTTCGATCACTACTTTGTCGCCGTCGACCCAGACGCCACCGAGTTCTTCGCCGTAGTCGCTGGCGAGGCCGATCTTGTCGAACCACTCAAGTACCCACACGATGATCATCTCCACGTCGTCGTGTGACAAGGTGGCCGAGACCTCAAAGGGGATGGCTTCAGAGACAACCTCGACGGCCTCGGCAACTTCCAGAAGCGCGGGCGAGACCGTGCCTTCTAGCTCTACCGAGACTCGAGCGACAGCTATGTATGCAACCATCACCACGGCGACAAAGCCGACGGCGATGATCAGGAACGGCAATGGAGAACCTAGATGCCGATGCGCTGAGCGAGAAGCTCGCGATGATAGGTGGGGTCGCCGAAGAGCAGCTCGGAGCTCTTGGCCCTCTTGAAGTAGAGGTGTGCTGGATGCTCCCATGTGAAGCCGATGCCGCCATGAATCTGGATGTTTTCGGCGGTGGCGTGGAAATACGCTTCGGAGCAGTACGACTTGGCCAGGCTGGCCATGGCTGGAAGCTCGTCGTTGTCCTCGGCTGCACACCAGGCCGAGTAGTAGGCGGCACTCTTGGCCGATTCGACCTCGAGGAGCATGTCGGCGCACTTGTGCTTGATGGCCTGGAAGGAGCCGATCGGGCGACCGAACTGAACACGGACCTTGGCGTACTCGACGGCCATCTCGAGGACCATCTGGGCGCCACCGACCTGCTCGGCTGCGAGGCTGACCGCAGCGAGATCGAGCATGCCCTGGAGTGTGTCCCAACCGGCGCCGTCGGTACCGATGAGCGTACCCTGCACACCGTCGAGTTCGAGCTTGGCCTGCTTGCGGGTCTGGTCCATCGTGGACAGTGCGGTCTTGGTGAGGCCTGCTGCGTCGCCGTCGACGGCGAACAGGCTCGTGCCCGCCGCTGTCTTCGCGGCGACGATGATCAGGCTGGCGGTGTTGCCGTCGAGCACGAAGCTCTTGGTACCGGTGATCTTGCCGTCAGCGTCGGCTGTGGCTTCGATGCCGGAGTCATCCCACTTGCCGTTCGGCTCGGTGAACGCAACGGTCGCGACCGTCGTGCCGGCAGCGATACCGGGCAGGTGCGCCTTCTTCGCGTCGTCGTCGCCCGACAGCAGCAGTGCGTTGGCGGCAAGTACGACCGTGGAGAAGAACGGCGCACACAACAGCGAGCGGCCCATCTCTTCGAGCACGATGCCGAGCTCGACATAGCCGTAGCCCGAACCACCGAATTCCTCGGGGATGTGCAGGCCCTGGAGGCCCATCTGCTCGCCCATCTGAGACCAGACCGCTTGGTCGTAGCCGTTGTCGGTCTCCATCTGCTCGCGTACTGCTTCTTCGGAGCTCTTGTTCTCGAGGAAGGCACGCACTGTCTTGCGGAGTTCTTCTTGTTCTTCGGTGAAGGCAAAGTTCATGGGAATGATCATGGCGCGCTTGCCGATCACTCGCAAATCTGATTGTGTACACCCATGGACACACCCCTCGATCCTGCCACGATGGCTGCAGCAGTCGGTGTGCGCGATCTCCGCGCCGGGCTGACCGACGCCATCCGGCGCGCCGCCGCCGGCCAGCGCACGATCATCACCAACGCAGGCCGGCCGACCGCCCAACTCGGACCGCTCGACGCCGACGCCCCGGACCTCGACCGCCTCATCGGTGCTGGCGCAGTGATTCCGCCTCGCCGATCGACCGAGTTCCGTCCGCCCGCTGCCGTGCCCGTCTGGGCGGGTTCGCGCATCGATCAGGTCCTGCGCGAGCTGCGCGGATGACCGTGTTTCTCGACACCAGCGCATTGCTCGCTCTTGCGATCGATGGGCCACAGCGAGCGGTCGTTCTCGACGCCCTCGACGGCGAGAACGTCTGGGCTGCCTCGGCGCTTGCACTCACCGAGGCACTCCCGGCGATCGACCGGTTGAGCGACGAGTCCATCATCCGCCTCGACCTCGAAGACGCAGTCCGCCTCAGTTGGGATCACCTGCACGTCGTCCCTGTCGATCAGCGATGCCTCGATCGCGCAGCGGCGCTGGCGCGGACGCAACCGGTGCGGTTGACCGACGCAATCCACCTCGCCGCAGCGGAACGACTACCTGCTCCGCTGCGATTCGTGACGTTTGACCCACCACAACTCGGCGTCGCTCTCGGACTCGGCTTCGACGTCGTCAGCACCTGAGCGCTCGCACGAGCCGCTCGACCGCACACCAGCCTGGACCGCGCACCAGCCTGGACCGAGCTGACCCGCCCCCAGCGAGCGTTCGCCAATCAGTACCATTCACACAGTGCGTGTTCACCAACTGATTGCCGTGGGCGCTGCGAGTGCTGTGTGTGCGATCGGTGTCGGTGGCCATCATTCGCCAGCATCGGCGGTCGACACTCGCGTGCCGGTCGTGAGGGTGCTCGACGGCGACACCTTCGAAGTTCGCCTGGATGGCGAGATCGAGATCATCCGAATGCTCGGCGTCAACACGATGGAGACCGGGGCGTGCCATGCGAGTGAGGCCAAAGCCTTCCTCGCCAATCTGATCGACGGCGGGAACGTCACGCTCAGCGCCGACGACTCAGACGTCGAGATCAGAGATCGGCTTGCTCGCTGGGTCGACGTCGGTGATCTCGACGTCGGCCTCGAGCTGATCCGCGCCGGCCATGCGCTTGCCATGGGGCACGCAACCGAGACCGAGCGCAGCACGCTCTACACCGACGCTGCCGCCGAAGCGAGATCTCGAGGAGTCGGAATCTGGGATGACGACGGATGTGCGGCCGGGCCATCGACGGGCATCGACGTCGAACTCGTCGTTCGCTGGGATGGCGAGGGCGACGACCGCGACAACGTGAACGGTGAGTGGATCGACGTCTACAACGCATCGTCGACGTCGCTGCCTCTCGATGGTTGGCACGTACGCGACACGGCAACGCGCTTCTACGACTTCCCGGCTGGGACTCGAGTACCAGCGCTGTCGACACTTCGAATCCGCGTCGGTCGTGGCGTCAACACGTCGACCACCCAATTCTGGGGTCTGGATGCACCGATCTTCAACAACGAGGCCAGCGAGAGCGCCTACCTCGTCGACCCGGACGGCGACATCAGAGCAAGTCTCAGCTCTCCATGTCGCCTCGCTTGCTCCGCCCGGGTCGATCTCGACCTCGTCGTGAACCACGATGCCGAAGGTGACGATTTCTCCAACGTGAACGGCGAGTACTTCGAGGTGTCGAACCCGACCGGCGACACCATCGAACTGTATGGGCTGCACATCACGTCGGCGTTCTACGCGTACTATTTCGAGCTCGGCGATTCGGTCGAACCCGGCGCAGCCGTTCGGGTCAGTGTCGGAACCGGCACAGACACCTCCGATCGGTTCTATTCGAACAGGGACGCTCCTGTTCTCCCGAACAGTGGCGGCGTCGCCTCGATCAGGACAGCCGACAACCTGATCATCGACGCCGCTGCATGGGGTCGGTTCGATTCGGGGATCACTGAGCCAGCGAGCACCAACGAGCTCCGGCGCGCTGTTCGGCTCGGCTGATCAGCCGAGACCGCGACGCACCACCGGGTCACGAGACCCGCAGTAAACGGAACGTATCGGTGGCTCGCGCCGTCGAGGAGATCCCTGCGACCACACCGATCAGATCGCCGGTGACGACATGATGTTCACGCTTGGCCTGATTGACGGCGAGCCTGACCCGCTCCTCGTACTCTGCGCCCGAGCCTTCGAACAGGACCGGCGTCACGCCCCAACTCGAGGCGAGCTGGCGAACCGTCGCCTCGGAACCGCTGAAGCCGAGGATCTTCGCGCTCGGCCGAAAGCGCGCCATCGACCGCACCGTGAAACCACTGCCCGAGATGCAGATCAACGCCCGAACCCGGAGTTCCTGACAGGCACGGGCCGCAGCGATCGTCATCGCGTCCGTGACCGCTGCTTCGCTGTGGTCCTGGCCCGCCATCCGCAATGCTGCGACCCGCTCTGCCCAGCTGTTGTGGTTGAACTGATCGTCGGAACGTTCTGCGATGCGCGACATCGTCTCGACGACGAGCGCCGGATGATCGCCCACTGCCGTTTCGGCCGACAGCATGACCGCCGACGTGCCGTCGAACACGGCATTGGCGATGTCGGTCGCTTCAGCACGCGTCGGCGCCTGGGCCGTGACCATCGAGTCGAGCATCTGCGTGGCCGTGATCACCGGCAGACCGCCGGCAATGCAGTCCCGGATGACCTGCTTCTGGAGGTGCGGCAACTCCTCAAGTTCGGCCTCGCGCCCGAGCGCCCCACGGGCGACGAGGATGCCAGCGGCGTCTTCGATGATGCTCGGCAGGTTTGCGACTGCGGCCAGAGTCTCGATCTTGGCAACGACCATCGGGCCGCGCGGATGCGGCTCGACGCCGAGCTGGCGCAGGTCACGCCCGGCATTGACGCTGAGCGCCACCATGTCGACACCGGCTTCGACGAACGCCGCCAGCGCCGCCCGGTCGTCGTCGGACATCGGTCGGTATTCAGCGGATCCGAACGGGATGTGCACACCAGACCGACCACTGAGCTTGCCCCCGGAATCGACACGGCCGATGATCTCGGCGCCCTCGACACGCTGGACACTCACCACGACCGACCCTGCAAAGGTGATCTCGTCGCCGACATGGCAGTCATCGACCAGATGCGGGTAGTCGATCTCGATGCGTTGAGCCGTGCTGACCTCGTTGCCGACCACCAGGGTGACGAAATCGCCGACGGCGAGAACGAAACCCTCACGCCCGGCTCGCCCCATCCGAATCTTCGATCCGGGGAGGTCGACCAGCGTGCCCACGATCGCGCCGACCCGAGTAGCGACGGTGCGGATTCGTCGATGCCACTCGAGCGCTTCGTCGAGCGGGGTGTGCGCCAGCGCGATACGAGCGACGTTCATACCGGCGCCGATCATTGCTTCAAGCGTTGCTTCGTCCTGCGACGATGGTCCGATGGTTGCAATGATCTTCGTCCGACGTGCCACGTGTCGCACAGTACCGGCGGATTCGTCGACACGACAGCCACAATGTCAGCGGCAGGGCTGACAGACTGGCTTCATGGCTTCGAACACGGGAACGCCCAACACGCTGCACTGGTCCGACGGCGACTCCGAGATCCACAAGGTCGTGGTGGGCCCCTACGAGAACAACGTCTTCGTCGTTCGGTGCAAGGCGACCGGTGATGCCGTGCTGCTCGATGCGGCCAACGAACACGAGCGACTCCTCGAACTGTGCGACGCGCTCGGGGTCAAGCGAGTCCTGGAGACACACGGCCACTGGGACCACATCCAAGCTGTTCCGGCGATGCGCGAAGCGGGCTACGAGGTCGCTGTCACGAAGCTCGACGCACCGAAGCTCGTCGACGTCGGTTACGACGTGTTTCTCGACGACACCGAGGTGATCGAGGTCGGCAAACTCCGCCTCCACGCGATTCACAGCCCCGGCCATACGCCCGGCTCGATCTCATTCGCACTCGAGAACACTCCCCTGCTCTTCACCGGTGACACGCTCTTCCCCGGCGGGCCTGGAGCGACGCATTTCGACGACGCCGACTTCGACACGATCATCCGATCGATCACGGACAAGCTGTTCACCTTCGGCGACGACACGATCGTGTTGCCCGGCCACGGCGACGACACCACGATCGGCGCGGAACGCCCTCACCTCGAGGCCTGGATCGAGCGCGGCTGGTAGGGCGGGCTCGATCGTGAGATACGACGAACGACCCGCCGATCACACTCCGGTTCACACCGCTGACCTGCCGCCGGCGCCGGTCCGCACTCGCAACATCATGGCAACAGCCTGGATCGAAGCACCCGAATCGTTGTCGACACTCGGCGATGATCTCGCCGACCACCCCGTTGCCGAGTACAAGCGACGCATCGGCCCGTGGATCCTGTGGCGGGCGGGCCCAGCCAAGCATGGTGATGCCCGCTACTGGGCGTGCCTCGACTCCGACCTGACACGATCGTTCACACTGCGCCTGCTTCCCAACGGCGCCGCGTCAGGGATCGGGCCGAGCGGTGAGACGCACACTCGATTCCGCTCCTGGAAAGAAGATCTCCGAGACCACGACTGAGGTCGCCGTCCGAGTCGGCGATTGATGTTTCTCGGGGATCTGGTGATTTACACTACGGCGGTAGGACTAATTGCCGTGGGCGCATAGAATCAAGGCCGTGACCGCCCCCCTGTTTCGAGTCGACGACCTCCACGTGCAGCCCGCCGAGAACGCCTCCGGTGCCATCCTCAAGGGACTGAATCTCACCGTCAACGCCGGTGAGGTCCACGCGATCATGGGGCCGAACGGTTCAGGCAAGTCGACCCTCGGCGCCACCCTGATGGGTTCGAGCGAATACGAGGTGAGCAGCGGCACCATCGAGTACAAGGGTGACGACATCACCGAGTGGCCGGCCGACGAACGTGCCAAAGCCGGCATGTTCCTCGCCTTCCAGTACCCGCAGGAGATCCCCGGCGTCTCGGTGATCCAGTTCCTCCGCCAGGCCCTGTCGGCCCGCAAAGGCATCGACTTGTCGGTGCTGGAGCTGCGTCTCGCCACCATGGATTGGATGAAGCGGCTCGGCATGGATTCTTCCTTCGTCGACCGGTACCTCAACGAGGGGTTCTCCGGCGGCGAGAAGAAGCGCAACGAGATCATGCAGATGGCGATCCTCGAACCCGAGATCGCAATCCTCGATGAGACCGATTCGGGTCTCGACATCGACGCATTGCGCATCGTCGCTCAAGGCATCCGCGAGGTTCGAGTCGACAAGCCCGACATGGGCGTTGTGCTCATCACGCACTACCAGCGCTTGCTCGACGAGGTCACCCCCGACCACATCCACATCCTCGTCGACGGACGCATCGTCGCGAGCGGTGGCATGGAACTCGCAGCTCAGCTCGAAAGAGACGGCTACGACGCCTTCCGGACCGCCGACGCGGTTAACTCCTGAGCGGTCTCGTGAGCTTCGATCAAGCCGCCATCAACGCTCAGTTCCCGATCCTCTCGCGCCAGATCGATGGCGCACCACTCGTCTATCTCGACTCGGGCAACTCGTCCCAGAAGCCTCAGTCGGTCATCGATGCGATGTCGCGCTTCATGGCCCAGACGTATGCGCCGATCAATCGCAGCTCGTACCGGCTCGCCGGTGAAGCGACCGATGCCTACGAGGAGGGGCGCGTCGCCATCGCCCGTCTGATCAACGCCGGGTCACCGGACGAAGTCGTGTTCACCAAGAACGCGACCGAAGCAATCAACCTGATCGCAATGGCGTGGGGCCGGGCAAACCTCGCCGAGGGCGACGTGGTGGTGCTCACCGAGATGGAGCATCACGCCAACATCGTGCCGTGGCAGATGCTCGTCCAGGAACGCGGCATCGAGATTCGCTGGATCCCGCTCACCTCTGACGGGCAGCTCGACCTGACCGATATCGACACCATCCTCGACGGTGCGAAGGTGCTTGCGTTCACCGCGATGAGCAACGTCCTCGGGACGATCACCCCGATTGCGCACCTCTGCGACAAGGCACACGAAGCCGGCGCGCTGGCAGTGATCGATGCTTGCCAGTTCGTGCCCCACAACGTCACAGACGTGCAGTCCTGGAACGCTGACCTCGTCGCGTTCTCGAGCCACAAGATGTGCGGCCCATCCGGCATCGGGATGCTGTGGGGCCGGATGGAAATCCTCGATGCAATGCCTCCGTTCCTCGGCGGCGGCAACATGATCGACTCGGTCACCTTCGACGGCTTCACGACTGCTCCCGTTCCGGCGAAGTTCGAGGCGGGCACTCCCCCGATCGTCGAAGCGGTCGGTCTCGCAGCGGCAGTCGTATTCCTCGAATCGGTCGGCATGGCCAACATCCGCCAGCACGAGATGGACCTGAGCCGCTACACGCTCGACACGCTCAACGAGCGTTTCGGCGACGACATCACGATTCACGGGCCGGACAACGTCGAGCAGCGCGGTGGCGTGTTCAGCTTTGTCTTCCGAGATCTCCACCCGCATGACGTGAGCCAGGTCCTCGACGAGCGCAACGTCTGCGTGCGTGCCGGCCACCACTGCGCCAAGCCACTCATGAAGACCCTCGGCGTCAATGCCACGACACGGGCGAGCGTCTACCTCTACAACACGACCGATGACATCGATGCGCTCGCCGACGCCCTGGACAGCGCGACCGATATCTTCGGACTCTGAACCGACGATCACGCAGATCCTCAAACTCACCATCCGGAGCGACTGATGCCAGGCCTCGAAGACCTCTACCGCGAGATCATCCTCGACCACTACCGCACGCCGCGGAACCGGGGCGAACTCGAACCGCCAGCGATCAAGGCTGACGGCCACAATCCGTTGTGCGGCGACGAGATCACCGTCTACCTCGATCTCGACACCTCTGCGGGCTCCGGCGACGACGCCGTCATTCGCGACATCAAGATCGGCGGCCAGGGCTGTTCGATCTCGCAGTCGTCAGCGTCGATGATGACTCAGGCGATGCTCGGCAAGTCGGTCGGCGAGGTCAACGCCAGGATCCGACGGTTCAAGGCGCTCATGGGGATCGAAGGCCTCGACACCATCGACAGCGACGCCGACATCGAGCTCGGCGACCTCGAAGCGCTTCAAGGCGTCGTCAAGTTTCCGGTGCGGATCAAGTGCGCCGTACTCAGCTGGAACACGCTGGCGCAAGCCCTCGCCCAAGCCGACTAGTTTCGCTCCGGGGTCAGACCCCATTGCGTAACCAGTTTCGCTCCGGGGTCAGACCCCATTGCGTAACCAGTTGTCCAACTCGGTGACAGTGCAGCGCGACAGTGAGTCATGCCCAGACCACTCCGACCCGACCTTCATGGCGCCTGGTACCACGTCATCAATCGAGGTGCCGACCGTCAAGACATCTTCAGCAGCGACTCCGACCGTGTGCGGTTCGAGAACCTGGTGGCCAAAGCTGTCGAAGAGTGCGGCATCGAGGTGCACGCCTACTGCCTGATGACCACGCACTACCACGCTCTGCTGCACTGCCCCGTCGGCGCCTTGTCACCTGCACTGAAGCTCGTTCAAGGCGAATACGCCGGCACCTACAACCACATCACCGAGCGGACCGGCCCGCTCTTCGAGGGACGATTCACCTCCATTCTTGCGACGACGGTCGAGCAGCGGCACCGCATCGGCCGCTACGTACATCGCAACGCGCTGGACATCGTGCCAGGCGCAGCGTTGTCGAACTATCGTTGGTCCAGCCTCGGCGTCTATGCCGGTCAACGTGCATGCCCTGCTTGGCTGACGACACAGGAGCTCACGGCACCGCACGCAGACCCATCCGAACTGCTTGACGCTGTTCTCAACCGAGCCGACTCAGACCGACAGGCCGACCGCACCTCAGCACAGACACGGGGTCTCAACGATCTTCTTCGCCTCGAATCACTCGTCTCCAGACACTGCGGCGTGTCCGTGGACTCGATGAGAGCACCCTCGCCCGGACGGCTCAACGAGCCGCGACTCCTGATCATCACCATTGCAGTCGAACAGCGGATGTGTTCCACCTCCGTGCTGGCCGATCTGTACGGGTTCGCCGATCGAGCCGGAGTTCGAGCGACTGCACGCCGCGGCCGGGTTCGCTGCGCCACCGACACGGCGTTCGCCGAGCTCAAGCGTCGTGTTCTCCAGCGCCCAGCCGCCTGAACTCGTTACGTTTTGGGGTCTGACCCCATTGCGTAACCAGTTACGTTTTGGGGTCTGACCCCATTGCGTAATAGGTGGTGGGACTGGTCATTCATCACCGACGAGGGGAGTGGGGGTGGCTGGGCCGGCGACAGCCAGAATTGCGACGCCGATCGTGCAACACAGTGCGGCTGCGGTGTACGGCACCCGGTACGAACCGGACAGGTCGTACAGCCAGCCGAGGAGCAGCGGGCCGCCCGCAACGCCGAGAATGCCGATGAACTGCGAGCGGCTGTAGATCCGGGGGTAATCGCGGACACCGAAGCGTTCGGCGATCAGCAAGGGTTGCATCATCAGCAGGTTTCCGATCGTCAGACCGAACAGGACGATCGCTGCGAAGATCAACACGGTCGTCTGGAAAAACGCCAGCCCGAGCAGCGCAACGGTCTGGAGCGCAGCGATGACGACTGTGAACCGCATCATCGGCATCAACTGCACGACTCGTCCACCGACCAATCGTGCAACGACCGACGTCGCAGCGAGTGCCGTCACCGCGAAACGGGCGGTTGCCGGGTCGGTCCGTTCTTCGACCAGTTTCACCAGTTGTTGAATGCCACCGACCTGTGAGCCCAGCCCGAAGATGTACCCGATGGTCACCGCCTTGTAGAACTTGGTCGCCACCGCCTCGTCGAACGTCAACCCGGTGAGGCGAGGAGCGACCTCACCGGCTGCCCGGCGCAGACCATCGGGAGCCCATCCCTCCGCCTCGGGGTCGGGTCGCACGAGAAACAGCGACACCGGCACAACGGTCACGATGAAGATCAGCCCAAGCCAGGGAGTCGTCGCCGACATCCCGTTTCTGTCGATGAACGACTTGGCGAACGGTGTGATGACGATACCGCCGACCGACAGCCCCGTCGATGCAACCGACAGCGCGACCGCTCGTTTGGCATGGAACCATCTCGTGACGACCGTGGTCGCCGGCACCAAGCCAGCGCCGGCGTAACCGAGCGCGAAGACGGCGTACACGAGGAACATCTGCCATTGCGTCTCGACCTGGCCGAGCAGAGCGAGCGATGCGCCTGCGATGACGGCGCCACCGACGAGGACGTAGCGGACGTCGTAACGGGCAATCAGCTTTGCGGCCCACATGCCGGCCGCACCGCCGACGATGAAAAAGATCGTCGTCCCCAATGAAATGGTGCCGAGCGCCCAGCCCTTTTCGTTGCTGAACGCATTGAGGTAGACGGCAAGCCCATAGAACGCAAGGCCAGAGTTGACGAGCAGCACCAGGAAGCAACCGGCGACGACCCACCAACCCGGAAAGCGCCCGGACTGCCCCAGGCCTGCGGCATCGGCATCTACGTCGCCGTCGGCTTGCAACATGCCTTCCATGCCGTGGTCAGGCGAGGAGGTCATCAATGGCTGCCGCGAGCGTGCGGTCCGCGTCGGTCACGATGTCGCCGGCATCGTGGGTGGTCAGGACGATCGAGACTCGGTTGTAGCTGTTCGACCAGTCGGGGTGGTGGCCGTGCACCTCGGCCAGCAGAGCGACACGCGCCATGAAGGCAAAGGCTTCGGAGAAGTCGACGAACTCGAAGTCACGTTCGAGGCGGCCATCGACTTCGGCCCAGTCCGGTGGCGAACTCTTCGATGGTCCGGGTGGGGAATTCACAACCCCGAAACTAGAGCGAGAAGAGGTCGCCGAGCGCACTGACCGATGCGTCAGACGCATCGGTGTCGGCATCGCCGGCGAATGCCGCATACCCGTCAGACTCGAGCTGCATCGCAAGTTCGGCGCCGCCGGACTCGACGATACGACCCTGGGCGAGGATGTGCACATGGTCGGGCTTGAGCTCTTCGAGCAGCCGGCTGTAGTGCGTGATCGCAAGCACACCGAGCGGCTGCCCATCGGAGTCGTCGAGATCATTCGACATTGCTTCGACGCGCCGGGCGCAGTCGCGCAACGCATCGATGTCGAGGCCCGAGTCCAGCTCGTCGAGGATCGCGATCTTCGGTTCGAGCACAGCGAGCTGCAGTGTCTCGTTGCGCTTCTTCTCACCACCGGAGAGGTCGACATTGAGTGGCCGTTCGAGGAAGCGTTCCTCGAAGCCGATCTTGCCCGCCTCGGAGCGAAGCACGGCGTCGAGATCATCGGTCGGACGGCCTCGCGTCGAAAGCGCTTCGGCGAGCACGGCGTCGAGCCGAACCCCTGGCACCTCGGTCGGGTACTGCATCACCAGGTGAAGGCCGGCAGAGGCGCGTTCCCAGGTGGCGAGCGAGAGCATGTCGACACCGTCGAGCGTGACGGTGCCACCAAGCACTTCGTAGCCGGGTTTACCCATCACGACCGCCGCCAGCGTGCTCTTGCCGGCGCCGTTCGGGCCCATCACGGCGTGGACCTCACCGGACTTGATGGTGAGGTCGATCCCCGTGAGGATATCCTTGCCGGCGACCGATGCCCGCAGGCCACGGATCTCGAGTGTGCTCATGAGTTGCTCCCGGCAGGTGCTGCGTCGATGGTGCGGGCGGTGACGACGACCTGGCCGTCGATGATCGATGCGTCGAAGACATCGACCGGCGTGGTGGCCGGCAACGTGTTCGGCTCGCCGGTCAGCAGGCTGAAGGCGCTGCCGTGCTTCGGACATTCGAGTTCGAGTTCGTCGCACCAGACGTCGCCGTCGGACAGCGAGACGTTGGCATGACTACACACGTCGGCGAGTGCATACACGTCGTCGCCGATTCGAACGACAGACACAGCGACGCCATTGACGTCGAACTTGGTGGCCGTCGCATCGGCGAGCTCGTCGAAGTCGCAGACAGCGGTCATGCCGAAGCCCCCGCCAGTTTGTCCTGCTTACGAGTGCCGGTCAGGTCGAGCTTGTTCGACACACGAGCGCGCAGGTCGTCGGCGAGGTTGCCGGCCGGCAGCTGTGAGATGACCTCGTCGAAGAATCCGAGCACCACGAGGCGCTCAGCGACTTCGGGGCGCACACCGCGGCTCTCGAGGTAGAAACGCTGCTCGTCGTCGATGGGACCGACGGTCGATGCATGGCTGCACTTGACGTCATTGGTCTCGATGTCGAGGTTCGGGACGCTCTGGGCCCACGCCCCTTCGGACAGCGTCAGATTGCGGTTGGTCTGGTCGGCCTGGGAGCCGTGGGCGTCCTTGCCGATCTTGATCAAGCCGGTGTAGACGCTCGCAGCAGTGTCCTGCACTGCGCCCTTGAAGAGAAGATCACTGGTCGTCTTCGGAGCATCGTGGTTCTGGATCGTGCGGAAGTCGTGCATCTGGTTGTCACCGGCGAAGTAGAGGGCGACCTGCTTGGTGGT
>ENA-ORXT01005148-ORXT01005148.1-marine-metagenome-genome-assembly--contig:-NODE-5148-length-12999-cov-50.570500_pt1 | contig 12999 bp, 10 predicted proteins | sample MGYA00237868_ERZ511482 | MGnify/ENA metagenome assembly ERZ511482 | reverse complement strand
CGCGAGAAGAACCTGTTCAGCAACGAGCACATCCCGATCGACGTGATCATCAGCCCCGAGCAGCTGATCACCGAGCATATCGAACGCATCATCGAGCACCCCGGCGCGATCCAGGTGGTGGACTTCGCGCACGGGCGCGTGCGGCTGGTGGGGGTGGAAGTGCAGCGCAGTGCCCCGATGGCCGGTCGACCACTCGCCCACATGCCCGATCTGCTGGACGGCGTCCACACGCGCGTGGCCGCGATCTATCGGGGTGACGAGCGGGTGGTGCCCGACGGCTCGACCGTGCTCCGCGCGGGCGACGTCGTCTTCTATCTCGGGCAGCGCAAGGACGCCGGGCTGATCATGGCGTTGTTCCATGACGTCGACGAACCCTGTCGGCACGTGATGATCGCCGGCGGTGGCAACATCGGTCTGCTCCTGGCCCGCAAGCTCGAACGCTTCTACCGGGTCAAGGTGCTCGAGGCGGACGAGGCGCGCGCCGAGTTCATCGCGGGCGAGCTCGCGAGCGCGATGGTGCTGCACGGTGACGCCGCGAACAAGGAGATGCTGATCGACGAGAGCGTCAGCGAGATGGACGTCTTCTGCGCGCTGACCAACGACGACGAGGCGAACATCCTGTCCGCCATGCTGGCCAGACGCATGGGGGCGGACAAGGTGATGTCGCTGATCAACCGCCCCGCCTATGTCGATCTGGTCGAGCGCGACATCATCGACGTCGCGGTCTCGCCGCAGCAGATCACCATCGGGGCGCTGCTCACGCTCATTCGCCGCGGCGACGTGGTTGCCGTGCACTCCCTGCGGCGCGGCTCCGCCGAAGCCCTCGAGGGCGTCGCTCACGGTGACCGCGAGACCTCCGCGCTCGTCGGACGAAGCATCGGTGAGCTCAAGCTCCCCGGCAGCGCGAACATCGGCGTCGTGGTCCGCGGCGAGGAAGTGCTCGTCACACACCATGATCTGGTGATCGAGCCGGAGGATCACCTGATCGTGCTCGTCACCGACAAGCGGCAGATTCACGACGTGGAGAAGCTCTTCCAGGTCGGCGTCACGTTCGTCTAGGCCGCCCGGTCGGGAACCCCGCATGCCGATCCAGTTGCAAGTGGTCCAGCGCGTCGTCGGCGCGCTGCTCACGTTGTTCAGCGCGAGCATGCTGACGCCCATGCTGGTGGACCTGCTCTACGGCGATGACGCCTGGTTCCCCTTCCTCGGGGCCTTCGTCGCCACGTGCGGCGTCGGGCTCGCGCTGTTCCTGCCCGTGCGCAGGGAACGCGGCCAACTGCGCCTTCGCGACGGATTCGTGGTGGTGGTGCTCTTCTGGGCGGTGCTCGGGATCTTCGGCGGCCTGCCGTTCCTGCTCCACGAGCCGCTGGACCTCACGGTGTCGCAGGCGATCTTCGAGTCCATGTCGGGGCTGACGACGACAGGGGCCACGCTCATCGTCGGGCTCGACGCGCTGCCGCACTCGATCCTGTTCTATCGCCAGCAGATGCAATGGCTCGGCGGCATGGGCATCATCGTGCTCGCGATCGCGGTGCTGCCCATGCTCGGCATCGGTGGGCAGCAGCTCTTCCGGGCCGAGACACCCGGCATCTCCAAGGACAAGCTCACCCCGCGCATCGCGCAGACGGCCAAGGCGCTCTGGTACATCTATCTCGGGCTGACCGTGAGCTGCGCCGTGGCCTACGCGCTCGCCGGCATGAGCGTGTTCGACGCGCTCGGGCACGCCTTCTCGACCGTCGCCATCGGCGGCTTCTCGACGCACGACAACTCGATCGGCTACTTCGACAGCAGCCTGATCGAGATGATCGCCACGTTCTTCATGTTTCTCTCCGGGGCGAACTTCGCCCTGCATTTCGCGGCGGTGCGGAGCCTCGACGGTCGCTCCTACCTGCGCGACGAGGAGTTCCGGGTGTACGCCGCCATCCTGCTCACGCTGACGGTGATCGTCGCGGGCTACCTGTTCCTGACCGGGACGTCCGACGCGAAGGATGCCTTCGTCAACGGCCTGTTCCACGTCGTCTCCATCGGCTCCACCACCGGATTCACCTCGGAGGCCTACTTCGAGTGGCCGACCTTCCTGCCCGTCCTGCTCCTGTTCGCGAGCTTCATCGGTGGCTGCACCGGGTCGACCGGCGGCGGCATGAAGGTGCTGCGCGTCCTGCTCCTCTACAAGCAGGCGCAGCGCGAACTGCGTCGCCTGCTGCACCCGAACGCGAAGATCATGGTCAAGGTCGGCGGCAAGGCCATGTCGAACCCCATGATCGACGTCGTCTGGGGATTCTTCGCCGCCTACGTGGCGCTGCTGACCATCATGCTGCTGCTGCTGATGGCCGCCGGTCTGGATCAGGAGTCGGCGTTCTCGGCGGTCGTGGCCTGCCTGAACAACCTCGGCCCGGGTCTCGGCGTGGTCGCGGCCAACTACTCGACGCTCGGTGACTTCGAGCTCCTGGTGCTGAGCTCGGCCATGCTGTTCGGCCGGCTCGAGATCTTCACGCTCCTGGTGCTCTTCACGCCGACGTTCTGGCGGCGTTGAGCGTGACCGAGGGGCGGGGAACGGGGTGACGAGGGACCGACGGGGGCGAGCGGGATGAACCCGAGCGACGGTGGCGAGGGCGATGCCGGCAGGCGCGAGGCCGCGTCCAGCGATGCGGCCGCGACCTGGAACGCGCGCTACGCCGCGTCCGAGGATGCGGTGCTTCCGCCCGCCCGGGTGCTCGAGCGTCACGCGAGCCGTCTGCCGGCGACGGACGACCAATCTCGCGACGCGCTCGATCTCGCCTGCGGACGCGCGGGCAACGGCGAATGGCTCGCCGCCCGCGGGTTCCGGGTCACCGCCTGGGACATCAGCGAGCGCGCCATCGAGGCGATCGGCAAGCGCCCCTCGAGCGGCATTCACCGGGCCGAGGTGCGCGACGTGCGAACAGCGCCGCCGGAGGAAAGCCGTTTCGACGTCATCGTCGTCGTGCGCTTTCTCGAGCGCGGCCTCTGCCCGGCGATCGCTCGCGCCCTGCGCCCGGGGGGCGTGCTCTACTACCAGACCTTCACCCACGGCCTCTCGAACACAGCGTTCCTGCTCGGGCCGAACGAGCTGCTGTCGCTGTTTCCCACCCTCGGCGTGCTGCACTACCGCGAGCCCGCGCCGGACGCCCGCGGTCGCGCCGAGGCGATGCTCGTCGCCCGCCGCGACCCGACCTGAGCGGCACCGGGGTAGAGTGTCCGCCATGAGCCGAATCGACGCCTTCGAGGCCATGCTCGCCCGCGGTCAGGACAGCGAGATGCTGCGCTTCACGCTCGGCAACGCCTACCTCGACGACGGCCGTCCGGCCGAAGCCTGCACGCACCTGCGACGGGCGGTCGAGCTCAAGCCCGACTACTCCGCCGCCTGGAAGCAGCTCGGCAAGGCGCTTGCCGCCGCCGACGAACCACACGAAGCGCTGATCGCCTTCGCCAGCGGTCGCGAGGCGGGCGAGGCCAACGGCGACAAGCAGACGCTCAAGGAGATCGCGGTGTTCGAGCGGCGCGTGCGCCGTGCGCTCGAGCAGGACGCCGACGCGGCGCCGGACGTCTAGTCGGGCGCTCGATCGGGTGCTCGGACGGGCGCTCGATCGGGGGCTCGGTCGGGTGCTCGGTCGGGCGCTCGCTCGGGCGGATCGCCGTAGCCGAAGCGGAAGGTCGTGCCGCCACCGGGGGTGGCGGCGATCGACACCTGGCCGCCCTGCAACTCGACGATGCGCTTGACGATGGTCAGACCGATCCCGCTGCCGCCGCCGTAGCCCTCGCGCTCGTGCAGGCGCTTGAACAGGCGGAACACGTCATCGTGCTGCTTCTCCGGTATTCCGATGCCGTTGTCCGACACCCGGATGACGTGGGAGCGTCGATCGAGCGGATGCTCCTCGATCCAGTCGGCGGAACGGTCCTCCGGACGCACCGCGAGCGGTTCCGCGGCGATCTCGATCCAGGGGTCGGCACCGTCGTTGTACTTGATCGCGTTGCCGACGAGGTTGGCGATCGCCTGCTCGAGCTGAGAGCGGTCACCGACGAGTGTCGGGAGGGGACGAGCGACGCGGACCTCGACCGCGCGTCGCTCGAGTTCGGGAGCGAACATCTCGATGACCGCGTCGACCACCTCGTCGAGGGCGAACGGTTCCGGATGCCGGTCGGCGCCGCCGATCTCGGCCACCTCGAGCAGCGCGTCGGCGAGCGCACTGCCGCGATCGGCCAGACGCAGGATCGTGTCGATCTTCCGGCGCGCGTCCGCATCCAGCACATCGCCGAGATCCTCGGCCAGGAAGGTGGTGTAGTTGCCGATCCCGCGAAGCGGCTCCTTCAGGTCGTGGGCGGCGATGTGCGCGAACGCGTGGAGGTGTTCGCGGCTTCGCTCGAGCTCGCGCGCCAGTCGCGACACTTCCTCGGCCCGGCCGACGATCATCGTCAGCGTGGCGCGGCGCAGGGTCTCCGCGCAGCGCAGCTCGATGGCCTGCCACGGCAGGGACACACCCTTCACCGACTCGTTCCACGTCGCGAAGGAGCGCCTCGGGGAGAGGCGTCGGCCACCGCTCTCGGCCGCGACGACAGGCTTCTCGTCCGGACGACCGGCCCACCGCACGTGCGTCTCCTGCGCCTGCCGGAAGGCCATGAGGTACTGACCGCGGGCCCGCGAGATCTCGATCACGAGCACGCCGGCGATCGCGTCCGGCCAGTCGCTCGCCGCCGGGTAGACGTCGGCGATCGACGCGCTCGCGAACACGTCGTCCTCGACATGGTCGTCCAGCCAGGCGGCGAAGGCGAGCAGTGCCCCATCGTCCGGCGAGAGGCCGATGCGCTGCGTCTCCCGGCCCGACACCGAGGCGACCCCGTCGGCGGCGACCAGCTCGTTCAGGTTGGGGAGGTGGATGAACGTGCCGTCGGCGAGCGGCTCCGCGTCGGCCATCTCGGTCAGCAGCCGGCGCTCCACGTCTCGGAGCTCGGCAGCCGCCGTCGCCTCGGCCGTCGCCTCGAGGCTCGGCAGCAGCAGCGAGAAGGTGGTGCCGAGCAGTTCGCAGGCGGCGCGGGTGTCGGCCGGCACCGGCCGTGGCTGGCCATGGTGGCAGGCGATCAGGCCCCAGAGCCGTCCCCCGTCGAGCAGCGAGATCGACATCGAGGCGCCGACCCCCATGTTGACCAGATACTCGATGTGGATCGGCGAGACCGACCGCAGTTGCGAGAGCGAGAGATCCAGCGCTGGCGCATCGGCGGGCAGGATGGGCACCGGCACATAGGGCACCTCGGCGATGCAGCGGGTCCAGTTCAGACGGTAGAGCTCACGCGCCTGCTCGGGGATGTCGCTTTCGGGATAATGCAGGCCGAGGTACGGAGACCAGGTATCGATCACGCTCTCGGCGACGACCTCGCCGTGCCCGTCCGGGTGGAAACGGTAGACCATCACACGATCGAACCCCGTCAGGGTGCGTACCTCGCCGACGATCGTCTCGCACATCGCCGCAAGACCGCGGGCCCCGTGCAGCCGTTGCACCAACGCCCGCAGGCTCGAGACCGAGGTCGCCTCGGCCGAGGCGCGTTCGTCATCGGGCCGGTCGGCGTCCCGGGCGCCGTCGAGCTCGAGCACCCGCTCGGTGCCCGAGCGATACAGGGCGGCGTCGAACCGGCGCCGCGTCCCCTGCACGTCCAGATCGAGCACGAAGGTCTGCGTCGCTCGCTCGTCGACATCGGCGTCCAGGGCGCCGACGGCCTGCTCGATCATCGCGACCGCCGGTGCCTCCAGCAGCGCGGACAGGGGCGAGCCGAGCGCCTCGTCGGTCGTGATCCCGATCAGCGCCGCCACGTTCGCGCTCGCCCGGCGCACGACGCAGGGCGTGCCGTCGAGCGTGAGCAAGGCGCCGTGCGGCTGGATGCTGCCCGGCACGCGGATGGGCTCCTGATGACACAAGACGAGGTCGTCCGGCCCGGCCGGCGCCGCCTCGCTCATCGCTTGATGACCGGGGTCAGCACGGTGTCGAACCAGTAGCGCTTGGTGCGTTCGGCGAGCGTCAGCAGATCGTCGAAGTTCTGTGGCTTGGCCATGTAGCTGTTCGCGCCGAGGCGGTAGCACTCGTCGATGTCGACCTTGCGGGTGGAGGACGTGAAGACCACGACCGGCATCGCGCGCCAGGCTTCGGTCCCCTTGATGCGGCGGAGCAGCTCCTTGCCGTCGAGTCCGGGCATGTTCAGATCGAGGATCATCAGTCGCGGCAGCTGGATGTCGGCCCGGGCGGCGTGGGGTCCGCGTCGCTCGAGGTACTCCATCACCTCCTCGACCGTGCGGCAGTGGATGACGCTCGAGGGCACGACGCCGCAGCGCTCGAATGCGCGCCGCATCGCCTCGGCATCCTCCAGACTGTCCTCGACCAGCAGCAACACCGTCGGGCGTTCCGCCGTGGCGGGGGTGGTGCCGCCGTCCATGTCGCCCGGTCCCTGGTTCGTGTTCATGCGCCGATCTCCCGGTCGAACAGCACGAGATGGTCCAGCCGCAGCCGCACCCCGAACTCCTCACCGACCGCGTGGTCGTGGTGCGAGGGGGCGAGGCAGAGCAGCCGCGTGTTGCCCGGCATGCGCAGGGTGTAGAGATGGTCCGCGCCGCGAAAGTCGCGGGCGAGCACGGTCGCGCGGTTGGGGCTCGCGTCGTCGTGCAGGATGTCGTCCGGCCGCACCAGCAGCTCGATCAGCGTGCCCGGCGCCATGTCCTCGGAGAGCTCGCCGCGGATGGTGCCGAGTTCGGTCTGGATGACGTTGTCCTCGAGCGTGTTACCGCAGAGGAACACGCCCTCGCCGATGAAGTGGGCGACGAAGCGATCGGCCGGCGTGTGGTACAGATCGTAGGCGCTCGCCCACTGCCGGAGCCTGCCGCCGGCAATGACGCCGATGCGGTCGGCGATCGCGAAGGCCTCGTACTGATCGTGCGTGACGAGCACGGCGGTGATCCCGTCGCGCTTGAGGATCTCGCGCACCTCGTGGGCGAGTTGCACCCGCCGCTCGGTGTCCTGGCTGCTGAACGGCTCGTCGAGCAGCAGCACCGGCGGGCGCGGCGCCATCGCGCGGATCAGGGCGACGCGCTGCTGCTGCCCGCCGGACAGTTCGTGCGGGTAGCTGTCGGCGTAGGGCTCCAGCGCGACGAGTTCGAGCAATTCGTCCACGCGCGCGCCGACCGCCTTCTTCCCTTGGCGCCGCATGCCGAAGGCGACGTTCGATCGAACCGTCATGTGCGGGAACAGCGCGAGGTCCTGGAACACCATGCCGATCCGGCGCTCCTCGGGCGTGGCCTGACGCTCGGGTGTGGCGACCGCCTTGCCGGCGATGCAGACGCGCCCCGCGCTCGGCGCCTGGAAGCCCGCGATGGCACGCAGGATCGTCGTCTTGCCACAGCCACTCGGGCCGAGCAGACACGCGACGTCCCCCTCCGCGAGCGTGAAGCTGACGTCGTCGACGATGCGTTGCCCGCCGAGATCGACCGACACGCCCTCCAGCGTGAGCTGACTTTCCATGAGAGAGGATCATAGACCGCCGGGGGTAGACTGCCGCCCGATGATCCCAGACTTGCCACCCGACGCCCCCGGCGCGCCGAACAGGAACGGCCGGGCCGACGAGCAGGACCGGCGCGCGCGGACCTGGCCGGCGGGCGCACGCGAGCGCCTGGTCGATGATCGGGTGCGGGCGGTCGTGGCGTCGACGATCGCCGTGCTGGACGCCGAGAGCGTCGCGCGCGATGCCTCGCGGGTGGACGACCGCCTCGAACGCCTGTTCGCGCTGAGCCCCTACGTGCTCGAGACCTGCGAGCGTCGGCCCGACGTGCTGCGACGGCTGATCGCCGACGACGCCCTCGGGCCGCACGACGGCGGCTCGCTCGACGGGCTGAGGCAAGACCTTCACGACACGCTTCTAGGGTCGGTCGTCGCCGGCGGTCGCGAAGGCGACTCCGCCGGCGGCGACATCGACCGTGCGCTGGCCGACGTGCCGGAGGCGCAGCTCCTGTCGGCGATGCGCACGTTTCGGCACCGACACATGGTGCGCATCCTCTGGCGCGAGTTCGAGGGCAGCGCCAGCCTCGACGACACGCTGGGCGACCTGACACGCCTGGCCGAGGTGTCCGTCGGCGTCGCCACGCGCATCGCCGAGACGCTCGAGCGACGCCGCGCCGGCACGCCCCGCGACGCCGAGGGAACGGCGCAGCGGCTCATCGTGCTCGGCATGGGCAAGCTCGGCGGCGGCGAGCTGAACGTCTCCTCGGACATCGACCTGATCTTCCTCTTCCCGGCCGGTGGAAGGACGGACGGGCGCCGCGCGACCGACAACGGCGAGCATTTCGCGCGCGTGGCGAGGCGCGTGACGAAGCTGCTCGGGTCGGTCACGGCGGACGGCTTCGCCTTTCGGGTCGACACGCGCCTGCGCCCCTTCGGCGAGAGCGGCCCGCTCGCGATGAGTCTCGATGCCTTCGAGCACTACCTCCTCACCCAGGGGCGCGACTGGGAACGCTACGCGATGATCAAGGCGCGCGCGCTGACGGGGGAGGCGCCCGACATCGCGCATCTCGAGAGCCTGCTCCGCCCCTTCGTCTATCGGCGCTACGTCGACTACGACGCGCTCGTGTCGCTGGCCGATCTGAAGCACAAGATCCGCCAGGCGGTGGCCACCCGGCGCGACCGTCGCGAGGACGTGAAGCTCGGGTCGGGCGGCATCCGCGAGATCGAGTTCACCGGGCAGGCCCTGCAGCTGATGCGCGGCGGACGCGAGCCACGGCTGCAGATTCGCCCCATCCGCGAGGTGCTCGCGACCTTGGGCGAGCTCGGACTGATGCCGCCGGAGGACGTGACCGTCCTTCGCGAGGCCTACGACTACCTACGGCGCGTCGAGAACGCGCTGCAGGGCATGCGTGACGAGCAGACGCACGTACTGCCCGACGACGAGACGGAGCAGCTGCGTCTGGTCGCGCTGCTCGGCGAGCCGCAGCCGGCGAGCTTCCGGGCGACGCTCGACGCACACCGCGCGGTGGTGGCGCGCTGCTTCGATGCGGTGCTCGGCGAAGCCGGCGCGAGCGACGGCAAGGGCGAGCAGGAGGGGCATGCGGAGGCGGTGCTGCCGGACCTGGACGGCGACGACGCGGCGATCGCGTGGCTCGGCCGCTTCGGCGTCGAGGCGGCGGACGCTTCCGCGGCATCGCTCGCCGAGGCGGTGCTGGCGCTGGCCGGTGGGCCGTTCCATCGACGCCTGACGGCGCGTGCGCAAGGTCGTGTCGAGGCCATCCTGCCGCGACTCGCGGCCGCCGCGGCGCGCACGAGCGATCCGTCGACCGCCATCGCCCGTGGACTGGCCTTCGTCCGCGCGGTCGCCGGCCGCAGCGGCTATCTGCAGGCGCTGGCCGATCGTCCGGCCGCGCTGAATCGCCTGGTCCGTCTGTTCGGCGCGAGCGAGTGGGTGGCCACGCTGGTCACCCGTCACCCGGTGCTGCTCGACGAGCTGATCGGACAGAGCGCCGCCACGCTGTTCACGGACGCCGGCACCATTCGCGAGGCGGCGCTGGCGGAGGCGTCGCGCCTTGCCGACGCCGATCTGGAGCGGCAGATGGAAGCGCTGCGCCAGTTCCACCAGGCGCGCGAGCTCCGCATCGCCGCTGCAGCGCTCGAGGGCGAACTGCCGCCCATGCAGGCGAGCGACCGCCTCAGCTGGTTGGCCGAAGCGATGATCGCGGCGTCCCTGGCGCTCGTCCGTCCGCCGCTCGTCGCGCGCTACGGCGACACGCTCCCCGAACTCGTCGTCATCGCCTACGGCAAGCTCGGCGGTCTGGAGCTCGGCTTCGGCTCCGATCTCGATCTCGTCTTCCTGCGCAGCGACGCGGGGGACGCCGAGCCCGCCGCGCGACTGGTGCGCCGCTTCGTGCACTTCATGGCAACGGTGACGCCGGGCGGACGCATCCACGAGATCGACTTGCGGCTGCGCCCGAACGGGAATTCGGGGGTGCTGGTCGGCACCCTGGAGAGCTTCGCGGGCTACCAGCGTCAGGACGCGTGGACCTGGGAGCACCAGGCGCTCCTCCGATCGCGTGCGGTGCACGGACCGGCGGCGCTGACGACCGCCTTCGAGGCGCTCCGGCTGGAGATCCTCTGCCGCGAGCGGGAGGAGGCCACTCTGCGCCGGGACGTCGCCTCGATGCGCGAGCGCATGCGCGCGTCGCTCGGCAGCCGCGGGGAGGGCGTGATGCACCTCAAGCAGGATGCCGGCGGCGTGGCGGACATCGAGTTCATCGTTCAGTACCTCGCGCTCCGTCATGCGGCGGAGGCGCCGTCGGTCGTGGCGTTCGCCGACAACGTGCGGGTACTGGAGGCCGCCGGTGCGATCGGTCTGCTCGCCGCGGACGACGTGAACGGTCTCCGCGACGACTACATCGAGCTGCGCGAGCGCCTGCACCGCCGCGCGCTGGATGGCCTCGACGCCGTGGTCCCGATCGATGCCGCGCTCGACGGCCTGCGCCGGCGAGTGATCGAGCGGCGCACCCGACTGCTCGATCCGCCCGAGGCGGCCGGGCTGTCCGAGTCGTCCGAGTCGTCCGAGTCGCCGCAGCGGCCCGAGCCGCCCGAGGCTCCGGCCTGACGCGAAGGACCGCGCATCCGATACCATGCGGGCGTTCACGCCACCGACACCCTTCACGCGATGCAGCCTTCCAACGCCAGCACGTTCGTCGAGGTCACCGCCGACCAGCTGCCCATCTCCTGCCCGATGCCGAACACCACGGCCTGGGACAGCCATCCGCGCGTGTACATCCCGCTCGAGGACTCCCCCGAAGCCAGCTGCTCCTACTGTGGCACCGTGTACCGACTGATCGACAAGAAGGTCGGCGCATCCATCGCCCCGGACCCCTCCGCTGGCGGAGCCGACCCGGCCGGACCCGAAGGCGACGCCGGCCGAGCCTGACACGGACCAACCGTCGGCACGCGCTAGCCCGGCCGTGCGCCGCAGCGACCCGGGCACGAGCGCGACGCACTGGCGCTACCAGCCGGACGAAACCCCCGCCTTCGACCCCGCCGTCTTCGACGAGCGCGCGCTGGCGGCACGTGGCGCGCTCGAGGGTGGCGCGAGTGCCGGGCGCGGAAACACCTTCTACTTCACGCTCGACGGATACCCACTGGTGCTTCGGCACTACCGGCGCGGCGGACTGGTGCGCCATCTATCCGAACGCCGCTACGTCTGGACCGGTCTGGAACGGACGCGAGCCGTCGCCGAGTTCGAGATGCTGCGCACCTTGCACGCCGACGGTCTGCCGGTGCCGCGACCGTTCGCCTGCGCGGTCAACCGCGAAGGGCCGCTTTGGCGCGGCAGCCTCGTGACCCACCGCCTGCCCGGCGAGACACTGGCCGAGCGACTGACCCGAGGCGAACTGCCCGCGGAGCGCTGGGAGGCGATCGGCCAGTGCATCGCACGCTTCCACCGGGCGGGCGTCTGGCACGCGGACCTGAATGCCAGCAACATCATGCTGGACAGGGCGGGGGCGATCTTTCTCATCGACTTCGATCGGGCGCGGCGTCGCTCGGCAGTAGCGACCCGCTGGCGCGCGGGGAATATCAGGCGATTGCGGCGCTCGCTCGAGAAACTGGGGGAGCGCGGCGGACGTGGCGTGGACGAGACTGGCTTTGCGGTGCTAGAACGCGCTTGGCGTGCGGGGCTTGGCTGAACTCGCGCGCGAAAGCGACTGATCCTCGTAATCAAGACTGCTCATCATCGGCTACCGGTGGTCTCAACCGGTTTACGCAATACCCCCGACGCCGCTCCCGGCAACCAGCGGATATTTCGATGGCAAGTGCAGGCAAGTCCCCTGCGCGAGACAGACGAGGGGGAGCGGCCGAGTTGTTGAGCGATCGCGCGGAACGACTTTCCTGCCTCGAGCCCACGACAAATTTTCTCGCGCTCATTGAGAGATGGACTGACCACGGACATCGGACCGAGAGATTTGGCTGGTACCATGACGTGTCGTGCAAGCGAGGGCAGAGCTATGAACAAACCCATCCCCCCTGAGCTGGTCAGTGAGCTGGAACGGCTTGAGGACGATGACGTTGCGCGTGTAGTGGCGTACGCGAAGTCGCTCGGTTCAGAAGATAAGTTGGCGGCGCGCAACGTGAAGCTTCGAACACTTATCGGCTCGATTCCGAAAGACGAGATCGAGCAAATGCGTGTAGCGATAGAAGAAGGGTGTGAACAGATCGAGCAAGGCGGATGGTAAGTGTCATTCTCTATACGAATTCGGTAATTGCTTATTTAAACGGAGATCGAGAAGCCGCCAAGCGAATTTAATTGATACCGGAACTTCTGCTGCCTACGATCGTATCAGTGAGCTCGCGTATGGCGCGCACAAGTCTGCACGTCCTGACGAGAACCTCAAACCACTGCGGGAGTTCTCATCTGTCTGCGAAATCGTCGACTGCGGGGAACTCGCCGCACGTGAATACGGAATTATTAAAAGCAATCTAAAAAATAAAGGAGAGAAAATACCGGAGAACGACATGTGGATTGCCGCCTGCGCTATTGCAGCGAATCTACCTCTTCTCTCTAAAGACGAGCACTTTGATGTTGTCGAGAGATTGTCCCGCGTGACTTGGTAGACCTTGCGTCACCCATCGAACATTTCGCTGTAGCCGTCACTGGACTCAGCCAGCGAACCGCATCAGCCCGGCGAGCTGTGTGTAAGGAGGTGCTTTGTATCACGGGTGGCTCGAATGACTTACAATCACTACCTTTATGGAAATACGGCTAGCGTGATATCTCAATGTATTCGAATAATTTTTCATCATTTTCACGACCATCTATAAAGCCAAGAGCCAGAAATTCGCTGCCCTCTCTGTACAAATCAGAATTACTATTAGCCAAATGAGTAAGTGCGCGTATCTCAGTGCTAAAGATTTCTCCCCAGCGTTGCATTGATCTTCGGGCGCGAAGTGGCGTCTGTACTGCCATAGCAGTGCGAAACGTCCAATAACGAGG
>ENA-ORXT01005144-ORXT01005144.1-marine-metagenome-genome-assembly--contig:-NODE-5144-length-13005-cov-4.301439_pt1 | contig 13005 bp, 7 predicted proteins | sample MGYA00237868_ERZ511482 | MGnify/ENA metagenome assembly ERZ511482 | reverse complement strand
CGTAATACCCTGTGAACGGTAAACTTCCTGTACACCGTTGACCAGGTAGGTCTGTACGGCGAAAGGACCTTTAATGTTGAGGATATCCCGTGGAGCAATCGCACCGTCAGACAGCGGCATACCAGCCCGAACAAAATCCTGGTCCTGCACGAGGATGTGCTTGCTCAGGTTGATCAGGTACTTGCGCTTCTGGCCGTCCTTCGCTTCCACGATCAGTTCGCGGTTACCGCGCTTGATCTTCTTGGAGAAAGTAACGATGCCATCGATCTCAGATACTACGGCCGGGTTACTGGGGTTACGCGCTTCGAAAAGCTCCGTTACCCGCGGCAAACCACCGGTTATATCCGCAATCTTACCACCCTTACGGGGAATCTTGACGATTTTCTCGCCCGTCTTCACCTCCGCACCGTCTTCAATACTGATGTAGGCTCCCACCGGCAGGTTGTACTGGCGGAGTTCCTCACCGTCTTTATTAACGATGGTAATCGTCGGAATTTTCTTACGATCCCGGGTCTCGATCACCACTTTCTCGGTGTAGCCAGTTTGGTCATCCCGCTCCGTACGGAAGGTTACCCCTTCGTCAATATCGGAGAAACGAGCAATACCATTGAATTCAGATACAATAACGGCGTTGTAGGGGTCCCACTCCACCATCAGGTCGTTCTTCTTAAGAATCTGACCATCCTGAATGTGCAGCGTACCACCGTAAGGAATGTGCTGTGTAGTGAAGATCTTGTTCGTCTCCTCATCTACGATCCGGATTTCACCGGAACGAGACAATACTACGTTCTGCATCTCTCCCATGTCGTTCTCAGACTCCACCGTGCGGATGTCATCAAACAATACCTTACCGTTAAACTTCGAACGAAGTTCGGATTCCTGACGGGTTACCGAAGCAATACCACCTACGTGGAAGGTACGCAGCGTCAGCTGGGTACCCGGCTCACCAATGGACTGGGCAGCGATGATACCAACGGCATCCCCCATTTCCGCCTTACGGCCGGTAGCGAGGTTCTTACCGTAGCACTTAGCACAAACTCCACGCTCTACCTCACAGGTGAGTACGGAGCGGATGGTTACCTGCTCAACGCCTTCTGCTTCGATGTAAGCTGCGGTCTTTGAACTGATATACTCATCAGCAGCTACAATCACCTCGTCAGAAACGGGGTGAATAATGTCTTCGAGGGCGTAGCGGCCGGCAATACGGCTTTCCAGACTCTCGATTACTTTGTCGTTTTCTTTCAGCGCCTGAGTGTCAATACCGCGGAGGGTACCACAGTCAGGAACCATGATCACTACGTCCTGAGCAACGTCAACCAGACGACGCGTCAGGTAACCGGCGTCTGCCGTCTTAAGGGCAGTATCGGCCAGACCCTTACGGGCACCGTGCGTAGAGATAAAGTATTCCAGTACGGAGAGGCCATCCACGAAGTTAGAGAGAATCGGGTTCTCAATTACCGCGGGGCCGGCATCATTACTCTTCTTCGGCTTGGCCATCAGACCACGAAGACCACAAAGCTGCTTGATCTGCTGCGTGGAACCACGGGCACCGGAGTGCAGCATCATATATACGGAGTTGAAGCCTTGCTTGTGCTCGGCCAGTTCCTCCATCAGGGTGCTGGTAATCTGGTTATCCGCGTACGTCCACTTGTCAATGATCTGGTTGTAGCGCTCGTTGTTGGTAATCAGACCCATGTTGAAGTTGTCCATTACTTCGTCCACGTCAGCACGGGCCTGGGTAAGAACTTTTTGCTTCACCGATGGGGTGATCAGGTCACCGAGGTTGAAAGACAGACCGCCTTTGAACGCCCAGCGGAAACCCATATCCTTGATCTTGTCAAGGAAGATGGCCGTAACGGCAAAGCTGGTCCGGTCGATGATGTCACCGATTACTTTCTTCAGGTTCTTCTTGGTCAGCAGTACGTTCTGGAACGGCACCGTGCTGGGCATGGCGCTGTTGAAGATTACACGGCCACAGGTGGTTTCGGAGAGCTTGGTCACCAGCTTCATTTCGCCGGTTTCTTCGTCTTTTACTTCAACGGGGACACGGACACTGATCTTAGCGTGCAGGTCGAGCTTGCCCTCGTTGTAGGCAATCATCACTTCCTCGGGGCTGTAAAAACGACGGCCCTCGCCGGGTACGGGGCGCTCGGCAGTACCGGTACGCTCCTTGGTGATGTAGTACAGGCCCAGTACCATATCCTGTGAAGGAAGGGTTACCGGTGTACCGTTCTGTGGGTTCAGCATGTTGTGCGCTGAGAGCATCAGCACCTGGGCTTCCAGAATGGCAGCCTGGCTCAGTGGCACGTGGACGGCCATCTGGTCACCGTCGAAGTCGGCGTTGAAGGCCGAACAAACGAGTGGGTGCAGCTGGATCGCCTTGCCCTCAATCAGCTTCGGCTGGAAGCTCTGGATGGACAGACGGTGAAGCGTCGGTGCCCGGTTAAGCATCACGGGGTGACCCTTCAGGATGTTCTCCAGGATTTCCCAGATTACGGGCTCTTTGCGGTCAACCAACTTCTTGGCAGACTTCACCGTCTTCACGATGCCGCGCTCGATGAGCTTACGAATCACGAAGGGCTTGAAGAGCTCAGCGGCCATTCCCTTGGGAATACCACATTCGTGCAGCTTCAGCGTCGGGCCTACTACGATCACCGAACGACCGGAGTAATCAACACGCTTACCGAGCAGGTTCTGACGGAAACGTCCTTGCTTACCCTTAAGGATATCGGAGAGCGACTTCAGCGCGCGTCCGCCTTCAGCCTTTACGGCGTTAGACTTACGGCTGTTATCGAAGAGGCTATCAACGGCCTCCTGCAGCATCCGCTTCTCGTTACGAAGAATTACCTCCGGAGCTTTGATCTCCAACAGACGCTTGAGGCGGTTGTTACGGATGATCACGCGACGGTAGAGATCGTTAAGGTCGGAAGACGCGAAGCGGCCACCGTCCAGCGGTACCAGCGGGCGCAGTTCCGGGGGAACAACGGGCAGGTACTGGATGATCGTCCACTCGGGCTTGTTCACGATGTGCTTCTGCGCATCACGGAAAGCCTCCACTACGCGGAGACGCTTAAGCGCCTCGCTCTTACGCTGCTGGCTCGTTTCGGTGCTGGCCTGGTGGCGCAGTTGATCACTGAGGCTATCGAGTTCCAGACCTTCGAGAAGGTCGCGCACGGCTTCGGCACCCATTTTGGCGACGAACTTGTCGGGGTGTCCGTCTTCCAGCTGCTGGTTTTCGGGTGGCAGGGTCTCGAGAATGTCGAGGTACTGCTCTTCCGTAATCAGCGCTTTATGATGAATCTCATCGCTGTCCCGGATACCCGGGTTAATCACGACGTAGCGCTCGTAATAGATGATGCTTTCCAGGTTCTTGGAGCTGAATCCAAGCAGATAAGCGATCTTGTTGGGTAAGCTTTTGAAAAACCAGATGTGGACAACGGGTACGACGAGACGGATGTGTCCCATACGCTCCCGGCGAACCTTCTTCTCGGTAACCTCAACACCACAACGGTCACAAACGATGCCCTTGTAGCGAATACGCTTGTACTTACCACAGTAACATTCGTAATCTTTGACCGGGCCAAAGATCCGCTCACAGAAAAGACCATCACGCTCCGGCTTGTAGCTACGGTAGTTGATCGTCTCAGGCTTCAATACCTCACCAAAGCTGCGCTCCAGGATCTCGTCCGGGCTCGAGAGGCTGATGGTGATTGAATCGAAGTCCTGCTTCTGGATGCTATTTGTCTTTTTGAATGCCATATTTCGTTTTATAAGGAGACTTTTCTGGACGCTTTCGCAGGTGCAGAGTAAGGGATTAAAGGAGCAAAGAATGAAGGGCTTCGGGTAATACCCTTTACTCCTTTCGTTCCTTGCCTCTTTACTTACCTGGCACCTGCGTTTGCGCCAAAAAAGCTGTCTTTAAAAAATTGCTCCCACCCGTCTGGCGGAAGTCCGGCGCAACCTGCAACTTGCAACTTGCAACCTGATTCGGCTAGTCGAATTTCACGTCTAGCGCCAGTCCACGAAGCTCGTGCACCAGTACGTTGAACGACTCCGGAATATTAGGCTCCGGCAGGTTATCGCCCTTAACGATGGCCTCGTAGGCCTTGGCGCGTCCCTGGATGTCATCCGACTTAATGGTCAGCAGCTCCTGCAGGATATTAGCGGCACCGAAGGCCTCCAATGCCCACACCTCCATCTCGCCGAAGCGCTGGCCACCAAACTGTGCCTTACCACCCAGCGGCTGCTGCGTAATGAGACTGTACGGGCCGATGGAACGGGCGTGCATCTTATCGTCAACCATGTGGCTGAGCTTGAGCATGTAGATCACCCCTACCGTCGCCTGCTGGTGGAAACGGTCACCCGTTTCACCGTCGTAGAGATAGGTCTGGCCGAGGCTCGGTAGCTTGGCCTCCTGGATGTACTCTTCGATTTCCGCCTGACTGGCACCGTCAAAGATCGGCGTGCCGAACTTCATACCGAGCTTCTCACCCGCCCAACCGAGGACGGTTTCGAAGATCTGACCCAGGTTCATCCGCGAGGGGACACCCAATGGGTTCAGAATAATATCGACCGGCGTTCCATCTTCCAGGAAGGGCATATCCTCATCGCGGACGATGCGGGATACGATTCCTTTATTACCGTGGCGACCGGCCAGTTTGTCCCCCACCTTCAGCTTGCGCTTCTTGGCGAGGTAAACCTTGGCGAGTTTCAGTACGCCGGCGGGGAGTTCGTCACCTACGCTGATGTTGAAGCTTTCGCGCTTGTAGCGGCCGACTTCCTCATTCACCTTGATGCTGAAATTGTGCAGCAGGCGGGCAATGAGTCCGTTGAGGTCATCGCTGGTCGTCCAGCCGCTGTAATCGACGGAAGTATAGTCGAGGTCGCGGAGTAGGGACTGGGTGAACTTCTCGCCTTTCGGCACTACGGCTTCCCCGTAGATGGTGTTCACGCCCTGGCTTGCGCGGCCACGAACGAGCTTGTCGAGTTTATCGACAAGGAGCGTCTTGAGCTTGTTCAGATTCACCTTGTGCTCATCCTCCAGCTTCTGAAGTTTGATCTTCTCGGCGTCCTTCTGGGCCTGGTCCTTCTTGGTCTTGCTGAAGAGATCCTTGCCGATCACCACGCCCTTCAGGGAAGGGCTGGCTTTCATGGAAGCATCTTTCACATCACCGGCTTTGTCACCGAAGATGGCGCGGAGGAGTTTCTCCTCCGGCGTCGGATCGGATTCGCCCTTCGGCGTGATCTTACCGATCAGGATGTCGCCTTCCTTCACCCAGGCTCCGACACGGATGATACCGTTTTCGTCCAGGTCTTTGGTGGCTTCTTCACTGACGTTGGGGATGTCGTTGGTCAGTTCTTCTTCTCCCAGCTTCGTGTCGCGCACGTCCATTTCGAAGTGCTCGATGTGGAGGGAAGTGAAAACGTCTTCACGGACAACGCGCTCGGAGAGTACGATGGCATCCTCAAAGTTGTATCCTTTCCAGGGCATGAAGGCAACCTTCATGTTCTGGCCCAGGGCCAGTTCTCCCTTTTCAGTAGCGTAACCGTCACAGAGGATCTGACCCTTCCTCACTTTTTGCCCCTTACGGACAATCGGCTTGAGGTTCACGCAGGTACCCTGGTTGGTACGGAGGAACTTGGTAAGTACGTAGGTGATGCGGTCATCGTCAAAAGATACCAGACGGTCCTCATCGGTCCGCTCGTAGCGAACGATGATTTCGTTGGCATCGACGTATTCCACCACACCCTCGCCTTCGGCGTTGATGAGCATCCGGCTATCCCGGGCTACTTTGCCTTCCAGGCCAGTACCGACGATCGGGCTGGCGGGGCGAAGCAGGGGAACTGCCTGACGCTGCATGTTCGAGCCCATCAGGGCACGGTTGGCATCATCGTTTTCCAGGAAAGGAATCATGGAAGCGGATACCCCGACAATCTGGTTAGGAGCAACGTCCATGAACTCCAGATCTTCCGGAGCGAGGACGGGGAAGTCACCGTGGTCACGGGCTTTGATCTCGTCGTTAATAAAGGCTCCTTTTTCGTCAATTGGCGAATTGGCCTGGGCAATCTTCTTGAAATCTTCTCCTTCGGCACTCAGGTAAATGGGATCACCGTCCATCACTACCTTGCTGTTTTCAACGGCGCGATAGGGCGTTTCGAGGAAGCCCATCTTATTCACTTTGGCGTGGACACAGAGGGTGGAGATCAGACCAATGTTGGGTCCTTCCGGAGTTTCGATGGTACACAAACGGCCGTAGTGGCTGTAGTGAACGTCACGAACTTCGAAGCCGGCACGCTCACGACTCAGACCGCCAGGTCCGAGGGCAGAAATCCGCCGTTTGTGCGTGATTTCGGAGAGAGGGTTGGTTTGGTCGAGGAACTGGCTCAACTGGCTCGTTCCGAAGAAAGAGTTGATGACGCTGGAGAGTGTCCGTGCATTGATCAGGTCAATCGGGGTGAATACTTCGTTGTCACGAACGTTCATCCGCTCACGGATCGTCCGGGCCATACGGGCCAGACCAACACCAAACTGAGCGTAGAGCTGCTCACCTACCGTACGAACACGGCGGTTGCTCAGGTGATCGATGTCATCGATCTCAGCACGCTGGTTCATCAAAGCAACGAGATACTTGACGATGGCGATAATGTCTTCCTTGGTCAATACCAGGGTTTCATCATCCGTACCGGCCTGTAGCTTACGGTTGATCTTGTAGCGGCCTACTTCACCGAGGTTGTAGCGCTTATCACTGAAGAACAGCTTATCGATGATGCCACGGGCAGTTTCTTCATCCGGTGGATCACTGCCACGAAGCTGACGGTAGATATACTGTACGGCTTCGATCTCAGAGCTGGATGGATCCTTCTGCAGCGTATTGTAGATGATGCTGTAGTCCATACCAACATCTTCCTTTTGCAGGATGATGCTTTCGATGCCCTCGGCAGCGAGGATGTCCTCGATGTTCTCTTCCGTAAGTACGGTATCACGCTCAAGGATAATCTCGTTACGCTCGAGGATGACAAGCTCACCGGTATCCTCGTCTACGAAGTCCTCCGTCCAGGCACGCAGAACACGTGCGGCCAGCTTACGGCCAACGGCCTGGGTAAGTGCCTCACGGGTGTTGGGCACTTCGTCTGCCAGACCAAAGAGATCAAGGATAGACTTATCACTGTCGAAGCCGATTGCCCGTAAAAGGGTCGTAACGGGGAATTTTTTCTTACGGTCGATGTAAGCATACATCACCGTGTTAATGTCGGTAGCAAACTCCATCCAGGCTCCCTTGAATGGGATGACACGGGCGGAGTAGATAGCCGTGCCGTTGGGGTGGAAGTTCTGACCGAAGAATACACCGGGGCTACGGTGTAACTGAGATACAATTACCCGTTCAGCACCATTGATAACAAAGGTACCCTTGGGGGTCATGTAGGGGATGTTTCCTAAGAAAACATCCTGCTCGATGGTTTTGAAATCCACGTGCTCCTCGTCATTACAGGACAAGCGGAGCTTGGCCTTCAGCGGAACGCTGTACGTGAGGCCTCGCTGCATACACTCAGGAATGGTGTAGCGGGGAGGGTCAACGAAGTAATCGAGAAATTCCAGGTTGAAGATGTTCCGGGTATCGGAAATCGGGAAGTTTTCCTGAAACACCCGGTATAAACCTTCTAAAGCCCGATTTTCGGGCGTGGTTTCGAGTTGGAAAAACTCCTGGAAAGATTTTAGTTGAATTTCAAGAAGATCGGGAGAAAGATCTGTAAGCTTAATCTTACCGAAGCTCACCCGTTGCTCTTCGGCGTTAAGGATCTGGCCGTTTGACGTCATTAGCAGTTTTCCTTTATATTGTGCCCAGATGCAAACCGTCCGCGGTGGGTTTGATCTGAGATGATTTATGGGGGTCCGGGCGCGTTTGCCCGGGCGGGAATAGGGAATGCGAATTGATAAGACAATTTTCATCCCCAAAAAGTTTCACCGAAGCGGTAATTCTTTATACGCAAATAGCTTAGCCAGACAATCCTGTCCGCTAAGCTGCTAAAAGGCGTTAGTGACACCTCTTACAACAAGAATTAGTGGGGGCAATGCCAGGGCACTGCCCCCATCTATTTCTTGGGTAGGAAACTGAATTACTTCAGCTCAACCGTGGCACCAGCTTCTTCAAGAGCAGCTTTGATGCTTTCGGCTTCATCCTTGGCGACGCCTTCCTTAATCGTAGCGGGAGCACCGTCAACCAGTTCCTTAGCCTCTTTGAGGCCAAGACCGAGGAGTGACTTAACTTCCTTCACCACCTTGAGCTTGCTGCCACCGGCAGATTCAAGAACGATGTCGAAGTCAGTCTTAGCAGCAGCAGCTTCTTCGCCACCACCTCCACCTCCGCCACCCATGGCAACGGCTGCGGCGGCAGGCTCGATGCCATACTCATCCTTCATAATAGTTACGAGCTCGGTAACTTCCTTGATGGTAAGTCCTACGAGTGATTCGGCGATTGATTTTACATCTGCCATAATAAAAAAATATTTAAAAGTGATTTACGAGTAATCGCGTATATCAGCTTGGAAGCCAAATTAGTAATGATCGTATGGCAGTAGTAATAGTATGATAGTACGACGGCAACTAAGCCCTGTATTGGGTAGTAGTTACTATCATACTATGATACTAACCTACTATCATACTTTTGGAGGCTACGCCTCCCGCTCTTCGAGCGTCTTGAGAATGCCAGCAATTTTGCTGCCGCCACTGTTGAGGGCACCAAGCAGGTTCTGCATTGGGCTCTGAAGTAGCGTAAGCAAATCGGCGAGCATTTCTTCGCGGGACTTGAGCTTCGCCAAAGCGGCAAGCTGTTCGTCACCGCTATAAACGGCACTGGCGATGTATGCTGCCTTGAGGATCGGACGTTCACCATCCTCACCACGGAATTCCTTGATAACCTTTGCTGGCGCATTGGCTACTTCGGTAAACATAATGGCCGTAGGGCCCTTCAGTGCATCAAATACTGCACTGTAGTTATTCTCTTCGGGGAAAGATTCGAGCGCCTTGCGGGCGATCGTGTTCTTCACCACCTGCATGGAGATCCCTTTTTCGAAGAGCATACCACGAAGTTCAGTGGTTTTCTCAGCCGTCAGGGTAGAGGCGTCAGCGATGTAGAAAAACTCATTGTTCTCAAATCGCTCCTTGAGCTGCTCGATTGCCGCTCCTTTTTCTGTCTTAGTCATGGAAAGTTAGTTTGAGGGACGGTTAAGCAATGGTTTTCGGGTCGATCTTGATGCCGGGGCTCATAGTAGAGCACATGGTAACGGACTTCATGTAGATGCCCTTGGCGCTGGAAGGCTTCATGCGTACCAGGGTACCGAGCAATTCGTTGGCATTGTCCTTCAGCTGATCAGCGGTGAACTCCACACGGCCGATGCTGCTGTGAATGATGCCGAATTTGTCAACACGGAAGGCGATCTTACCACCCTTTACGTCGGCGATAGCCTGAGCAACGTCCATAGTTACCGTTCCCGTTTTCGGGTTAGGCATGAGGCCACGTGGGCCGAGAACGCGACCAAGACGACCTACTTTCGCCATCGTCTGTGGCATTGCCACTACGACATCAAAGTCAGTCCAACCATCGTTTACTTTGGTTACCAGCTCATCGAGGCCGGCGAAGTCTGCACCCGCATCAAGTGCTTCCTGCTCCTTGTCCGGTGTTACGAATGCTACCACACGCTTGGTCTTACCCGTACCGTGAGGCAGGGTTACGGTACCACGCAGCGCCTGGTCAGCCTTACGGGGGTCGATTCCGAGACGTACGTGTACGTCAACCGATGCATTGAACTTGGCAGTATTGACCTTCTTAACGAGGGCCGTAGCCTCTTCGAGGCTGTACTGCTTGTCGACATCGACCTTTTCGGCAGCGGCTTTCCGTGCTTTACTAAGTTTTGCCATAATAATTAAAAATTTGAGGTAAATGACGCGCTTCCCGGAGGTTACGCTCCCTTCTGCCAGACGCGATAAAGCGCCCAACGTTATAATTTTGATTTCGAGCACCCTTAATCAGATAAGGATGACTTGGGGTAGAGTTACTAAACGATTCGTTTAGTTGGCATCCCAGGGAGCATCACCTTTGATGGTGATACCCATTGAGCGCGCAGTACCTGCTACCATCTTCATTCCACTTTCAACGGTGAAGCAGTTAAGGTCAACCATTTTGCTCTCGGCGATGGTACGAACCTGGTCCCAGGTTACGCTACCTACCTTGATACGGTTGGATTCCTGTGATCCCTTCTTCAACTTTGAAGCCTCCAACAGCTGGATGGCAGCTGGTGGTGTTTTAATGACAAAGTCGAAAGACTTGTCCTTGTACACAGAAATTACTACCGGGAGAACTTTTCCCTGCTGGTCCTGTGTAGCAGCGTTAAAACGCTTACAGAATTCCATGATATTGACGCCCTTGGCACCAAGAGCCGGACCTACCGGAGGAGCTGGATTAGCACCACCACCGCGGACCTGTAATTTGATGAAAGTTTCGACTTCCTTAGCCATTGTAGCTTATTTGTGTCGTGCTAACGGAACCGAGTGATAGTTATCAAATGGTTCCTCCGACGTTTGGAGTTATTCGGGGGATTAATATTATTGCTTCTCGACCTGCATGAAGTTGAGCTCAACTTCAGTACCACGGCCGAAGATCTTCACGATCACTTTCAGCTTCTTCTTCTCTTCGTTCACTTCCTGAATGTCACCAACGAATTCATTGAATGGGCCATCGATGATCTTCACGGTCTCCCCTTCAATGAAGGGTTCGATCATGGATTCAGCAGCTTCCAGGTTTTCATCAACCTTGCCAAGCAAGCGATTCGCTTCGGAATCCCGCATCGGAATTGGCTCACTTCTACCAAGAAAGTGAATGACGTTTGGCAGGCTGGTAATGCCGTCAACGAGTTCGGCGTTCAAAGCGTAGGGATCTGCTTCAACGAGAATGTACCCCGGCAAGATGTTACGATCAGAAATGACTTTTTTGCCACCACGAATCTTATACACCTTCTCAGTAGGTACAACGATCTTCATCACATGGTTTTCCCATTGATTGCGCTCGATTTCTTTCTCGATCCGCTCTTTGATCTTCTTCTCTTTGCCGCTGATTACCCGCAGCGAGTACCATTTAGTTACTGCCATTGTCCTTTTTTATCCGAGGCTCAGTCCGTAAACGAAATCTACGATGAACTGCCACACCACATCCATACAGAAGATGAGGAGCGCAAAGATCGCGGAGCCTACGAGGACGAGGATAGTGTTAGTCTGCAGGGTACCATAGCTTGGCCAGGTCACGTTGTGCACCAGTTCGTTATAGCTTTCCCGCAGGTATAGTCCTAATTTGTCCATTTTATTAATATTTGAATGGTGGAATGGGTGAATGAGTGAATGGTGTAGAATTCACCCATTCAATTATTCCTTCATTCACTTTGCATGGGCGGAGAGACTACGTCCGACTGCGTCAGGCCGTGAGGCCGCTTCGCTAAGTTCGAACTCCCAGCCGCTGGTTTAGCTTCGCTGCTGCCTTCGGCGGTTGGAGACTAAGTGCTGCAGGGGAATCTTTCCTACCTGTTCTATTAAATAATCCAACTTCGTTAAGCCGGATACTTTGCACGGGCGGAGAGACTCGAACTCCCAGCCGCTGGTTTAGCTTCGCTGCTGCCTTCGGCGGTTGGAGACTAAGTGCTGGAAGGGGAATCTTTCCTACCTGATTCTATTAAATATTCCAACTTCGTTAAGCCGGATACTTGCACGGGCGGAGAGACTCGAACTCCCAGCCGCTGGTTTTGGAGACCAGTGCTCTACCAATTGAGCTACGCCCGTAAACAATTCAAACCTTACGTTCAAGGTCTGTGACCCAGCCTGATGGTTGCGCTGTTCGCGGCTGCCTTGCGGCGGTTGGAGACAGTATGCTTACCAATTGAGCTACGCCCGTAAATAACAGTCGCTTCTCTAAGCGGCTGCAAAAGTACACAATTCCTAAGAAAGTGAAAGTTAAGTACCCGCAGTTGGATACTTAACTTTCACAAAAGGAAGACTTATAAGCCCGGGCGGTTAGGCCCTGAAGGCATATTAGTCGAGGATTTCAGTTACCTGACCGGCACCAACGGTACGGCCACCTTCGCGGATAGCGAAGCGAAGACCTTTCTCCATGGCGATCTCGTTGAGCAGGGCAACTTCCAGCGTGACGTTGTCACCAGGCATTACCATTTCAACGTTTTCGGGCAGCTTCACGTCACCAGTTACGTCCGTGGTACGGAAGTAGAACTGTGGGCGGTAGCCGTTGAAGAATGGCGTGTGACGGCCACCTTCGTCCTTAGAGAGTACGTATACCTCACACTTGAACTTGGTGTGTGGCTTTACGGAACCTGGCTTACAGATTACCATACCACGCTTGATGGAGGTCTTTTCAATACCACGGAGGAGGAGACCGGCGTTGTCACCAGCTTCACCACGATCGAGGATCTTGCGGAACATCTCTACACCAGTGATGGTAGAAGAGAGTTTCTTGCCAGATTCCTGCATACCGATGATATCAACAGATTCACCTACGTTTACAACACCACGCTCGATACGTCCGGTAGCTACCGTACCACGACCAGTGATGGAGAATACGTCTTCCACAGGCATGAGGAAGGGAAGGTCAACCAGACGCTCTGGCTCAGGGATTTCTGCGTCAACGGCAGCCATCAGATCCTGTACCTGCTTAACGCCATCAGCGTCACCTTCGAGGGCTTTGAGTGCAGAACCGATTACGATGCTGGCGTTGTCACCGTCGTACTCGTATGCAGAAAGAAGTTCGCGAACTTCCATTTCCACGAGCTCGAGCATCTCTTCGTCATCAACAAGGTCAGCCTTGTTCATGAATACTACGATGTTAGGTACACCTACCTGGCGAGCCAGGAGGATGTGCTCACGCGTTTGAGGCATTGGGCCGTCAGTAGCAGCTACTACAAGGATAGCACCGTCCATCTGGGCGGCACCCGTTACCATGTTCTTTACGT
>ENA-ORXT01005143-ORXT01005143.1-marine-metagenome-genome-assembly--contig:-NODE-5143-length-13007-cov-3.454988_pt1 | contig 13007 bp, 7 predicted proteins | sample MGYA00237868_ERZ511482 | MGnify/ENA metagenome assembly ERZ511482 | reverse complement strand
GTGCCGAAGTACCTGGAAAACGAGGCGTTAGCGGAAATCTACTTCGCCGAGCTGCTGGAAACAGAGAGCAGCGCTAATTTTATGAACGCGCGGCAGAATTATCCGCTGCTGCGCGGCCAACAGAATAACTTGTATAAGAGTATCGTCGAAAACGGTTTTCAGTGGATTAGCAAAGATGGTTACCTCGGTTTGCTTCATCCCGAAGGCCTATATGATGACTCTAAGGGGAGGCCAATGAGAGAAGAGGTCTACAAGCGGTTGCGGTACCACTTTCACTTTGTTAATGTGAAGAAGTTATTCGCGGAGATAATGCATTGGGTAAATTATGGCATTCATATCTATGGTGAGCCTAACTCGGAAGTAAAATTTGAATCAATAAGTAATGTTTTTGACCCAAGGATGATTCAAAGCTCATTTAACGACTCATTCGGGCTGCCAGCTGGAGGAATTAAGACATTTGATAAAGAGACGGGTAATGAGGAGTGGAGTACTCAAGCCAGCCGAGATAGAATAATTAGAGTTAACGAAAATGTGCTACGGCTTTACAGTAAAACGTTTGAAAATTCGGATGAGTGGAGGTCCGCTAAATTAGTGTCGGTACATGCTAAACCCTTAATTGATGTCTTGGTGAAGTTTAGTAGCTTTGAAAGTAAAGTGTGTGATTTTAATTCTTTAGTAACAGAAGGATTCCATGAAACTACTTCTCAGGATAAAGGGATAATCAAAAGAGAAACGACTTATCCAGATTACGAGCAAAATCAGCTTATCTACTCCGGACCTCATTTTTACGTTGGAACTCCATTTTATAAATCTCCTCGAAGAGTGTGTGAGATTCATCATCAGTACGATGTAGTAGATTTGACTAAAATTAAGGAAGACTTTGTTCCTAGAACTAATTATCTGCCAGCAGAGGATAAGCTTACTTTTTCCGGGAGAATAGACGGTTTGAAAGTAGAAAATGTGTCATCTAATGGGCGTGAGCAGTATGACCGTTGGATTGATTACTACAAAATCTGCTACAGTAAGATGATTTTTGGGCCCGCAGAGAGAACTTTACAGGCTGCAATTATCCCGCCAAGAGTTTCTCACATTGATGGCTGCATATCTATGATCTTTTCTGATCGCAGTCACTTAGTGGAAGCTGCAGGTTTACAGTCTTCGGTTGTCTTTGATTTCTACTTAAAGAGTACTGGTAAATCCAATCTGCGCGATGAGATTATTCGCAATTTTCCAATTGGCATCCCCGCCAAGTACCGTTCCTCCCTCTCCCTGCTCACCCTCCGTTTGAACTGTTTGACGCGTCCGTACGCGGCGCTGTGGTCGGGTCAGTGGCGGGAGGAATGGCGGGGGCAGTCGTGGGCCCGTTCGACAAGCTCAGGGGAACCCCGGGCGGATGGGCGTTTGTCGCCGCACTGGGAGTTGTCGGGGGAGTGGTCGTGGGGCACGCCGCTGCGCAACTACTACGAGCGCCGTCAGGCGCTGATCGAGATCGACGTGCTGACGGCGATGGCGCTGGGCCTCACGCTGGAGGAGTTGGTGCTGATCTATGAGGTGCAGTTTCCGGTTTTGCAGCAGAATGAGTTGGATACTTGGTATGATGGGAAGGGGAATATTGTTTTTACTTGTTCTAAGGGGTTGACTGGGGTTGGGGTTGATCGGGCTCGGTGGAATGAGATTCGGGATACGGCTGCGGGGGAGACGGTTTTGCATGTTGTTGATGGGGGGAAGTCGGAGTTGTATGGTGAGCAGTCTGCTACGCATGTTTTCTACCCCAAGTCAGTCATCGAAGATGATCCCGAAGCATGGGCTGAGCAGAAAACGGAGACCTACGTAAGCCGGGTGGGCTGGTGCTACGGAGACCTTAACGTCGCTTTCGCCCAGCTAAAAGCGGGCCGGACTTTTGAGGACGAAAAACTGGAGCAGCGTGGCCTTGCTCTTGCCCGCCACGTGGCCGGGCGCCTGGATGCCTACGACGCGCAAATCGATGAAAATATTTACTTCTGCCACGGCTCCGCCGGGCTGGTCTATATGTTCGGTTGCCTGAAAAAAGCCTACCCCGGGGAAGCCGCTTTCGACCGTGCCTGCCGGCACTGGGCCGAACACTTCCGTACCACTTTGGAAACTCCCCGCTATGAAGAGCTCACGGGCTACCAAAACTACTCGCTGCTGGAAGGGCTTCCGGGAGCCGTCCTCGGTACGCTGAGCCTTGAATCTCCCGGCCTGCTGCCCGCCGCCGATGCCTTTTTACTCAACCTTTAATCTCTAACCCATGAATCGCCTGTCCTTTGGTATCCTGGAATTCGGAAATCGCCACAACGATCAGAGTAGTATGCACACCATACTCGATGTTCTCGACTTCGCCGAAGCCGCTGAGCGATTGGGCTTTTCGCGCTTCTGGCTCACGGAACACCACGTCTATAATCCGCTCATTGGCTGGGCAAGCCCCCGGGTGCTCCTACCATTGATCCTCCGGCAAACGGAACGCATTAATGTCGGAACCGCCGGGGTCCTGATGAATTTCCATTCTCCCTACCGCGTCGCCCTTGATTTCAGGTTGCTGGCCAATTTATTTCCCGGCCGCTGCGACCTTGGTTTCGCCAACGGGAGGCCATCGCAAAACATCGGCCAGCAGCTCCGCTGTGAACAGTTCTCCCGCTATCCGGATGATTTTGAGCACCGGGTAAACCGGGTAGCCAGGCTCTTCAGCGAGGAAGAAGCCATTCTGCGCAAGGAACAAACCATTATTCCGCCGGCTTTCGGCGCAATTCCTGACCTGTACGCGCTGGGCAGCTCCTTCCGGCGCTATGAATGGGCCATCAGCAACCGAATGAATATGGTGAAGTCAGCCTTTCATTCGCTGGATAGCCTGGATTTTGAGGAATACGACATCATCGCCCGCTACCGGGACGAGTTCGCCAAGACGCATGGCTATTTACCACAGGTCGTGATGGCGCTCGCTGGCTCCTGCGTGCCCAACGAAGCTACCGGGAAACGGGTGCATCAGGAAATGCTGAAAATTAACCAGGGGCGGGCCATTGTCAATAGCATCGTCGCTCCTCCGGAAGAGTTCCAGGAGCGGATATGGTCCATCGCCAGGCGCTACGGTGTCTCAGAATTTGTCATCCGGGAGGTCGGCCAGCATAGTGAACAACAGCTGGAAAGCATCGGGCTGATCAGTGAATCCTTCGGCTTGCTAAGCAGTAAGCCCGCAGAGCGCATTACCGTCAATAATTATTAAAGCAAGCTATCATGTTGAAATTTACCAATAAGTACGTTTACCGAATTGCCAGAATGCCCCGGAATAATTTCTCCGGTGAGGCTGCCACCGCCAATCGGGAAGAATTCTTACGACGGGAATTGGGCAAACCTGAAGTTCAGGAAGCAATCTATCTGTCAAGCCCTGAATTTTTTGGGGAAGTTGAGCGCTTTTTGATTGGAGAACTCACGATGGCTGCCGGCCCGAAAAAGTGGAATAAATTCCAGGTCACGGCCCTGAAATACCTCAACCGCATCAGCTATCGCCCCACGCCTTTTGGTATGTTTGCCGGTTGCGGGGTAGGGGAGGTGCTGGATTCTTCCAGCCCTCAGGAAGCACCTACCACTCCCTCCTTCCGTCGGGAGATAAAACTGGATGCTGCTTATCTCATGTTTCTGACCAACAGCGTACTGAAAATTCCCGGAATCAATGCGGCACTGACCTTCTTTCCTAACAACACCATCCTGGAAGTAGGAGCAAAATCCCGCTATGTAGAATACAGCGATACTGACCATGGGCGGGCCTACAACCTATCCGTATTCTCGAACGCTGAATACCTGGACAGTGTACGAAAGGCAGCAGCAAATGGTGCTACGGGGCTTGAACTGGCTGCCACACTAACCGATGAAGATATCACCGAGGCAGAAGCTCTCGGCTTTATTACTGAACTGGCCGAAGCGAAGATCCTGGTCAGTGAGCTCGAGCCGCACGTGGTGGGTGCTCCCTTTCAGCACCAACTTGAAAGTGTTTTAGCGAAGTTGTTGCGGCAGCCATCACTGCCGGAAACATCGGCCATTGAGGTTCGTAAATACTACGGCCATCTCCAACACCTCATTGAGTTGATGGAAGCGGCCTCACTAACGGGAAGTATTGCGGATTATCGTCGTATCGAAAGTGCAGTGGCTGACTTTCACGGCAAGCCCTACCCCAACGTCATCCGCCTGGATGCCGAAGTTAAAACAGAAATCGCGCCACGACTCGACTTTACCATGGCCCGGCAGGTACAGAAAGGGCTTCGGGCACTCATCAAATTATGCCGCTATCAATCCAGTCGCAGCATCGTTGACTTTCGGAAAAAATTTGCCGCCCGCTACGAAGAACAGCTCGTGCCGGTTATGCTGGCGCTGGACCCTGAACTCGGCATCGGTTTTGAAAAAGTTGGCTCTGAGCAGTACACCTTTACGCCCCTGGTGGATAACCTTCCACTCGCACCGCGCCTGAGCAGTAATAAGCGGAAAAAGGTTGAATGGAACTACAAGCTCCATAATTTTCTGTTGCAGAAAATGATCAGCTGCCAGGTGGAGGGTAAGCAGGTGCTGCAATTAACGGACGAAGACCTGAACCATTTTCACTACGAGATGGACCACGTTCCACCAACCTCAGCGGCTATGTTCAGCCTTGTTCAGGAAGCCGGATCCGACCAACCGCTCTACTGCTTCAAGGACCTCGGGAAAGATACCGGGGCGGCACTCCTGTCCCGCTTCGCCCATATGTCCGGCGAGATTAAGGAAGTGGTGGATGAACTGTGCAGCTTCGAAGACGCTTCTTTCCCTGATGGCGTCGTTGCGGAGATCAATCACCTGGCCAACCTGCGGGTTGGTAACATCACCGAACGCCCCCGTAGCCGTAAGCATGAGATTGCTTTCATCACCAAATCGAACAGCAATGAAAGTGGACTGATTTCCGTAACGGACCTTTATGTCGGCGTCAGAAACAACCGGGTCGTCTTGGTGAGTAAAAAGCTTGGTAAGGAAATTATCCCCAGGGTTTCCACGGCGCACAATTATGCCTGGAACTGCCTGCCACTCTATAAGTTCCTGGCTTCGCTGCAGGAAGAATACCACGGTGGTTATTACGAATACCTGGTAGACCTCGGCCCAATCACCGGTATGCTTGACTTCGTGCCCCGTATTCAGTATGACCGTTTTGTGTTCCGCCGGGCAAGCTGGAGTATTCTCACGCAGCCGATCAAGAACCTGAAGGAATTACCCTTCACCGAAATGGCGGATAAAATCCGGCAGTTGTTCTCCGAAAACAAATGGCCATTACGGTTCATGCTCCAGGATGGAGATGCACCGGTATTCGTGGATCTGCAAAACGATCATGCTGTTTTCCTTTTCGTCAATATGTTGAAGAAATTTAAAATCAGTATTCAGGAAATTATTGATTCCCCTGAGGGCGAAGCCTGGTTCCACGACGGAGAGGGGGCTAATTACCAACACGAGGTAATGCTACCCTTTAGAAACGAAGTGTTCCTCAATAAGAAAGCTAAGGTGGTGCCTGAGATCGTCGGAGCAGAGAAAACGCTCCCCCGCGTCGTCTTCCCATCGGATGATTGGCTGTACCTCAAGCTTTACGGAGGTGCTGGCACAATGGAAAAACTGGTGGGCGAAAAGCTACCCCTGCTCATCAGAGACCTGGTGAATCAGAAGCTCATTACCAGCTTCTTTTTCCTGCGGCTGGCGGACCCCGATTATCACCTCCGCCTCCGGCTGAAGCCAGCGAATTACGGTGCCATCGGTGAAATCCTCCGCCAATTCAATGATTTCTTTAAGCCAGAGTTTGACAACCAGTTCATCTGGAAAATGCAGGTGGATACCTACCGGCGGGAGCTGGAACGGTATGCCGGACCCAACCTGGCGGCGGGGGAGGCTCTCTTCGCGGTCGATAGTAAAATGGTCCTTTCAGTGAAGAACTTACTCGTCAGTGAAGTAGAAAAGGATCTGGAATGGCTGGTCATGCTGCGGGTCATGGACATCTACCTCGATGTATTCGGCTTTGGTGGTGCCAGTGCACGGGCTTTCCTCAAAGAAAGACGGGAAACCTTCAGCTACATTTTCAACACCAATAAGCTGCAAAAGCGAAACCTGGCCCAGCGCTACCTCAACCATCGGCCGCAAATTGTGGACGCACTGCAACACAACCAATTTCCATTCGGGCAGGAAGCGCTCTTGCACAGTATCCTGGCTGAGTTCCGAAAGGAATTGACCACCGTTTACGAAGAAGGAATAGCGCACTTGGAGGAAGACCTTCGGGCCGAACTCCTCCAGAGTTACCTCCACATGTTCATTCTGCGCTTTTCCCGGGCGAAGAATAAAATCCATGAGCACGTACTCTTCTTCCTGCTGGAGCGCCACTACCTCCAGGAGGCAGGCAGAAAGCAGCAACCCGTCCCACAACTCAAGTAAGCATCAGGATCAATTATGTTCTACCAACCTTTTCCCTTCGTTCGCCAGAGAAACATGCGGGACTGCGGCATCGCCGCACTGCGCATGATCGCTTCCTACCACGGTATCCGGGTGGATGAGTACCGCCTGCGCCAGCTTACCCGTATTGATCGTGTGGGCACCTCTTTCAGCTCCTTGCGTAATGCTGCTGCATCCTATGGCATGAAAGCTGAAGGTGTCTTACTCCGTAACCTGGATGATCTCGACCTGATCGAAGATGACCGCCCGGCAATACTACTCGTTGATAATAACCACTTCGTAGTGTATTACGGCAAACGCTATGGCCGCTACGTTATCGGTGATCCTGCGCGGGGCCGCCGCTGGCTGTCAGCCAGTACCCTGGCCGCGAAGGTGCTCACACACGAAACCCCGCATGACACCCCGCCCATTGGCTATGCCCTGCTCTTTGAGCCGCAGACTGCCGACGAAGTAAGCCTCGAAAACCCACCCGCTGATGTTGAAGTGACGGACCGCCGCTGGGAGGTCATCCGTAACAGCCTCGGAAGTGCTAAAATTTTCTTCCCGGTCATCCTCCTGGGTATTGCCGCAATTTCGGCGGTACAGTACCTGCTGCCTTACGTCACCAAACTGGTCGTTGACCTGGGGATCGGGGCCGGAGACCTCGCCTTCGTAAAGTATCTGCTGATCGGGCAGCTGGTGCTTGTGTTGAGTAAAACCGGCTTCAACATCCTTCGGGGATGGCTGGTGCTGCACCTGAGTCTAAGGATCAACTTTCGCCTCATCTCAAGCTTCCTCACCAAACTCTTCGCCCTCCCCATCCCGTTTTTTGAAACCCGCAGAATAGGGGATATTCTTCAGCGCATCAGAGACCATAGCCGCGTAGAGTCTTTCCTTACCCAAAATGCGCTTTCTATCCTTATCTCCGTCATCACCGTTGTGATTTATAGTGTGGTGTTGCTGAATTTTCATCCGCTGTTTTTTCAGCTTTTCCTGGCTGCCTCTCTTATTTACTTTGTCTGGATCACCTTCTTCCTCCGAAAACGAAAGAACATCGATCTGGAACGGTTTCAGTATGCTTCCACTGATCAATCGCTGGTCTTGCAGATCCTGAACGGAATGCATGACCTGAAGATCAATAACAGCCAACAGTTTTTTCATGATAAGTGGAAGGACAACAAAATGGAGTCCTTCGGTAACACGGCAAGGTTCCTGCGGATCAACCAGATTCAGGACACCGGTACGATGCTGATCATCGAGATCGCCCAGCTGTCCATCCTCTTTCTGTCGGCCAGCCTGATCATTGATAACCAGATCACGCTGGGTACTTTACTGTCCATCCAGTTCATCATCGGGCAATTAATTTCTCCGATGGAGCAAATTGTCTCCGGTGTAATCCGGGGCCAGGAGGCCATGATCAGCCTGGACCGGATTACGGAATTCTGGCAGGAACGCGACGAAGCTGAATACGGTGAGGGCTTACAACTCGCGCCCGGCCGGCACAGCATCGTCATCAAAGACCTGCAATTCACCCATCAGGGCCAACAACGGAAGGCTACGCTGGAGAACATTAATCTAAGCATACCCGTCGGCAAGTCAACCGCCATTGTGGGCGCCAGCGGGAGTGGAAAAACGACCCTGCTCAAACTCCTGCTTGGGTATTACCAGGACTTCCGGGGGCAGGTGGCTATTGGTAGTCAGGACTTTCGCCAGCTGGACCTGGAAGATTGGCGTAGCCGGTGTGGCGTCATTTTACAGGAGAGCTTCATCTTCAACGAAACCATTCGCGGCAACATCGTGCTGGGGCGGGAATACGACGAAGAGCGCTTCCGGATGGCGGCCAGCATCACTAACCTCGAAGAGTTCGTAGGCGAAATGCCACAAGGGTATCTCACCCCCGTCGGCAGAGACGGGAAGGGGCTCAGTATGGGCCAAAAACAACGCATCCTCATGGCCCGGGCGGTTTATAAAGATCCTGAGTATGTATTAATGGACGAAGCCACCAACAGCCTTGATGCAGAAAACGAGCGAAACATCATGGAAGCACTCCAACGCTTTTTTCACGGGCGGACCGTCATCATCGTAGCCCACCGCCTGAGTACCATTCAGTTTGCTGACAACATCATTGTATTACACAAAGGGCAGGTGGCCGAGCAAGGCAGCCACGATGAATTGCTGTCACGCCGCGGCCGCTACTTCGAACTCATCAAAAAACAGATGTAACCATGAACGTTGAAAAACTCCCAACCCGCTTACTCACCTTCGCAACACTGGTTTTCCTGATGGCAGGAATCGGCCTGGTTCTGTTACTTTCAAACTATCACCCGGCCGTTCCTTCGGCGGTGGCGGTAGAAGCTTCTCCCGTAGACTCAGGAGAGAATACCTACCGGCTTTCCGCCCGTGACACACTGCTCTGGCTGGAGCCGAACCAACTTCTGTCTTTCAAAACCTTCAATAATAGTTTACCCCGCTACTTCAGCATCGCCGAATATGCGCCCACCAAAGATCCGGGAGTGTTCAACATCGTTTTTGCGAAAGACGGCGCTCCTTCCCCGGAAGAAGTCGAGAACGGATTCATCCATCTTCGCCAACCGATCAACGGCGGGCTGATGGATTTAATGATGCGATAGTGGCCTACCGCCGCCCTTTACCCATCATCTGCCCCATCGCCGGGTTGTTGCTCATCTTGTGCATCATCTTCCGCATCTGATCGAACTGCTTGATGAAACGGTTGATGTCGTCCATGCTCTGGCCGCAACCACGGGCAATACGCTTTTTGCGCGTCATGCTCATCAGTTCGGGGTTGGCCCGCTCCTTCGGCGTCATGGACTGAATGATGGATTCCACTTTAGAGAAGGCGGAGTTGTCGATCTCGACGTCCTTCATCATTTTCTTCATGCCGGGGATCATGTTGAGCAGGCTCTTGATGTCTCCCATTTTACGAAGCTGGTTGAGCTGCCCCTGGAAGTCATTGAAGTCGAACTTGTTCTTCTTCATCTTCTTCTCCAGGCGCTTGGCCTCTTCCTCGTCGAACTGGTCTTGCGCGCGCTCTACGAAGGAGATGATGTCTCCCATTCCCAGAATACGCTGGGCCATCCGGTCGGGGTGGAAGACGTCCATCTGGTCCAGTTTTTCACCGGTAGAGATGAACTTGATGGGCTTATCCACGGTGTACTTCACCGAGAGGGCGGCACCACCACGGGTATCTCCGTCGAGTTTGGTGAGCACGACGCCGTTGAAGTTTAGCCGGTCGTTGAAGACCTTGGCGGTATTGACGGCATCCTGCCCGGTCATGGAGTCTACCACAAAGAGCGTCTCGTTGGGGCTGATGGCTTCGCTGATGTCGCTGATCTCCTGCATCATCTTCTCGTCAACGGAGAGGCGGCCGGCGGTATCGACGATGACTACGTCGTATTTGTTGTCCTGCGCGTGAGCAATGGCGTTGAGCGCAATCTCCACGGGGTTCTTGTTGTCCACTTCTTTATAGATGCCAGCACCTACCTGCTCAGAGAGCACGGTCAGCTGATCAATCGCCGCCGGGCGGTAAACATCACAGGCGGTGACCAGTACTTTCAGCTTGCGCTTTTCCTTCAGGTGCAGGGCCAGCTTACCGGTAAAGGTGGTTTTACCGGAACCCTGAAGGCCGGCAATCAGTACCACGCCGGGTTCTCCCTTCACGTTGATGCCGGCAGCCTGGCCGCCCATCAGTTCGGCGAGTTCTTCCTGAACGATCTTGACCATCAACTGGCCGGGTTTTACGGCCTTGAGTACGTTCGCCGTTCCGAGCGCTTTTTCCTTCACCTTCTCGGTGAACTCTTTAGCGATCTTATAGCTAACGTCGGCGCCCACCAGGGCGCGGCGAATCTCCTTCAGACTCGAAGCTACGTTGATCTCCGTAATCTTATTATCGCCGGTCAGGCTCTTAAACGCGCCTTCAAGGCTGTCACTCAGGTTGTCGAACATAATAGGTAAACTTTGGGCCGCAAAGATAGTTCGTCGGGAGCGATTTATCGTTCACTGTGGTTGGCTTTCCCGGGCGCGGGGCCGCAGGTGCAGGTAAAAAACCTAAGGAGCAAGGTGGTTTAAAGCACGTCGCCGCAGGTATAAAACCGTGTTGAACTACCGTGGTATATACCCACGGCGACGTGGTAAATACCCTGCTCTTTTGTCCTTCCCCTGCACCTGCGTCCGCGCCAGATACACGTTTTACCATCCAACTGCTAAGAATTGAAGGTGTCTTAACATTTTAAATGTGACAGTAGCTTTGGGTAAAACCCGTAATAATTCCGTAATTACACTTGCAGAATCCAACTATATGATTAAATTAGCCGTTCATCAAGCTACTTTTTTCGAAAAGTTTCGTCTCAAAACCGCTGCTCGACCCGAACGCGGGTGTCAAGCGCTTATTTTTCATTTCTAACCACACTATTTAGTATGTCCTCAATCATGAAGTTTTTCGTGATGGCCATCGTTTGGTTTGTTTTCTCCTTTCTGGCGTTCAACTTCTGCATTCAGCCGAAGTATTGCCCGGACGACGGAGCGAACACCGCTGCTGTCGCACCGGTCACCGAACCCGCTGCCGTCACGGATGATTACGCCATCGTTTCCAGCCTCGGCTCCAACGAGGTGCTCACCGGCTCACGCTGGGCCAGCCTTCGAGACGAACTCGTCGCGAAATACAAGGCAAACCCCGATCAGACCCTCGAAGTCTACGGCAACTATTACGGCTCGGAAGCCAAACCGGCCAATTTTGACAACATGGGCTTCTTACGAGCCGATGAAATGAAGCAGATCATCGCCAGCGAAACAGATATTCCCGCTGACAAGATCAACACCCTGGCACGATTGCTGGACGGTGCTCCGGATTCGGACCCCTGGAGAGCCGGCACCTTTAACTGGCAGGCCATCAGTGACGAACCTGAGGAATCAGCCATCATTGAGCTCGACAAGGACGAGATCGACATTCTCTTCCCCTTCAGCAGCGCTACTAAGGAAGTAGATCCCGGAGTAGACGCTTACCTGGTCAAACTGGCCCAGCGCCTGCAACAGACCAACGAGAAGGTTTCCCTTACCGGTCATACCGACGATGTTTCTTCCGACGCCTCCAACATGAGGTTAGGCCAGCGACGTGCTGACTTCGTGAAGAACATCCTCGTACGTAACGGTGCACCCGCTAACCGGATCACGACCAGCTCCCGCGGAGAATCTGATCCCCGCCGGCCCAATACGACGGACGCTAACCGCCGTCAGAACCGCCGCGTAAACGTCAAGCTCAGCGCCCAGTAACCACTTTCATCAATCGCAACATTCCCTTTATAATGACTAATATATTTCTTCACTCATTTAGCGACCTTTTCGGCATCGAATGCGGCTGGTGGTGGCTATGGGCCCTCGTAGCCTTCAGCCTCGGCGCAATCTTTCACTGGCTCCTTTGGGGCGAACGTGGCAAGGTCATCGACACTTCCAAAATCGAAGCCGACCGCGACCGCTACCACGCTTCTTCCACCAAGTGGGAAAAGGACTACCAGAGCCTCAAGTACCAGCTCGAAGAGAGCCAGAAAGCAGAAGCTGACCTCCGGGCCAGTCTCCAGCGCTGTGAAGCCGACAAACAAACGATGAAGTTTGCCGCTGAAAAAGCTGCTGCCGCTCCTCCCGTTATCCCCGTTCCGGTACCTGCCAGTACGGAAACCATGGGCATCGTTTCTGATGCTGGTGCTGACAACGATGATGACGGTGATGGCAACATCTACGCCGGACTTTTCAAGGAAGACAACTTCCAGATCGTTGAGGGCATCGGCCCGAAAGTGAACCAGGTACTCATCGGAGCCGGCTACAAGACCTGGCGCGAACTCTCCCAGGCAGACGCCAAAGACCTGCAGGGTCACCTCGACGCTGCCGGCAAACGCTTCGGCCTCTGTGATCCGACAACCTGGCCACACCAGGCCGGCCTGGCTGCCAACGGCGAATGGGACGAACTGATCCGCTACCAGAAGTTTACCGACGGTGGGCGCGAGAACACCGGCAGCGGCCAGAGCGACTCCAAGTTCGAGAAGCTCTCCGCTAAGAAGCTCGGTTTCAGCAGCAATAACCCCAACGACCTGAAAGTCGTGGAAGGCATCGGTCCTAAGATCGAAGGCCTGCTCAAAGCCGGTGGCATCAACACCTGGTCTGAGCTCTCCGTTACTGACGTTGCCCGAATCCAGACGATCCTCAATGAGGCTGGCCCACGCTACAAGCTGGCCATCCCCCGCACCTGGCCACAGCAGGCCGGCCTCGCCGCCAAAGGCGAGTGGAAAGCCCTGAAAGCCCTTCAGGACGATCTCCGCGGTGGGAAATAACCACCTGCTAGATTGCTGAGGTCAACTTGAATTGACCTCGAGTTTTGCGGCCCCGCTTCCTTCATTGGAGGTGGGGCCGTTTGTTTGGGTAGGGGGCGGGTTGCGGGTTGCAGGTTTCGGGTTGCAGGGTGCGAGTTTCCGGTTGCAGGTGTGTCCGTGCCTAAAATAGCTTGACAGGATTAGGTAAATCTTGTTGTCCAAACAAGTTGAGTTGGTTTTCAGTGTCCA
>ENA-ORXT01005142-ORXT01005142.1-marine-metagenome-genome-assembly--contig:-NODE-5142-length-13007-cov-8.096133_pt1 | contig 13007 bp, 13 predicted proteins | sample MGYA00237868_ERZ511482 | MGnify/ENA metagenome assembly ERZ511482 | reverse complement strand
CCCCCCCCCCCAAGCAGCTAAAAAGACAGAGAGTCGCATGACGGAGATGTTGGACTCAGACAGAGCTATTGCAGAACCCGACTCGGACGAGTTTGGATTCGCTGGAATCGCTCGATCGCTAGCCCCTCGAATCGTCGAAGCGTCGCAAGGCGACGGTCTAGTGATTGGGCTGGAGGGGAGCTGGGGCTCTGGAAAATCGTCATTAATGAATTTAATTCGTCAGGAAGTCGACGATTGCGAGAACAATAAAGTCCATACAATCGTCGCCGCTCCATGGCTGGAAGGTGATGACTCATCACTAGTTTTTTCAGTGCTCGCTCCGATTACTGAAATAATAAAAGCAGAGAGCGAAGCTTCGGGCTCCGATCATTTCAAGGAGCAAGCGGCAAAGCTAGGTCAACTGGCCGCAGATTACGGAAAAAGAACAGCTCGTTGGATATCTCCTATAGCCAAGTTGGCGGGTCATGTTGTTCCGGGGGGCTGACTTAACTGGGAAGATACTGGGCTCAGCTGAAAATGTTCTCGAAACGTTCGGCGGAGGAAAGCTCACAGCTAACGAACTGAAAAAGGACGTATTGACGCAGTTATCGGATATCAATCACAGCTTTATTGTTTTCTTGGACGATCTTGATCGCCTAGAGCCAGCACAGGCTGTTGAGGTCGTGCGGTTAGTCCGCTCGGTTGCTGACTTTCCAAAGATCGTGTACTTGATGTGCTACGACAGAGATGTGTTAGCTAATGGCCTAAAAACGGGGCTAAATGTCGAGGATGGTGATCTTTTCCTGCAGAAAATCGTGCAACTCACTTTCCAAATACCACTTCTTGAGCCGTTTGATCTACGTCAGCAGTTTCTAGAATCCGCAAAGCAGTTGTATGAAAACGTCAGAGGAGAACCGCTGAATGCTGATTCTCTCAGCGATCTTGCAGGGGCAGTTAGCAGCGCTGGTGGAAACCTATCAACTCCAAGAGAAGTGAAGTTGGCGTTAAACGCAATCCGTTTTACGTGTCCGGCGATAGTGTCCGATGTCTATTTCCCGGATCTATGCTGGCTGCAGCTTCTGAAGATTACGAGGCGTGATCTTTATCGGTGGCTCGAAGAATATCTCTCTGTGAGGTCGGTATTAGTTACAGGAGAAGCGCATTTGGGTGAGGGTGAAAAAGCTAGCTTTGGCGATAGACTTGCCAAGTTACTACCCTCTGAGGACTATACTTCGTCTGATTCGATCTACGGCGTTGGGGCGTACATCCCTGGGCTGTCCGCGAATGATAAATCTGAAGAACGTGTATTTGGACCGTGTTATAGGCAGGATGAGGAAAAAGCTGTTGTTGGCAGACGAATTGGAAGCCCTGTTCACTACCGATATTACTTTGCGCTTACCGGTCCGAAAGCTATCATGTCCGACGTCGAGCTGGACGAAAACTTGGAGCTCGCTAAAGTTGATCCGTATGCGTTTCGGGTACGCTTGCAACAGTATGCGGAAGAGTTAGACTCATCGAAAATTAGCCAATTCTTGTTCCGATTGGACAAAGAGGTGCTAGCTACAGGAGATGTAGATACTCTGAAAGGGCTAGTCGAAGGATTTGCTGACGTTATGGATGTAGTTCTCGAAAATCAGAAAGAAACTGGAATCTATATGATTTCACTCGATTCTCATATCGGTCATTTTGTCAGAAGTTGCTTGAAGCGAATTGGGGAATTGGATAGTGAAGGTAAGGTTGAAGTAGCGTCGAAGATCGTTGAAGAAGGAAGGGCGATGAATTGGGTCGTATCCGAATTTGTTCGCGACCAGCTTTACCGTCACGGCCGAGTTGGTGATCGAGCAAAGAGGCCTGAAGAATTAATTTTTACTGAGGATGAGCTTGATGAACTGATAGATAAAATCAGACTTAGGATGCGCCAAGAAGAGAATAAGAACAAGATTGGAGAGATGCCCAAGCTGGGCAGATATTTGTATAGCTGGAAGGAAATTGTAGGAGATGACAAAGAGGTGATTGCTTGGGTTGAAGATTTCTGTAAGTGCGATGCCGGTTTTGTAAAGCTGATGAACAGTTTACGGCATCAGGTTTCGAGTGACCACGTCTACTATCCATTGTCCGAAAAAAGCGTTTCTACATTTATAGATTTCGATGAAGCGAAACTTCGACTGGAAAGTATGAAGGAAGGTGAGATGACTGAAGAAGCCATCGACTTGCTGCATGCAATCGACCTTGATCGAAATTAAGTAAGCGTGTGAAATACGTATCTGATTTTGGTTGTGCGATAGTAGTAGGTACTGTGTCCCATGATCGAGAAAAGAGAATCTAACAGTACGCTGAACTTGTAACTGGACATGATCGCGGAACGTGGCTACGCCACAACCCGCGCTCATGTCCAGTTCAAGTTAGCGCGGATGTTCAGCCCGGGCAAAGAGTGTCTGGACTGGGTGTCCGGTTGGCTGGTGAATGGTGCATCGCGAGAAGGCCGTGACGCCGGAACGGCCGGTTCGTGTGCCACGGGGCGCGTCGGAATTCGATCTGGCCCTGTTGGCCTGGCCAAGGCGTGCCGAGGGCCGTGTCGGAATTCGAGTCCGCTCCGTGGCGACGGCCGTGGCGAAGTCGCAATGCGTGGCGTAGAGTCACGATATCTGCAGCCGTCTTTGGCAGTCGCCATTCGCAGAATGGCAGCACAACGGTCCGCACCAGCTCACCGGCGGAGAAGGCCTTGGGGTGTCGCGGGCGCCGGAGATCGGCACGCGGTACGGTCGCTTTGCGTTCGTGGTTCTGGCCGAACAGTACGTTGAACCGGTCAGCTTGACCCAGTCCTCCCTGCGCTGCCGCTCCGGTCGGTCTGCGTCAATTGCCGGTTAACGTTATGTTCAGCCCGGGCGAAGAGTGTTTGGACTGGGTGTTCGGTTGGCTGGTGAATGGCGCGAGGCGAAAAGGGCGTGGCGTCGGAATGGCCGGTTCGTGTGCCGCTGGGCATGTAGAAACTCGATCTGGCCTTGTTGGCCGGCCAAGGCGTGCCGAGGGCCGTGTTGGAATTCGAGTCCGCTCCGTGGCGAACGGAGTGGCGAAGGCGAACGGCGTGGCGTAGAGTCACGGAATCTGCAGCCGTCCTCGGCAATCGCCTTTGCAGAAGGGCAGTATAATGGTCCGCACCAGCTCATTAACAGTAAGGGCTTCGCAATGTCGCGGGCGACGGAGATTGGCACTCCGTTCGGTTGCTTTTCGTTCGTGGTTCTGGCCGAACAGTACGCTGCAGCCGTCATTTGACCCGGCCCTCTCTGCGCTGCCGCTCCGGTCGGTTCGCGTCAAATGCGGCTGAGCGCTATGTTGAACTAAACCGCTACGCGGAGCGTCGAGATTTGCCGCCCTTTCGGCAAACGTTGACCCGGGTGCGGTTTGCATTCGATGTCTTCTCCGCGTCTCACTGGGGACGGACCTGTGTCGGTCCGATTCGTGAGCGTTCCGATGACCCCACTCCGTCAGAAGATGATCGATGCGCTGCGCCAGCGCGGTTTTGCCGATCGCACGCACGAGAGCTACCTGCGCGTCGTCAGCGACCTTGCCCGGTTTCATCGCCGATCGCCCGACGAGCTGTCGAGGCAGGACCTGCAGATCTATTTCGACCACCTCGTGCGCGAGCGCAAGCTCGCCGCGGCCAGCTGCAAGGTCCACCTCGCGGCGGTGCGTTTCCTGTTCATCCAGGTGCTCGGACGCCCCGAGTTCGATTGCACCGCGGTCGTACCGAAGCTGCCCGAGCGCATTCCCGAACTGCTCAGCCAGGCGGAGGTAGCTCGCATCCTTCGGGCTACGGCGAACCCGAAGCACCGGGCGCTTCTGTGCACCTGCTACGGGTGCGGGCTGCGCGTCAGCGAGCTGGTCACGCTGCTCGTGCGTCACATCGATGGCGAGCGTCGGGTATTGCGTGTCGAACAGGGCAAGGGGGCAAAGGATCGCCACGTGGCCCTGTCCGCGGCCATGCTCGATACGTTGCGCGTGTACTGGCGAACGTGCAAGCCGCGCGAGTGGCTGTTTCCGGGCCGCGACGGGACGGGGCCGCTGCACGTCACGAGCGCGCAACGCGTGTTCGACACGTGCAAGCAGGCGGCGGGGATCGTGAAGAGCGGTGGCATCCATTCGCTGCGCCACGCCTATGCGACCCATCAGCTCGAGGCCGGGCTGCCGGTGCACAAGCTCCAGCAGTACCTGGGTCATCGAAGCCTGGACACCACGATGCGCTACGTCCACTGGGTGGCCGATACGCCCGACGAGCAGGCGCACTGCCCGGATCTTGTCGCCGACCTGGAGCTCGCCCGATGAGTGCCGGTGAGGCGAACCTTCGCTCGATCCTCGCCGCGCGCAGTGCGCGCTGGGACGAGCGCGGAGCGCTCGACCCGCGACAGCGTCAGGTCGTCTCGCACGTGAGCAGCTGCCGAACGGCCGCGCTCGGCGGACGGCTGATGGCGTGCGATGCCTGCGGACACGACGAACGGCAGTACCACAGCTGCCGTGACCGGCACTGCCCGCGCTGCCAGCGGGCACGCTCGCAGGCGTGGTGCGAGCGCCAACGCGAGGCCGTGCTGCCGGTGACGTATCACCATCTGGTGTTCACCCTGCCGAACGATCTGAACGGCTGGGTCGGGCTGCACCCGGAGGTGTTGTACCGGATCCTGTTCGGCTCGGCATGGGCGACGCTCAAGGCGTTCGGCGAGGACCCCAAGCGGCTCGACGGGCAGCTGGGGATGAGCGCGGTACTGCACACCTGGGGCGAGGCGCTGACGCGGCACGTGCACCTGCACTGCCTGGTGCCGGGCGGAACGCTGAGCCGTGACGGACACTGGCACGCCGCAGGCGAGACCTACCTGTTCCCGGTACGCGCGCTGTCGAGGAAGTTCCGCGGCCATGTCGTGGCCGCGTTGCGCGCGGCGGCCACCGCCGGTGCGCTGGATCGGGTGACCCGCCCGGGGGAGATCGATACGGTGCTGAATGCGCTGATGGCCAAGAACTGGGTGGTGTACTCCACACCTTGCGCGGGTCGGGCCGAGACGGTGGTGAACTACCTCGGCCGCTACACGCACCGGATCGCGATCAGCGACGAGCGGATCGTGGCGGCGAGCGGCACGCACGTTAGCTTCCGGTGCAAGGACTATCGCCGTGACGGGGTGCGCACGACGCTGACGCTCGAGAGCGACGAGTTTATCCGGCGCTACCTGCTGCACGTGCTGCCCAAGGGGCTGATGCGAGTACGCCACTACGGGTTCCTGTCAAATCGCTGTCGGCGCAAGCGGCTGAAGCAGATCCGCCACGCGTTGGCGCCGAAGCGGACCATCCACGAAACACCGGCAGCAACCACCGACGAGCCGAAACCGCCTCGTGAGGAGCCGTGGACAGCGTGTCCGACGTGCAAAACTGGCACGCTCGTGGAGCGTTATCGGATCGCACCGCGCACAACGGTGAGGCGGCTGCGCGAGCGCTGACGACGCGCGGAGCGCGACGCCCGCCACAGGTAGGATGACGGATCGCGTGCCGGGCGGTCCGGGCTACGGTGCGGGCGATGAGGCGAGAACAGGCGCCAAGCACGGGAGAACACGCGCAAAGCGGGCAATCTTTGGGTGAACGGAGGGATCAAAGACGGGGTGTGCGCACGAGGATGATGGGCAGGCGGGTCACGGTCAGCTCGGCGGAACAGGCCGGGAGGCGGGGCGCGAAAGCAAATACCGTATAAGGGACGGATGTCTGAGCGCCGTGGCGGCTGAGTTCAACAACGTTTATCCGTCATGCTGGCGCACGACGGATGAAACGCTTAATAGTTCGGTTTCCGTGGCAACTTTCTGACAAGAAACGAGGATAGGAAATCCACCGGCAGATTTCGGCCAAAACCGGAAATTCGCTATCTGGTTTTTCTTTTTACGTAGTTCCTGGGGTGCGGAATTAAGTCGCACGGAGTATTTAAAATGGAATTGCTCAAATCAATACCGATTATCGGTGGCTTAGTTGCCGCTATACAACAATACATTATAGTTCTGTTCAAATTTGCACGGTCACCGTTTCTGTATATCCCGTCATATGCATTGGAAGAAACCACAGGGTTGGTTACCAGTATAAAAATACTAACCGCTGGGCTAATCCTCGAGTATCTTCTATTTTTTCCACTGCTTAAAACCGATAGTGCTTTAGCAGTCCAGCCCATATATCTTGCATATAAGACATTCCAATTAATGGTCATTATTCCCATAATACATCTTGCGTTTAAAGCGTTTGGCTCAGTGGTTACTCTAAGGCGATCATTTATTTTTTATATGATCGTGTGTGGGCTGGTGGAACCTATAAGAACAGCACTGAAATACCCCTTATTTATCGCCTATGGTGATTGCCTAGAGAGTTTGTTGTACTTTTCGCACCCTAAGTGTACTGTTAACAGGGAAGAATTATACGGAACACATACGCCACTAATAACTAATATATTAATGCTAATTCAAGTAGTTCTGGTATATATGCTGTTAAAGTGGTTTAAACAAATTTATTCTCTTGGTTGGTGGCGAACTATCGGAGCTATTATTTTGGGCATGATACCAATAACGCTAGTTTTCATTTTTGTCTTTTCAAAGTTGTGGAGGTATTTGGAACCCTTTGTTTCTGGAATCGCGAAGATAGCGTGAGAAACGTGATTGTAGCTAGACAATATGCAATAGGTACGTCTTGCGATTATGACCTTACTAACCTCGGAACATTCTACTGTTGCAATTCTAAATGTGTGCGCTGAGGGCTCGTAAGAAAGTAACATTTGCAGAAGTAAAATACTAAATCAATGTAACTACCTGAAATATATAGATATTATTTAACTTCGGACATAGAAAATGCACAACTTATCTTGATACGATCCCAAGCGGCCCGCTTCGGGCACGTAGCGGACACAGGGAAAAATACGTAAACCGAACAAAACGTTGAAGCTGTCAATTGCAGCCGCCGCAGAACGATGAGTACCTCACAACCATGCGTCGGCTGCAATTGCACCTTAACGTTGGTGTTCGGCCCTCCGGGACAATATCCTTGGAATCCGCTTGTCGATGGCCTTCGTGTTTCACGTGATCTGGATCTGCACTCGGAGGACAATTTGTCTGCTGCCGGGGCGGAAGATGATGCGGTCGGCAAGCGCATTGCGCTGTAAAATCGGAATTAAAAATGAACTGAAATTGGTTCTTGTCCCCTCCGCGTCTCACGGTACGGGGAAGCAGAACAAGAACATCAACAGTATCGAAAATGAACTACTTGACTTACGAAGCGCGTACCGACTGATGCTCGATCGAGCTGTCGCGTCCCGATCATCTTCGCAGCGTCGTGAGCAAAGCGCTGTCCAGCATGGTTTCCTCATGCAAAGTCGTTATGCGAATTTCGTTGTTCTGGCCGAACGATACGATGAAGCTGTAACTTGACCCTGGCGCTCCTCCGCTGTCGCTCCGTCACACCAGCCTCAAGTTCAGCTTATCGCGGTTGTTCTGCTTGCCGAAGGATTTAATTTTGATGCGACGGTTGACGCGCTGAGCAAGCCTCACGGCGTCGTCCCGGTAGCCGGCATAATGTTTTATGGAAAGTGACGGCCTGGCCGACGGGAACGGCGGAATTTGATCCGGCTCCGATGAACGGAAATGGTGAGGCGAGCCACCTGCTAATATTGTGCAGCCACACTCCGATCAGTGGCGCGGTCTTGCACAACGGGTGCTACAGGTAGCAAGCAAATCGGCAAGTGCTTCTGGCAAAGGGCTGCGTCAATCGGGAATCGCTTCGTCGCCGTCATTCATCAACGATCGTGTTCGAAGCAGGAAAAACGACTCCCCTCGATGAGAATCGGCGGGCACGGGTGAGCTGCGTTGGCAGAACAATACGATGAACCCGTCGCTGGCGGCCGGCACGCAACCGTGAGTACCTCAGAACGCGTCCCGGCCGCCAGCGCGGGTTATCGCGCTTGTTCTGCTTTCCGAAGGATTTGGTGTTGATGCGACGGTTGACGCGCTGAGCAAGCCTCACTGTGTCGTCCCGGTAGCCGGCATAACGTTCTATGGAAAGTGACGGCCTGGCCGACGGGAACGGCAGGATTCGATCCGGCTCCGATGAACGGAAACGGTGAGGCGAGCCGCCTGTTAGAATTGTGCAGCCACACTCCGGTCAGTGGCGCGGTCTTGCACAACGGGTGCTACGTGTAGCAAGCAAATCGGCAAGGGCTTCTGGCAGAGGGTCGTGTCAATCAGGAATCGCTTCGTCGCCGTCGTTCGTCAACGACCGTGTTCGAGGCAGGAAAGACGACTTCCCTCGATGAGAATCGGCGAGCACAGTTGAGCTGCGTTGGCAGAACAATACGATGAACCCGTCACTGGCGGCCGGCACGCAACCGTGAGTACCTCAGAACGCGTCCCGGCCGCCAGCGCGGGTTATCGCGCTTGTTCGGTTCACTCGGAAAGTTCTCGCCGACTTCTTCAGAGAAGCGTGTGAGACAATGACTCTCGGGCGCGGAATCGCGCCAGTCCGCGAGGTAACTGACAGTGCTATCGGTCTACGTCGAAACTTCGATCGTCAGCTACCTGCGAGAACGCACGACCGATCAGATCGTCGCGGCCGCTCGTCAAGTACACACGAAGCGGTGGTGGACTCGAGAGCGAAAGCACTACGACTTGTATGGCTCACGTTTCGTACTTGATGAAGCTAGGCTCGGGTCCGAAGACCTTGCGGCTGCAAGACTTGAAGCTCTGAGGGATATACCGCTACTTGATCTTTCCGAATCGGTATTTGTACTCGGAACAGAGTTACTGAACCGCGCTGTTCTCCCAGAGAAAGCTCGGGTCGACGCTTTGCACATTGCCGTAGCCGCAGTCCATAAGATGGATTATTTGCTGACGTGGAACTGTAAGCACATCGCCAATGCTCGCCTGGTGCCGCGAGTCAACCAAATAATAGAAGATCAAGGATATACACCGCCGTACATCTGTACTCCAGAGGAGCTGCTAAGCGATGATTGAAGAAAACAATATAAAAGAAAATACAGAAACAGATCTCATCGATGAGATCCATGATGGACGAGCGGCTTTGCTCAGGAAGTTTGACGGAGATCTGCGCGCGCTGTTTGATGACGCTCGGCGACGCGACGAGCAGTCAGAGCGGACGGTTGTAAGTCGAGAGCAATCACATAGCGCAGTTGGTGATCACCGATCCAAAGCTAGCTGAGACTGTAGCGAGCGCACAGTACGAAGCCGTGCACCGAACAGCACGTTGCAGCTGTCACGAGCGGCCGGCACGCAACCTTGAGTACCTCAGAACGCGCACCGGCCGCTCGCGCACCTGAACGCATTGTTATGCACTGAAGGCGACATGCAGAAGAATGGCGAACAGCTGGAACATCCCGAAGTGGCTCGAAGAAGCGGTTCGGAAAAGAGACAGAAATTGTGTCTACTGCGGAGTCGATTTTTCGAGACCGAAGAAATCCGTCGGCTCGAGTGAGAGTTGGGAGCACATTGTGAACGATGCAAGCATCATCAAGAGAGAGAACATCGCATTGTGCTGTCGAAGCTGCAACTCAAGCAAGTGACAGAAAACACTATCGATCTGGCTACGAACGAAGTTCTGTCAAGACCGAAACATCACAGCTGATTCAATTTCACCTATTGCCCAGCGCGCTCTCGCCGAAGAAGCGCAACCCAGGTGAGCGTATCATTCGGACAGCAAGCTTTACTTCAGAAAGCCATGAACCGAAAAACTATATGCCTCGTCGCTGTGCTGGTTGCTTCGCCGATGACGCACGCGCAGTCCGTAGAAGAAAAGATAAAAGAATTTGCTCAGAAGGAGTATCCAACTGATTACTCTATGCAGGAATACGTCTTCGAGCAACAGATGGCCGCACATATCTACATGCAGTCTATCCCCGACGGCGAAGCCAAGGAGATTGCAGAGGGCGAGTACGTCGAAGACTATGCGATGCAGAAATACGTTTACGATAATCAGGCGTCTGCTCAGGAATACATGCGTAACACAGCTGACAGTGAGATAAAAGATATCGCGCTGTTTGAGTACCCCAATGACTTCTCAATGCAGAAGTATGTCTACGAAAATCAGCTAGAAGCAAAGGGCTTCATGGAAGCCGTTGATGATGAAGAGGTGAAGGCTATCGCGATCACTGAATACCCGAAGGACTACGCCATGCAGAAGTACGTATACGAACGCCAATCCTCCGCCAAAGCTCGTCTAAAGTAACGCTCACACAACCGAACCCAGATCACGGGCCTCGTTCCGTGACCTTTGCAGATGAACTTCCTACCTATCAGCGATTTAAAACAGTGCATAACAGTACGTTGAACCGGTCAACTTGACTCAGCCCTCCCTGCGCTGACGCTCCAGTCGGTCTGCGTCAATTGCCGGTTAACGTTATGTTCGATTCGTCTGAGACATACTCTAGCTGGTCACATCGTGCTGTTCATGTAGAATCATTATTCAGCCCAGCTAGAGACGAGGATGCAAAGGCACCAGTGAAGGTAAAGGAACTCATCAAGAAAATTGAGGCGGATGGTTGGACCCAATCACGGATGCGGGGTAGTCACCGGCAATTCAAGCATCCTACAAAGTCTGGGACTGTTACGATCGCTGGAAAACCCAGTGTCGATGTGCCTCCAGGCACACTCAACAGCGTCTTGAAGCAAGCGGGCTTAAAGAACTAAAAAATGAACGGAATATAAAAAGAACAAAAATTAAAAGATTAATTACTGAGGATACATAGATGAGATATGCAGTAGTAGTAGAGCAAGGGCCATCAAGCTATGGGGCGTTCGTTCCAGATCTCCCCGGATGTGTGGCCGCAGGCGAAACTCGAGAAGAGACACTAGAGCTGATAAAAGAGGCAATAGAGTTTCATATAGAAGGTTTGCGGGCTGACGGAGAACAAGTACCAGAGCCTCACTGCGAGGTTGAACACATTGAAATTAATGCCGCATGAAAACCTCTTTTATTTGCCAATCATGGAGCCCACATCCAAGCAGTAGTTAAAGTCCGAATCGAACAATACGATGAACCCGTAACTTGCAGCCGGCGCGCAACCATGAGTGCCTCAGAACGCGCACCGGCTGCAAGTTCGGGTTATCGCTGGTGTTCTACGTCTCTCGCTCGCGATTCTGAGTTATTTCATAAAATCTAGCCACTTCTCGATCAATCGGAAAACTTCGAATGGCCAAGCAGCAAATGTCATCTCAGACCAGGGGCATTGGCCAGCTTCTAACCGAGCGCAGGTACTTTGAAGTGCCAGCCCACCAAAGGGATTACGCCTGGCCAGTAGGGGCCGTAGAGCAGTATTTAGACGATGTCGTCGAGGCTCTTTCCGATCCAGAAAGCGACTATTTTCTAGGACTTATTGTTCTAGTCGATACAGACGAGCCATCGTCAAAGCGATACGAGATATTAGATGGGCAGCAGCGGCTAGCTACCACAACAATGATCTTCTCTGCGATACGGCAATGGCTCCGTGATAATGGAATAGATGAAGACGCCGCGAAGATTCAGACTAGCTTTATCGGAATATCTGAGATTGGCGAGGACCAAGACGAGCCAAGAATAGTTCTGAACACGAATAATCGCGCACTTTTTCAAGAGGTAGTCGTCAACCCGTTTTCCGACAAGGCAGTAGAGGGCCGCCTTGCGGCAGAGGGAAAACACACATCATCACGGAAACTCTTAGAAGCGGTGCTTCTGTGTCGACGATACGTATCTAACTTAGCCGACGAGCAAGGTGGCGATGCTAAGAAAAAGTCTAAGATTCTTGTTCAGCTTGCCAAATTTCTGCGAGACAGAGTGCAGATCAATTGCTTGGATGTATCTGCACCAGAAAATGCCTACACGATCTTCGAATCGTTGAATGACCGAGGCATTGACTTGTCCGTACTCAACCTCCTTAAGAACCACCTGCTAAGAGAAGCAGGAGGCGCCTCGGATGAGATTCTTACGTTCTGGGCGAAGATGATGTACGCGATCGGCGACCGCAAGGGTGACGACTTTTTAAAAGCGTTCTGGACTTCGCGATTTGGTCGCATTCAACGTGGGCGACTCTTCAAGGAACTCAAACAGAGATACTCAGGTCGAGCTAGCGCTACAGCTCTTGCCAAAGAACTTTCAGAAGTGGGCGAGGTGTACGGAGCGATTGATTCTGCTGATGGAAGCTACTGGTCGCATCATTCCTACCGAACACAGGAACATGTGCGCGCGCTGAATCTGATTGGAGCGAAACAGACGCATCCAGTGATTCTGTCGGCCATTGCGAAATGGACGCCGATCGAGATTGACAAGCTGCTGGGATATCTAGTTCGAGTGATTCTCAGATATCAGCTCGTGGGTCGCGGACGTACGGGGAAGCTGGAGATACAGGCAGCAGGGGTCGCACAGCGAATCTACTCCGGCGAACTTAAGACAGCTCATGCCGTGCTTCTGGCAATGAAGGCGTTGGTGCCACCTGATGAGGAGTTTTTGGAGGATTTCCAGCGGTACGAGGAGTCAAAACCTGTTCGGGCGAGATGGATGTTGAGGGAGCTCGAAACGCAAAGATGGCTCGACGACAATCCCGGCGTTTGTCAAGACGGTTGGTCGGTAAACCTATGATGCGTTTTGGTGCCTTTCCGGCTCTGTCGCTGCCGGACGCTCCGGGTTCAGCCAGACCTCGTCCGGTCTGGTCCAGTCGCGCGTCTTGCCGCTCCAGCGTGCCGGATTCTGCGCCCGGGCCGCTTCGTAGACCCGTTGGCGATCGGCCAGGATCTGGACATCGAGACCGGCATGCCGCTCGGCCGGGCTGACGAAGCGGATCGCGCTGTGGTGATGCTCGATGTTGTACCACTCGACGAAGCCGAGCACCCACGTTCGAGCCGCGTCCAGGTCGGCGAAGCCTTCGACCGGGTAGTCGTGCCGGTACTTGGTCGTGCGGAACAGCGACTCGCTGTACGGGTTGTCGTCACTGACACGCGGTCGGCTGAACGAGGTCCGGATGCCGAGCCTGTCGAGCGTCA
>ENA-ORXT01005141-ORXT01005141.1-marine-metagenome-genome-assembly--contig:-NODE-5141-length-13011-cov-3.450518_pt1 | contig 13011 bp, 8 predicted proteins | sample MGYA00237868_ERZ511482 | MGnify/ENA metagenome assembly ERZ511482 | reverse complement strand
GAAATACCACTACGAGAACCTTCGATAAAACCATCAATCGTTATTGATTCGGTAGCTTCTATGGTTACGTTGTTGGCATTTCCTTGACCTATCGTGCTAGCAGAAACTTGACCACCATTAGTTAGATTGAGATTGTTAGTAGAGATTCTTACACCTCCTGCATCCCCTTCTGCGTTCTCATTAACCGTACTTGTAATCCCACTAGCTCCACCTTGCGAACTTTGCCCATTAGCAATAATATCTCCTGTGGCTGTAACATTTACTGCGCCTGCATTTCCTAGACCTCTAGTAGTAGCATCAACTCGACCACCATTAGTTAGAGTGAGATTGTTAGTAGAGACAGTCACTGCACCTGAATCCCCTACCGCATTTGAACCAACCCCACTTGTAATCCCACTAGGAACGGGATTTTCTACTTGTCGTTCACCATCAATAGTAATATCTCCTGTGGCTGTAACATTTACTGCACCTGCATTTCCTAGACGTCCACTAGCAGCATCAACTCGACCGCCATTAGTCAGAGTGAGATTGTTAGTAAAGACAGTCACTCCACCTGCATCCCCTACTCCGAATGGACTGACCCTACTTGTAATCCCACTAGGAGTACGACTATTACGTCTCAAACCTTCAGGTCGATCTAATAATGGTCGTACACCATCAATAGTAATATCTCCTGTCGCTGTAACATTTACTGGTGCTGCATTTCCTTGACCTCCAGTAGTAGCATCAACTCGACCGCCATTCGTCAGAGTGAGATTATTAGTAAAGACAGTCACTCCACCTGCATCCCCTACCGCATTTTCAGTAACTCTACTTGCAATCCTACTAGCATCACCATTTGAACCTTCTCTATCTGCTGTAATGTCTCCTGTGGCTGTAACATTTACTGGTGCTGCATTTCCTTGACCATTAGTACTAGCATCAACTTGACCACCATTAGTCAGAGTGAGATTGTTAGTAGAGACAGTCACTCCACCTGAATTCCCTAGCGCACCTTCCTCAACCCTACTTGTAATCCCACTAAGTCTAGCGTCTAAATCTTCCCCATCAGTAACAATAATGTCACTTTCGCCATCAATAGTAATATCTCCTGTGGCTGTAACATTTACTGATCCTGCATTTCCTTGACCCTGGGTATTGCTGGCAACTAAACCACCATTTAGTAGAGAAAGAGAACCTGTAGTTACAAATACATTGCCACTATTACCAATTCCTGATTGATTGTTGGTGATTTCCCCTTCATTGAGAGAGATATTCCCCGTAGCACCAATAGTGATATCTCCTGCTTGGGCTTCGATAGTAGTAGATTCTGCTCTTATTCCCGCTTTAATACTGCTTAGTCCAACCTCTCCCCCTTCCAGGTTTAAATTCCCAACATCTACTTTGATATTTCCTCCCCCAGAACTTCTAACATCTACTTCTGAGCCGTTACTAAGAGTTATATCTCCTCTAGATATGTCTTCGGCAAAACTAAAGCTACCATTTTCACTAATTTCTATCGTTCCTGATTCTGATATAGCACCAAGATATATATCACCACCACTTGCAGTTAAACTTCCACCTTCAAAGTTAAGGTTGCTTGCCACAAAAGTAAGATTATTACCAGGATCTACTTCTAATCCGATTACTTCAGATGCACTATTTTGAACAGTTGAGCGATTTACTATCTCCCCTGGATTATCTCTAAAACCTAAGCCAATGGGAGCATTAATCGTCAGTACGGGAGGTGTAGTTAGATCTGCTGCGCTAAACTCCCCATCTTCAAACAAAATACTGCTGGCAGTTGAGCCATAAAATGAACCGCCAATATCTAGTCTGGCATTCTCCCCGAATATCATCCCAGCAGGATTAATTAAAAACAAGCTGGCACTGCCATTAGCTCTAACTAATCCATCAATGTTAGAAATATTACCGCCTGTAACTCGACTAAAGATATTCGAGATGTCATTGGCATTATTGAAAAAAGCTTCATTCCCTGTACCTACAGAAAAATCTTGAAAGCTGTGAAACAGATTACTCCCTCGTGTTTCTCCTCCAGTTATTTCGGCCACATTTCCATTTTGATTGACTTGAGTATTAACTGTTCCGTCACTAGTAACTTGGGCTAAAGTCGCGCTACTCGTGGCAGAAAGATAGGCAGCAATACAGATACTAATCTGTAATAAGGGAGAGATAACTTGTTTCATTGCGCTTATTTAGATACAAAGCCTTGGCTTTTAGTAATAAGACAAATAGTATCATCTTAGTAACTCATTTTAGTCTGCACTCAAATTATTTTTAGTATTACTTAACTAGTTAAATTGGGGTCAATTTTTAATCTGTTTTGAACATTTTCTGACAATACTCGTTTTCTATAGGGTCGTAATCGAAAAATAAGCGATCGCAGTATAATTTACCTTGACTCGGTACTTAAGAAGATCGCCATAATATATAAAAAAGCAAAACAAAACTGTTTTTCAAATACGTCGCGGTCTATTCTAAAGGTAAGGCGATCGATAACGATTCCTACTAGAAGTTTAATATCTATAATGAATTCATCTTTAAATCCCAAATTTATATTTCGTCGTTTTGTTGGCATTGTTGCTAATTTAAAATTAGCTATTATCCTGTTACTAGCGATCGCTCTGGTCAGTATTACAGGTACAGTAATCGAACAGGCGGAAACCCTAACTTTTTATCAACAAAATTATCCCGAATCTCCTGCTTTGTATGGCTTTCTAACGTGGAAGGTTATTTTAGCTGCGGGTTTTAACCGTGTATATAGTACCTGGTGGTATCTTTCTTTATTGATTCTATTTGGTGCGAGTTTAACAGCCTGTACCTTTACTAGGCAGTTACCCGCGTTAAAAGCTGCCCGTAAATGGAAATACTACCAAAAGCCTAAACAGTTTGAAAAATTAGCCCTCAGTACAGAACTAGATCGAGGTTCGATTAGTTCGTTGATTCCTCTCTTAGAACAGCAAAAATATCAGGTATGGCAACAGGATAATGCTCTTTATGCCCGTAAAGGTATTATTGGGCGTATTGGGCCGATAATAGTCCATGCAGGAATGATAATTGTATTATTAGGTGGAGTCTGGGGTATTTTCACCGGTTTTTTCGCTCAAGAAATGATTGCTAGTGGCAACACTTTTAAGATTCAAAATATTATCGAATCTGGCCCTTTATCTAGTTCGCAAATTCCTGATGATTGGTCAGTCAAGGTAAATCGCTTTTGGATTGACTACACGAATAAAGGGGATATAGATCAGTTTTATTCGGATCTTTCTGTAGTAAACAATGATGGTCAAGAATTAAAGCGAGAAACTATCTCTGTCAACCATCCTCTAAGATATGATGGCGTAACTCTCTATCAAACTAACTGGAGCATTGCTGCGGTGCAGGTACAGTTAAACAACAGCCCCATATTCCAGATACCCGTAGCGAAGTTGGACACTTTGAATGCAGGGAATATTTGGGGAACATGGATTCCGACTAAACCCGATCTGAGTTCGGGGGTTTCGATGTTGATTAAGGATATGCAGGGGACTGCATTAATCTATAACCAGCAGGGTGAATTAACCAGTGCGATTCGTATCGGTCAAAGTATAGATATTGATGGCATTAGTATCAAATTACTAGATATTATTGGTAGCACGGGGTTGCAAATCAAAGCCGATCCTGGTGTACCTGTGGTTTATACAGGTTTTGCTTTACTGATGATAGGAGTAGTGATGAGCTACTTTTCTCATTCTCAAATATGGGCATTGGAAAAGGATAACAGCTTCTATTTCGGAGCAAAAACTAATCGCGCTCAGGTTAGCTTTGAACGGGAAATGCTAGAAGTCATCGAAGATTTATCAACCCAAACCGAACCGAATAGTATTTCTAAACCTACTACTACATCTTTAGTTTAAAACTACCTCAAAACCAAGAATAGTCAGTGATGTCAAGTAATTGAAAAATCTAAGTCATGAGCTGCCGATCTATACAGCATCCATAATGGATAGTAAGAGAAACTTTAAAACGATCGCTTGATTACAACAATAGTGTTAGATTTACTACTCATTTTTACCTTGGGATTTCTGGGAAGTTTTGGTCACTGTGTTGGCATGTGTGGTCCCTTGACTGTAGCTTTCGCACTATCCCAAGAAGATAATAATCCTGGGGGAATTAATGGATGGAGGTTTCATTTTTTACTTAATATCGGCAGAATTGTTAGCTATAGCCTAGTTGGGGCAGCTTTGGGGGGACTAGGCTCTGCATTTATTGCTAGTGGTCAGCTTGCAGGAATAGGCAGCGGTTTTCGGCAGGTAATGGCAATTTTGACGGGAGTATTGCTAGTCTGGTTTGGCTTGGGACAAATTAAACCCAACTGGTTACCTCGTTTGCCCTTACTCCATCCTCTAAAGGGTATCGTTCATAATCGATTAAATTCGGGGATGAATGAGCTGGCATCTAAACAGAGATGGTGGACACCCGCATTATTAGGGAGCGTTTGGGGCTTTATTCCCTGTGGTTTTTTGTATGCAGCCCAGTTAAAAGCGGTTGAAACAGGAGCGTTGTTTGGCGGTGCTGTAACTATGCTGTGTTTTGGTTTAGGTACAGCACCAATGATGTTGGGCGTAGGAGTTTCTGCTTCTAAAATTAGTGCTGATAAACGCAGCCAGTTATTTAGTTTGGGAGGATGGGTAACATTAGCCATTGGTGTCCTCACTTTATTGCGGACAGATGCCATGATTGACTATACGGGACATGGTGCATTGTTACTGTTGATGTTCGCTTTAGCTGCTCGTCCATTAAGCGTGATTTGGGCTGCACCTTTAAAATATCGTCGGGTGATTGGGGTGGGTGCTTTTGTCTTGTCTGTAGCCCATACATTTCACATGCTAGATCATTCCTTAAACTGGAATCTCGATGCGATCGCTTTTATGCTACCTCAACATCGCTTTGGTATTAGTGCAGGTATTCTCAGCCTATTTTTACTATTTCCTGCTGCGGTTACTAGTAGAGATCGCTTTCAGAAAAATTTGGGCGAGCGATGGCGCAAAATTCATTTGTTGAGCGTACCCGCTTTAGTCTTTGCCGTTGCTCACGTTATCTTATCAGGCTCTAATTATTTAGGGAATTTGGAGTTAACCATTGAGGGCAAAATCAGGGTGGGGTTGGTTCTATTTTTTGGTCTTCTAGTTTTGTTAATGCGATCGCGTGTTCCTCTAAAAAGATAAAAAACCCTCTAATTTGTATAGAGAGTTTTTTAATTTTATCTGCTATTATTGAGCAATTCTAAGAAGCCATTGCCACTTCTACCATTTGCTGCAATTCGCCACTTTGATATAGTTCGATCGCAATATCTGAACCACCAACAAATTCTCCATCAATATAAATTTGCGGAATTGTCGGCCAGTTGGAATATTCTTTGATTCCTTGACGAATTTCTTGGTCGGCTAAAATATCAAAAGTTCCAAAAGGTACGCCAAGAGTGTTGATAATCTGCACTACATTGTTAGAAAAGCCACACTGAGGCATTAGTTTTGACCCTTTCATGAACACCATGATTTTGTTTTCACTAAGCAGCTGATCTATTCTTGTTTTTACTTCGGGTGTCATATGTCTTATTTACCTATTTTTACTAATTTACTATTAACGCCAGCAACTTCTTTGTAGCGATCGACTTGTTTTAAGTTTACTAAACTTCTTCACATCACACCGTTTGACCAGTGGCTTGCCATGCTTCAGGGGTAAAAGTCTTGAGGGACAAGGCGTGAATGGTTTCTGTTGCTAGCTCATCCTGCAACACTCCATAAACCATTTGATGTTGCTTAACTCTCGTTTTGCCAGCAAAATCCGAAGAAACAATAACCGCTTCAAAATGCTGTCCATCGCCGACAACTTTGACTTCGGCGTTGGATAAACGTTCTTGAATGATTGTTTGTACTTGCTCTGGACTAATCATAATCTTTTAGGTTTGGCTGAATAAAGTTGATAAATCAATAGTAATAATTGCTCAAAGTTTAATCATAACTACTTTGAGCAATAAGAAAACTTACGGTTGAGAATCTCCAGGAATAGGAGCAGAATCGGGTACTTGAGGAGGCACTTGAGGTACAGGAGCATTAGGATCGACTTGGGGTGTTTGAGGTGCAGCATCGACCGCAGGTTGCTCCGAACCTGGGGGTAGCTCTACAGGAGGATTATCACCTTTTCCTGGAGGAGTGAAGGGAACATCTACAAAACCGATTTCTAGCAACTGTTCATAGGCTTTTTTTCCTAAACCACTGCCAGGACTTTGCGAAGTAACAATTTGCACTAATAGAGGAATAGACAATTCCGATTTATCTTGCGCTCGATGGACTAAAGCAAGCTGATAGGTAGCATTGTCTCTTTCCAGACTTGTTTCTAGAGCTTTCTTGCGGTGAGATTCGGCTGCTGTATTATCTAACCCTGTAAAACTGTTAAATAGCTGGAGATAAAAATTAGATAGTTGATTGTATACTTGTCGCGCACTCTGTAATTTTTGGGCGGCAACATCATACTCCTGATTATCAACCGCCCGATCTGCTTCAGTCATCAGTTTTTTGCCACCTTCAATACTGAAAATGCTTTCTGACGTTGTAGAGGATGTAGGTTCACCTGGCTTGGTGACATCTTCGGTGGCAGATTCGGGTTCTACTGCTTCTTGGGCATTAATAGAAGCAGGAGGCAGGCTGAATAAAAATAGGCTCGCAAACAATAAGTAGCGAACGGTAGAGTTAATAATATTTTGTTTAGGCATAAGCTATATTCGTTATTTTGTTTAGCTCTTTAATATAGCAAAACTGTTAAACTTCAGGTATCTTATCACCCAATAACCCTTGTGTCTGACCAAAGATAATTTGCTCACAAAGCGTTAAAGCAATATTAAGTAATGAAATGACTATACTAAGCTCGCTTGCCACTCTCTCCAGTAATTACAGCGGAGGTGATTAGGTGAGCTAACCTTAGAGCCTCTGGCACATTACCGTTGTCTGTCAAGCTTTGTAATATTCTATGGGTAAGAGAGCCTGTCAATCCACATACCTGAAAATAGAAGGGTGGATATACATGAATTTCTCCCGCTTGGGCTAATAGTTGCAGTCTTGTTTTGGGATGGGGTAAAAGAGAAATTGCTGCCTTCATTTTCTCTATTTTTGGCATTTTTCGCATTACTGCCACACAGGGTAACTGTAGTTGTTGGGCTAAATGGGGCAGATTGATCAGATTTAAACCCCCCATGCTAATTCCATCAATCATAACTAGATGCAGCTGGGGATAAAACTTACTACCCAATAGCATCTGTGCCAATTGTTCGGTACTATTCCATCCGTCTATCTGTATCTTTCCCCACAGCATTCCTTCAAAACGAGTTTTGCTACAGACTACTCCAGCTACAGCAACAGGCTTATTTGCATGGCGTACAAAAGGGGCGTCATCAAAACCGATCGCTCTAATTTGACGTTTGTGGCGTAGTAAATAGTCTAGTTTCTCTTCGTTCATCGTACCAATTATTTTTTATTTATAAATATTCAAAGCAAGAGCTTCTACAATAGGTTTACCTTAAAGTATTAACCTTCGATCTAAATGAGTAATAATTGGAATTCATCCAAGATTGAACAGAAAATCAGCATCAATTTTAAATACGATCAAACTCTGCGTCTGGCACTGATTCATCCTTCCTATGCCAAACTAATTAAAGAGCCAGAAATCAATAATCAGCGTTTGGAATATCTCGGTGAAACTATTCTAAATTTAGCGATTGTGGATTATATATTCTGGAATTTTTCTCATTTTCAGGTAGGGAAATTAAAAGCCCTGCGGGATAAATTAACTGAATCAGAAAGACTAACTAAGCTTTGGTACGATCTTCAGCTTGGAGAAGCCTATCCATTTTTAGATCTAAAAGAAGAGCGACATCGCTTGAGGGTTAAGCAAAGCAATCCCTTTGAAAAAGGATTAAAGGCACTTGTCGGGGCAATATATATCGATCGCGGTTTTTCTCAGACGCGCAACTGGCTACAAAAACAGCTAATTGTACCTTTACTAAAACGCTACCTTAAACCAGAGTTGGATCACGATCCCTCTGCCAAACACATCGAGCTTTTGGGCAATGCTTTACTTCAAGCAATAGCAGTGGATTATTTATATCAACACATACTCTATGCCAGTCCCTCTAAACTAAAATTGCTAGCTAAAAAACTAACCTCCAAAGATAATCAAAACACTTATCTCAAACAAATATCTGAGGCAGCTTGGACAGAAGTTACGGGTGAAGAAGATAAGCCCAAGTCTTTAAAAACTTTACTGGCAAAAGTGTATCTCGAGCTAAACGAAGAAAACAGCAAGAGTAGCTTCCGTTTAACCAGCAGTTTTTTGGTAGATCATTGTTTTGATGATGATGAAATTATGAAACAGGCAATTTCTTTATTGCTAAAAGATGGAAAGCCCCAAAAATGGATTGTTCACAACGTAATGGGCTATCCCAGTAATCAATACAACGAGGGGAGAGAAAAATTTCACGAACTAACAGGTAAATCTGATGCTTAACTTTCGATCAGTCCCAATAAAATTTTATTGGGACTGATATTTTGGCGTACTGTAATAAAATGGCGTTTAATCTAATCTGTTCATGAAGCGTTGGTGGCGATTTTTAGCTGTTTTATTTTTAGGTGTAGTTTTAAGTTTAAGGTTTAGTCAAAGCTTACAGGCTGAAATTGTGCCATCGCAATTAGTCAAACAGGCACAACAATCTTATCAGATCGGAGAATTTGCCCAATCGATTAAACTACTCAAACAAGCTCACCGAATCTATCAAAGCCAAGAGAAATATTTACAGCAGGTTCAAACGCTTTCTTTGATTTCCCAGGCGCAGCAACAGATTGGGAATTGGGAGTTGGCTAATCAAAATATTGCAGCAGGCTTCGCTTTAGCCGATCGACTCTCAGCTAGTAACAGTAAAAACCAGATATTAGCCCAAATTTGGCATACTAAAGGTCATTATGAGTTTGCTACAGGAAAAAGCGACGCATCTTTAGAAGATTGGCAACAGGCAGAAGAATTATATCGCAATACAGGCGATCGCCTGGGGGTTGCTGGTAGTCTACTCGCTCGCTCTCAAGCTTTGGAAAAAATGGGGTTTCATCGTCGTTCTTGTAACCTAGTATTAGAAGCATTTGGGCATCAAGACTATGATTGCGAAGATTTGACCCCACTGCAAGTAAAAGCAATTATTACTCAGGTAGAAACCGAAGCTCAACCCTGGCAAATTGCAGGATTAAACAAAATAAGCAATAGTTTGCTCTGGAAAGGCAAGCTATCTCAAGCAAAAAGATTTGTTCAAGCTAGCCAAAAGATTAGCTCAAGTCGGCATGATTTATCACCTCTGACTAAAGCTAAAGTTATTTTAAATTTGGGCAATATTAATAAAGCGATCGCTTTTCAAGCCCAGGAAACAGAAGATCTTCCCAGCTTTACGCATCATAGCCAAAAGGCAGCTAAATATTATCAGCAGTTAAATAATTATTTTCCCTACCCCCAAATTGCCCGCCAGTATCAGCTACCCGCACAGTTAAACCTGTTATCTCTATACGCAGCTACAGCGCAGTGGTTTGAGGCTCAAAAAATAGCCAACCAGATCGAACTATATGCCGATACCTCTGCTGATAAACGAAATCTATATGGTGAGATTAAGTTTGCTCAAAACCTAGTTAAGTTAAAGCAGAATGAGATAGCAATAAAATATACTTGGCAAGGGATTGCAGATATATATTTGGATGCAGCTAAAGAGGCTCAAAAAATAGGCGATCGCCGCGTTCAATCTTATGGTTTGGGTTATTTAGGAACACTATATGCCCAGCAGCCTAACCTCAAGCTCGATCGTACTCCCCAACAGCTAATCGAGCAGGCATTAAACTTAGCTCAACAAATTCACGCTTCAGAAATAGCCTACCGTTGGCAATGGCAGCTAGGAAAAATTTATGCTGAAAAAAGTAATCGAGAACTAGCGATCGCTAGTTATCAGGCGAGTTTGGCGAGTTTAGCGAGTCTGCGCCACGATCTAGCTTCCCTGACTAAAGAGGTTCAATTCAACTTTCACGAACAGATTGAACCCATTTACAAAGAATGTGCCGACTTACTATTGCAAGGATCTAAATCCGATCGAGATTTGGCAACGGCGATCGATGTGATTGAAGCCCTCCAAATAGCCGAATTAGATAATTACTTTCAGGATGCCTGCATTACATCTGAAACAAGAAATATCAATCAAATAGACAAAAGAGCAGCAGCTATATATACCCTTGTTTTGCCCGATCGCCTAGAAGTTATTATGGCGATGGATGATCCCGATGTAAACAATTCCCATCAGGCGTTTTATCATCATTCAACATCGATCGCTCAAGAAAATTTAGTTGAAGTCGTCACCCAACTCCGTCGCTATATTACTGAGCCAGATCGTACCACTGAAGTACAGCAACTATCAGCTCAACTATATGACATCTTAATCGAACCATTTGAGGCAGACTTATCACGCCAAAAGCCAAAAAATCTAGTTTTTATTTTAGATAGCATACTGCAAACTGTTCCCATGTCCGTACTCTACGATGGAGAACAATATTTATTAGAGAAACAGGCGATCGCGATCGCTCCTGGGTTGAGAATGCTCAACCTCCAAAATAGTGAAGCAAAAGCCTCTTTTTTAGCAGGAGGAATTACTCAAGCGTTACAGGTACAAGAGCAAAAATTCTCCGCTTTAAATAGTGTAGAACAAGAATTAAACCTATTTCCCGAAATCAAAGATAAAGTTCTGCTTAATGATAGTTTTACTGCCGATAACTTACTCCAACAAATTAATGATACTTCTGCCTCTTATATTCACCTAGCAACTCATGGTCAATTTAGCTCTAACCCAAATAAAACCTTTTTATTGATGTGGCAAAAGCTGTTAACTATCAAAGACTTTGGTGATATTTTGCACCGACGCAATCAAAGAGTCAGCGTACCTATCGAACTTTTAGTTTTGAGTGCTTGCGATACAGCATCAGGCGATCGCTATGGCGCGTTAGGATTGGCTGGAGTTGCAGTCAGGAGTGGCGCATTAAGCACTATTGCAACCCTATGGCAAGTAAATGATGAATCAACGGCAATGTTGATGAAAAACTTTTACCAGTACTTAAAACAAGATCGTAGCAAAGCAGAAGCCTTGCGATTAGCCCAGCTAAAGCTTTGGCAAACATCAGACAAAGACTGGCAAGTCCCCGCATTTTGGTCAGCCTATGTGATAATCGGCAATTGGCAATAAATTATTAATTACTGATTACTAATTACTGGTTACTGATTACATACGGGGGTCACTCCTTTATGACTTTTGACTTGATTTAAACCTTCAGTAAGAGGTTCAAATTGGCAAATAAAGGATATGATCTTGTACTAACTATTTTTACTTTTATTTCGATATTTATCAGGTAAGTATTACCACCAGTAAAATTAAACAATGACTACTATTAATCAGCCTCCTAACCCAGATCCAGAGAAGAAAAACCTTCTGAAGCGGTTAGCCAGTAAACTCAAATCTTCACCGAAGAGGACAGCCACAGGGGTAATTGCGATCGCAGCTTTGGGCAGTTTAGCTTATTGGGGGGTTGATGTATTAGTCAAAAAGAAATTACCGCCCTTTTTAGAAAATCAGATTGGCAAATTTATTGAACGCCCCATAGATTTGGGCGAAATGGAGAGTTTTTCCCTGACAGGGGTTGAATTTGGGAAAACTGTAATTCCCCCTACTGCCACAGATCCAGATAAGGTAACGGTAGAAGGAGTTAAGGTTGGGTTTAATGTTCTACCTGTTTTGTTTAGACGCACTTTGCCCTTGGATGTCGATCTGGTGCAGCCAGATATTTATGTCGAACAAGAAAAAGATGGGGAATGGATTAATTTAGACTTTTTGCAGAGTGACAAAGAGAAAAAAGATCCTCTAATTTATTTTGATGTCGATATTGACGTAGAACAAGCAGATATTACCGCCGTCCCTTATGAGCAAAACCCCTTAAAAGGGCAGGTAGATGGCAACGGTAGGTTTAACCAGAAAGAAGGATCACTCGACTACGATTTAGATGCAGGCATCGAACAGGCAAAAGCTACGGTTAAAGGAAAAACGGAACTAGAAACAGGCACTACCAACACTAAACTGCTGGTAGAAGATTTAGATTTAACTGATGTGGCAACTCTATTGCCCAATCTGCCTGTAAAACTAGATTCAGGAAAGTTCAATGCAGACTTAGATATTAATATTCCCTCTTGGGAGAAAATCACCGAAGGAAATGTTAGAGGTACGGTTAATCTGCAAAACGTGGCAGGCAATGCCGCCGATTTGGATGCACCTATAAGTGCCGAGTCCAAATTAAATTTTAGCGGTCGTAACGGAGAAGTTCAATCAGCCAGAGCTAGCTTGGGAGATATTACTGCCCAGTTAGATGGACAGGTTAATTTAGACAGTGGTTACGATTTAAATGCGACGATTTTGCCCTTTCAAATAGTCAGCTTACCTCCTAGTTTAATCGAACAATTGCCTGTCAATGTGGCAGGAGAAGTTGAGGCACAGGTTAAATTACGGGGTGCAATCAAAGAACCCAAGCTAACGGGAAATATCAACAATACTCAGGTAGTAACGGTAGATAAAACTCAACTCGAGCAGGTTAATGCTGATTTTAGAGCAGATTTAGCTAAAGTCGTCTTAGAAAATGTGCAGATAAATCCAGTGGCGGGGGGAAGTGTTACCGCAGAGGGAACAATTCAAACTAACATCGGACAGTCTCTAAAGCGGGACAAAACTATTGATGTTAAAAGCATGCCCTTGGCATTTAGTTTCAACGCAGACTTACCCACCCAAGAATTAGTCACTCCTTATTACCAGCTACCTGAACAGGTGGCTGTCGGTAATCTTCGTGCGCGGGGACAGGTTGACGGTACGATTAATAACCCTAAAGCCAATGTTAAATGGGACATAGCTGATACAGATGC
>ENA-ORXT01005140-ORXT01005140.1-marine-metagenome-genome-assembly--contig:-NODE-5140-length-13011-cov-8.115664_pt1 | contig 13011 bp, 9 predicted proteins | sample MGYA00237868_ERZ511482 | MGnify/ENA metagenome assembly ERZ511482 | reverse complement strand
GTCTTTCTGGATGATCCCGTCTTTGCGGAGCGGATAAGGGAATGGCTCAAAGTACTTCGCAAGAAAAACGTCTCCGTTGTCTTCGCGACCCAGTCTTTGTCGGATATCGCCACCTCGCCCATAGCGCCCGCGCTTATTGAAAGTTGCCCGTCTCGAATATTTCTACCGAATGCGCGAGCCACCGAGCCGCAACAGGCGGCAAGCTATCAGCAGTTCGGTCTCAACCAAACACAGATCCAGCTCATTAGTTTCGCAACGCCGAAGCGGGACTATTATTTTCAAAGTCGTGCTGGAAACCGTGTCTTTGATTTGACGTTGGGCCCGGTATCGCTTGCGGTTTGCGGCGCGTCGTCGCCGGAAGATTTGCAAACAGCCGCTGAAATTTTGACTGAATATTCGTCTGAAGATTTTGCGCCTGCGTGGCTCTCGCACTCAGGGCTCGGTTGGGCTGCCGACCTCATGTCTGATTTCGGTCTCTAATTTTTTACGAACCGGAGTCCGGTTTGTCCCCCTCCATTTTTCTCTCTCATAAGGAACACGCTCATGCGCCGTACACTCAAAACTCTCCGCCATATCTTGATGACAGCCGTTGTCATGCCGCTCGCTTTTTCAACGCCAGCTCATGCTATTTTCGGCATTGGCGATATCGTGATTGATCCAACCAACCTTGTGCAAAACGTTCTCACGGCAACGCGCACGCTTCAACAAGTCCAGCTTCAAATTCAAACTTTGCGAAATCAGGCAGAGCATCTGGTCAGTCAAGGCTTTGATGTCTCCGGTGAGTTAGGCCGGACACTGAACGAGATTACCCGGCTTACCAATGAAGCGCGGGCCTTAACCTACCGTATCGATCAAATTGAACGTGCCTTCGAGAGCCATTTCCCGGATGCCTATGCGGACTGGTCGCTTACCGAGCAGGCCCAGATTGCAGACGCGCAACAGGACGCAGCGCGGGAGGCTTATCGCGATAGTGTCATGATGCAGGCCCAGATCGTGGAGACCGTCCATGCGGATGCGCGCAATCTGGATAGCCTGATTAATGCAAGCCAGTTATCTTCGGGTGAGCTTTCGGCTATGCAAGCCGGAAACCAGATCACGGCTTTATCGGCCAAACAAATCATGCAGATGCAGGAGATGATGGCATCGCAATATCGCGCGCAAGCTATCGAGCGCTCGCGCGCGATTTATCAGGAGCAGGTAGGAGCGGCCCGCCATGAGTCATTCATGGGCCGGGGAGGCTGATATGTTACCTGTTACGCAAGTTGCGCCATCCGACATGTCAATCATTGACGACTTTGTGTCGACTTTTTCTAGCTACATCGATTCCGGATTTGGATTGCTTGGATCCGAAGTCGATTTTCTAGTGGCAACCTTGATTGTCATCGATCTGGTTCTCGCAGGTTTGTTCTGGGCCCTCGCGTCCGACGGCATGATCATGGCCAAGTTCCTGAAGAAGGTACTCTACATCGGCGTCTTTGCCTACATCATCGGAAACTTCGCTTTTCTGTCGAATGTCGTATTTGACAGTTTTTCCGGATTGGGCTTGCAAGCAACGGGAACAAGTTTGCGTGCAGAGGATCTGTTGCGGCCAGGCTTTATCGCGGCCACGGGTTTTGACGCGGCATCACCAATTCTGGACACGATCAAGGACTTGAGCGGGCCCGTCGCATTTTTCGTCAATATCGTTTTGATCGTTGTTTTATTTCTGGCTTGGCTGATTACGATTTTTGCCTTCTTCTTTTTATCGATCCAGCTTTTTGTGACGATTATCGAGTTTAAACTTACGACGCTGGCGGGATTTATCCTTATTCCTTTTGCGCTTTGGAACCGCACGTCTTTTCTGGCCGAACGGGTTCTCGGAAATATCGTCTCTTCCGGCATCAAGATGATGGTGCTTGCGATTATCATCGGCATTGGCTCAACGCTTTTTACGGAAGTGACTGCCGGTCTTGCAGGTGATGTCTCTCTGGAAGATGCAGGCGGCGTGATCCTCGCAAGTCTTGCGCTATTTGCTTTGGGATTATTTGGTCCAGGGATTGCGACAGGTCTGGTCAGCGGCGCACCTCAACTCGGTGCAGGCGCAGCAGTCGGAACAGCAGCAGCCGTTGGAGCTGCCGGTGCAGTCGGAGCCGCAGGTGCTGTGGGAGCCGGTAAAGTTGGTGCAAGCGCTGCCATAGGCGCTGTGAAATCCGGGGCCGCTTTGTCCGGCGGTGCGAAGATGGCGTTCGCCATGGGTAGTGCTGCCTCAGGTGCAGGCGGCGTCAAAGGCGCAGCGGCAGGCTTGTCTGCCGTCGCGCAGGCAGGAGCCGGTTCCATAGCCAACAGCGCCAAAGGCGGTCTCGCCAAGGCTACGGGTGCTCTCAAGGCGAAGTCTGTTTCGGGAGCGCGCGGCGCTGTGACCGGAACCGGCGGATCAATCGGGAAACCGGGTTCGGGCGGAAGTTCCGGCAGCGCAGGTGCCGAAGCTGGAGCCGGAAGCGGACAACCGGACTGGGCCAAACAGGCGCGCGGCGGTCATTCGCGCTCCCGCGCTGAATCCGCAGCACTTCACGGTCTTCGCGGCGGTGACAGCGGCGGCGCGTCAAGCGGGCCCAAGCTTGCGGATGATGACAGCTAACCGCGCCCGCCTTCCGTTCATAACTTAATCCAGAATTACAGGAGACTACACATGACTTGGAAAAGATCCCAAGCCGCTTACGGGCGCACACCCGAACCCGTTACCCCTTATCAGAAAGCCGCCCAGGTCTGGGACGAGCGGATAGGGTCCGCCCGTGTTCAAGCTAAAAATTGGCGGATCACGTCGCTGGTCTCGCTTGCGCTCGCCTTTGGCCTAACCGGCATCATCGGATGGCAGGCAACCCAGAGCCGGATCATCCCCTATGTTGTCGAAATCGACTCCACCGGCGAAGTAAGGGGCGTCTCGCCTACCGTTGAAAACTATGTTCCTTCCGATGCACAGATTGCGTTTCAGCTTGCCAACTTCATTCGCAAGGTGCGGGGAATTTCGACGGATCCGGTTATTGTACGCCAGAACTGGCTAGAGGCTTACGACTTCACGACCAGTCAGGCGGCCGGAACATTGTCTGCCTATGCGACGAGCAATGACCCCTTTGCCGAAGTCGGTTTGCGGTCTGTCTCTGTCGATATCGAGAGCGTTGTCCGCTCTTCGGAGTCAAGCTTTGAAGTCCGCTGGCGCGAAACGGAGTTCCGCTCCGGCGTCAAGCAAGCGGTCTCGGCTCATACGGCGATGTTGAATATCGTAATTGAACAACCCCGCGATGAAGACGCGCTCCAGAGAAATCCGCTCGGACTTTATGTCCACGCAATCAATTGGTCCCGTGACCGTTCCCAAGGAAATGCCCCATGAAAAAACTCTACTTTACCCTCGCGCTTTCCGCTCTCGTCATGAGCGGATGTTCGCATCTATCGGCAAAACTTTCTCCGGATTTTAAACTTGATCCTGAACCTATGCAGCAAGCCGTTATCGTGGTTGATGAAGTCGCTCCAGAACCGGAAACAGTCATCATTGAGCGCTTCACAGCGGTTCCATTACCGGGGCAGATGAAGCCGGTGGAGGGAGCCATTGTGAGTGCCGATGGCGTAGTCTCGAAGCCGCATGAGATCATTGATGCAAATATGGCCGGCGCGAAAGTGGGACCGAAGCCTGGGGCCTATGTAAATGCGATCCAGGTTTACCCTTATGCGAAAGGCGCGCTCTACCAAGTCTATACCGCGCCGGAGCAAGTCACGGATATTGCCCTGCAGGCAGGCGAGCGCCTGATCTCGGTATCGGCTGGCGATACGGAGCGCTGGATTTTGGGCGATACGCTTTCAGGCGAAGGCGTGACCGAGCAGGTTCATATTCTTGTAAAGCCAATCGAGAACGGCCTTAATACTAATCTTGTCATTACGACATCCGAACGGACATATTACGCAGAGCTAACGTCCTACCGCGAAACCTACATGGCGGCAGTCTCATGGCGCTATCCGCAGAGTGAATTTATCAGCATGTCGAAAACCCGCTCGCAGCGGGGTAATGGGACTGCAGGGGTTTCGAAGGCTGCAGTAACGCAACCATTGGCCACGCTGAACCTCCCTGTAGAGGATCTGAATTTCAGATATGAGATCGAAGGGGATGATCCACACTGGAGGCCGTCCCAGGCCTTTGATGACGGGCGGAAAGTCTACATCCAGTTTCCGGCACGTCTGGATCAGGGCGAAGCGCCGCCGCTATTTGTTGTTGGCGAAACGGGAGATACGCAGCTTGTCAATTACCGCGTGAAGGGCCGCTATTACATCGTGGACCGTCTCTTTGCCCGCGCTGAATTACGTCTTGGTGAAAAAGACCAGCAAGTCGTGACAATCGGGAGGACTGCGCAATGAGCAGCTCTGCGAAAACAGCCCCGCTCGAAATTCGCGGACGGCCACCGTCTGTGAAACGTTTTAATCGCCGCGCTATTGGCGCATTGCTGGGATCGTCCGCGCTTGCGGTCATTCTTGCCGCGAGCTTTGCGTTCCGCTCGCCCGATCCGTCAGACGCAGCTCCGAAGGTGCTGTACAATACGAATGCAAAACCTCTTCCCGAAGTTTTAAACGAGCTTCCCGAGAAATATGACGAGGTGAAACCCGCGCGCCCAATTCTAGGGCCGCCGCTCCCCGGTGATATCGGCGCAGGATATTACACCGGAAAGGCAGAACCTGCAGCACCGGACAATCCGTTCCGCTATCAACCGCCCCCGAGGTACAGCCCCGCACCCTCGCAAGGCTATGCGGGAGGGACAGGTCAGGCCGCAAACGCACCTTCGCCAAGAACCTCGAAACTGTTCTTCATCGCGAAAGACGGCGGGAGTGCAAGCGCTGGCAACGCTGGCGGAACCGGCATTGGAAACCAGCTCGGAATACCGGCAGGCTTACAAGCAGATCTGTTGAATGCGGCAGCCCCCGGCGAGGCGGCGCTTGCCGCGCTTTTCGGGAGTGGAGCGTTTGGCTCTCAGGGAACAAGTGTGACTAACCCGACGCTTGACCCGCTAGTAAGGTCACAGTCTCAGGCAGCAGGGAATTCGGATGTCTATAATCCGCATAGTCTGCAGCGCCCCGTCTCGCCATATCAGGTTATGGCCGGAACAATTATTCCCGCGAGTTTGATCACGGGCCTGAATTCGGACTTGCCCGGTCAGGTGATTGGTCAGGTGACGGAGAATGTCTTTGATACGCCGACCGGTCAGCATTTGTTGATCCCGCAAGGGACGAAACTTTTGGGCAGTTATGATAGCGAAATTGATGCGGGACAGTCTCGAGCCCTTGTTGTCTGGAATAGACTTATCCTGCCAGATGGCTCTTCGCTTGTGATCGACAGTTTGCCCGGCATTGATCTGTCCGGAGAGACCGGCCTTCGGGACAAGGTTGATCGTCATCGGGGCAGCTTACTCGGCGCGGCGCTTCTCTCTTCGATTCTGTCTGTCGCGTCTGAATTGGGTTCGGATGATGATGACAGGATTATCGAAGCTATCCGGAGTGGGGGTCAGGACACCATCAATCAAGCAGGGCAGAGCGCCGTGAACCAGGCGCTTTCCCGAAAACCTACTTTGCGTGTCCGCCCCGGTTGGCGGCTTCGCGTTATCGTCAATCGGGACCTAGTCCTGCAACCTTATGGAGGCTGAACCTATGGCCAAAGATACTTCGAAACCTAAACTTCGGATTGCGAAGCTTCCGGATCTTACGCCTGTAAAGATGACAATTCAGGTTGATCCTGAATTACATCGAATGCTGGAGGATTATGCTCGGATTTATAATGAGAGCTATGAGGCGTCGGTTGGGCCTGCGGCTTTGGTGCCGTCAATGCTGGTTGGGTTTTTGGCGTCTGATAGTGGGTTTAAGAAGGCGAGGCGAGAGTTACGTAGATAAAATTCACATCAATTGAGGGGTATCCGTAGTTAGTTACGAGTTTGCTCAAACGTTACAACAGCTTTGGGGCAAGGCGGACGCTACTCAAATAGAAAATACGAAAAGCAACTTGACGATGATACTCTTCAAAACTTGTGCTATGCACAAGGATGACAACAGAATCCCCAACGACATTTGACGATTTTTTGCCCTTAATAACTAGACCTACGAAGTTGTTTAACGGCCTCAATGCCATTTGGAGGAGTTGGTATCTCGCTGGAAAAAAAAGACGTCCCAACTCAGATAAGATAATTAGGAAGTTACATAACGAAGGGCATTGCAATATTCTTTCGATAGCGACTGTTGCTTTTAATGAAGGAGAAAGCGCTTTTGATATAATGAAGTTGTTAAATCCAGTAATGGACAGCTTACTTCTAAAGCCTGTTGAAATCGTTTCTTTTTGGGAACTTATCTTTGAGAAAACCAAGACCGATATGATGTCGGGAACTCAATTTGAGTATCTTGCAAAGTTCTTAAAGAATAATCCAAAAATTGGCGACGAAGTATTTAACTTACTAAAGCGGACTAAGGCACCTTTTACGGTTAGTTATATGTCTGGGATAAAAATGTTGCTTTCTAAAAGGGATTTTCAGGCACAGTTCAATGAACTCATGAAGATGACTAAGTCAAAGAACGAGTATCAAGTTAGAGCAGCCGTTCATAGTTTGGGTCGACTCAAATACTCAGGCAAAAAAAGAACTCACATCTCCCAAGTGCTAAAACGGTACAGTGAATTAGAAAAGAAGGCTTCTGGAGATGTATTGTTTACTTTGATTCATGCCTATGGCGCGCTCCTGTTGCAAAGAAAAACGGTCTATAAAAATCTAGTTTCATCTTTATCTTACGATAACTCGGAGGTTGATTATGCGCTTTCTGAAATTCTTTTTCGTAATAAGGGTAAGTGGGAAAATGAAATCTGGTATAAAGAGATATTCTTGAGGCTTTCGCGGACTTCGGTGAAACATCGAGGAACCATTGATAACTTAGATTATATAGCGGACAGCTATATGAAGACTCCGACAGGGGTATCAATTGTTGAAGAGTTTTTATTTAGCTGGCTCGAAAATTCTGATTATTCACCAAAAGACATTCGATTTGAAACGCTCTTTGATTCCGTCACTTTTGGTTACTTAAAGAGTAGAGATAATCTAGAGAGATTTATTACCGAGTTATTTAATAGCGATCATGGTTTCGCTCATAGCTTGGCTAGCCAATTTGTGTCTTCCAATTCTCTTCACAAATTTCCACCAGTAAAGTTCTGTAGGTCTACCCTGAAAAAACTCCAGTTAGAGGATCTAATCTTTATATCGCGAAAAGTGATTTCTCACGTGTATCAACGTAACGAAGTGGCAAGCCTTATCTATTCGTTGTTAAATAAAGGAGCGACAAACGAAAAAATTCAATCTTTAGTGTTCGAGATTTTTACAGATATTATAGGCCCAGACTATTTAGACTCCACGATAGCATTCTTGAAAGTTGAGGAAAAGAAAACCCGCGCAGTCTGCCGTAAAAACCTATGTAAAAAAGCGATTGCGAACCTAGAACAAAAAATTGCCGAATTTGAAGCACTTCCGCGCCTTAAGGAATGCTATGCCAGTCAAAACAAGCGCTACATTGCTAACCTAGGTCACCAAAAAGTAATGCGAAGGTCGATGGAAGAGGCGAATGAGGGTTCGCTTGTAAATATGTTCACCAAGGTTTCGTTGAAATATGGGAGAGGTTCATTTTTTGTGGTTGATAGAAAGATCTCGAATGCCACTCCTATGTCTACTCATTCGACTTCGATTGAATTGCCACGTTCCGAGGTACATCATCCTGTATATGGGGCAATACAGAGAATGAGTTATAGAATGGCGAAGCGTGGCGAAACTTAAACTATGAATTTAATTCTCAAGGAATATTTGTCGTTACTCAAGGAATCTAATGAGCTCGATAGGCTTGTGCCCGACTTGCTATTGGCGATGGGTATTAAGCCCCTAAGCCGCACCCAAGTCGGGCCAAGGCAGTATGGGGTTGATCTTGCGGCAGTCGGGAATGATCCTCACAACAATAATTTGAAGACGCTCTTTTTGTTCACAATTAAGCAAGGCAATATTACTAGGAACGTATGGAATGAGGTAAATGTCGGAGTGAAAGACTCACTCGATGAAATTTTACATGTATATATAGGTAACAACATACCGCCGTTACACCACGCTTTACCAATTAAGATAATTGTCTGTACGGGCGGCGGCATGGAACAAACTGTTGAGCAGAACTGGTCCGGGTATCAGAGAGCTAATATTCGGCCTAATGTAAGCTTTGATTTTTGGGGTGGTGACCAGTTGGCCCCTCTCATCTCGTCCCATTTGATGTCTGAGCATCTACTTCCTCAAGGGTTACGTTCGTTATTAAGAAAATCATTAGCGCTAATCAGTGATGTTGATTACGATTGTAGCGATTTCTATGAGCTCTCGCGGAAACTGATTATCGAACCTGACTTCGGCGATCTGACAAAAGCTTCGAGTCGTAGAAACGTTATCAAAGCCCTAAATACCTTAAATTTGTGCACAAACGTCGTATTCTATTGGGCTCAAAGTGACGACAATTTAAAGCAAGCGATGAAATGTGCTGAGAGAGCTTTACTAAATTCCTGGCATGTTGTCAGAAAAGCGCATCTTGTGACTAAGCCAACTATTGTGGCAGCTTTCACAGAAATTCATGTGACTCTGGCAAAGGTCCAAAAAACGTATTTTGAAAAAGTGCGCCCGCATACAAAAGTGGAATCAGGATTTAGTGGGTATTCCCGCTTTAGTATTCTTGAGAGTCTAAATGTTTTCGAACACCTTGGCTTTTTATCTAACGCAGGAATAATGGCCACTGAATTAGCCTTGGCTTTAGGGAGGCCTGATTTAGCAAACGATTACATTAAAACCGTATGTGATTTCGTCCAAAATCATAAAGCCCTGAATGCACCACTTTACGATGAACACATAATCGAAATATTTATTACTTTTGAGTTTCTGTTGTTAAATGGACAAGATAAATTTGTTCGAGATTGGTTACATGAAATAGTAAATCAATCAGTATTTGCCTACAACATTTTGGGACGTAATTTTCCTGTGTGCAACGATTCTTTTGAAGACTTGGTTTCAGTTTGCATCACGGGCGATATCGAGAAAAATGACCTAATGTATCTCTCTACATTGTATGCTGTTCTAATGGAGCTGTGTGTCGCCAAGGAGTGGGAAGAAGAGTTTCAGTTTATAAAAGAAAATATAAAACTGCTGGGCGAATGCGATTTGCAAGTCTGGTATCCTTGTGCGGAGACGGATGATTTTCTCTATATCTCAAACGCTGGGTATGATTCTGGTAACACAGTTGCCCCCATAACTTACGAAAGCCCCCTAAAAGATATGCGTGTGGCCATGAAGAATTTCAAAGATGCAAATTACAATACCCCCAACATGCAAATTAGCTCTCTTTACTCTGGATGGAATGCATTACCGCTTATCGCTAGTAGACACTTTCGGACACCCATTTTACCTCATTTTTGGGAAAAGTACTTATGAAGACAATTCGTTGCACTCCCTTGCCGGACGTTAAACCTAGGCTGATATTTTGGAAACAAACTAGAATCAAACAGCATTTGAAATCGTAGCGACTCTTTCGACCTTCGACAAAAAGTCTAGGTCATGCTTCTGGCTTTTCTGAGGTATAATTTCATATTCGATTGCCTGAATAACCTTATCAAGCGAGGGTGCCTTCTTTGCCAAAGTTAGCAAAACACCCAAAAATGTACCTGCTCCATATGTTGGCAACCCGAGGAACGAAGTTCCTACATCTAAAGCACCACCCCCATATTTAAGAACTTTCCCAATTCGCTCGCGACCTCTTTGAAAACCATGAAAATCCTGATGAATTTTATCGATTTCTTCGGTCCGTAAATCGGATGGCAAGTTGGAGAGCCGTTGCACCAATGACCGGCCCTTTCTTCTATCTCGAGAAAGGGCTGTAACGCTGACTAATTCTGAAATTGGGACACCATCTTTGAACTGAAACAGCGGAACTGGAGGCAACAATACCTCTCTTTTTTCGTTTATTCTGCGGTCGTTAATTGCCCAAGAAGCTTTCAGATTTTTATTTAGTGACCTGTACAGGTTTAACTGAGTCCCCATCAAATTCATTGCCCCCAACCATGATTCAGTAAAATTACCGCCCCACTGATTGGGTATATAAGTGCTTCTAAAACTATGGGCTAAATGAATATCGGAACCCCACAGTCCTGCCTCAAGCATCACATCACGATTGGTTAGTTTTTTTAAAAACTGAGTGAAGAGATCGCCGATTCCAACATATCCGTAGTTATCCGCCCCGTGAGAACTGAAGGCGCTAAAAGCAGATCGCCGCATAGCTATCGGAAATAGAATTGCGCGAGAGGCTAACTCTAAAGGTATTTTGAATTCTTGAGCAAATCTTTTTACTAATTCACCAGCTTGGTTAAACTCATTGTCAGCGCCAAAAATATAATTTTCAGCAGTGTCAATTGTATCAGAAATGATCATGCTCGAGGTGCCCCTCATACCTATCACGCCGACGGGATTGACTTCATATGCCTCTCTAAGAAACCCCAGATCGTGTCTTTCTACTGGTCGTTTATGAATCAGGCGAACGCGATCTTCTTCGACGAGGTAGATCAAATCGTCACGCGATATTTTTTGAGTGTCCCAAAAATCAGTAGAATTCAAAATTGGTGGGTTTAAAAAAATTGTATCGTAGCAGATTAATGCTTGCCTTAAATCTAGTGAACCTTTCGAGGCATCGACAAGGCAAGAATACCCTGCATTATCTAAAATTTTTCTCGAGGCTGACTGTCCAGTTCTAAATAGATGGTCCACACTTTCAAACCAATTATGTTCTTCCTCCTTTATGAACTGAGGTATTCCGTCTCTCGAATAAATTGGTGAAACAGAGTTTCCACTTGTTTGACCCGTGGGTGGTTGATATTCAATTTTTTCATCAATGATTTTCACAGCGCGACCATTTGAAAAAGTCTCGAGGAGAAGCACGAGTTTGGTTTTTAATGCTGGTTCTATTTTATCACAAAAATTGAATTCTAGTTCGCCAGTTGGCCGAATATTTGTATTGCGTAGAATTGGCAATGTTGGGAATTTTCCAGCAAGCAACAACTTTAAGGAAGCTTCGGTTTCAAACCCTCCTTTGAAGCTATTTGGAATATTTCTGTCGCTTAGAGGGCTTAGCTCTTTTCCCCCTTGAGGAATTACATTTGTTAGGGAAATATTTTGAGTGATTGCTCTTACAGATTCGTTGAACCATTTCTTCTTGTCGTCTGCGTCAAACTCTTCTTTGGCAACCCAAATGGTATGACTAAGCTCTGTTAGCTCAAATACTCGGGTTTGAAGCCACGGGAAAATGGTCCTCAAATACAGATCGGTTCTGAGTGCGCTATCTCTTGATGACATGCGTTTTCTTACAATACGATCATATTACGAACAATTAGAAAGTATCCTTAAGTCCGTCATGAGGATTTTCATTAGCTTCCATTTATGGTCATAACGTGGGGTTGGCAGTTTGTGGTAATTTTGAGATCATAGGCTTGTGAACCCTTTGATAGGCTGTGAAATTCTAGGGTAAACTTGTTGAATTGGATCACATTTCAAACTCATGTTGCGTCAATGACTCACGAGAAGATTCATAAGACCGGTAGCAACCGAGGTCCTGAAGCTGAGATATGCGAAGCGCTTAATAAATTGACTTGGATAATTGAAAACCACAGCACAGCCGCTTGGCCATTGTTTGACCGGCTTGAAAAAGAGCTCGAAATTTTAAGAGGCCGAAAGTCACGCTTGGACCGATACCGCTAAATACGAAGGTCGATGTTGCCAAAGATGATCTTAGCCAGTTCATAACGTCTGAATTTTAAAGAGCCTCCATCTCCATAATCTGGGCGGTTATTATAGTGACCGATAAGTTTGCAGCGAAGCCCGTAATCCAATCCGGCTTCCAGCATCCGTTTTTCGAAAGAATGGCGAAGGGAATATATCCGATGATCCTTGGTGGGAAATAATTCCTTAGCCTTGAAGGCCTTCGTTAGTGTTGCTGATAGAGAATTGCTCTTCTCACGATAACGAGGAAAACCATTTGGGCAGGCGCGCATGGCTTGAAGAGATACGCCCAATAGCGGGATGTCCCGATTGGCCGATTTTGATTTTAGTTCCCTCTTTGCCTGAGGGCGGATCTGCAAGTGCGGAATGTCATGATCCAGAACGATATGCTCTGGCCGTAAGTTTGCCAGCTCACTTGGACGGCATCCTGTTTCTATCATTGCGTATACAAGGCAACGCGCTTCCTGGTTCAGATCTGCCAGCATACTTGGAGCCAGAATTTTACTTCTGATCCAGTCAGGTTCAAACGGCGGTATATCTTTGTAGACGACGTTTTTGAAACGAAGGTTCCGGAAGGGGTTCTCTCGCGTTTCATCTCCCTCGTAGGCCCAGAAGCGTTCGAAGAGCGTTTTGAGGTTGGTGAAATCCTTATTGGCAGAGTTGGCATGAAGGGGCTTTGTATCGTCCGTTGGATTTACGCGTTTGCTCCACCAGTCATAAACTTGTCTTGCGTGGCTTCGCTTGATCTCGTTCATTGGTAAGTCACCGCAAACGGCAACGAAATTGTTTACGGCTCGTCGTTTGACTTTGGTCCAGTTTTTGATCTGGGTGTCTGACTTGCCCTTGAGATCAACGGCACAGATCTTCTCGCAGTAGATTTGGAAGGCTTTCGTGATCGTAACCGCCGTTGGTTCAACAAGGCCCAGCATTGCATCCGCTTCGGCAGTAGCTACCGGTGACGACGGTTCAATTTCCTTCAATCGTTCAAGGATCTCATCCATTGTGGCCTGAACCGCCAATTCTTCGGCTGGGATATATACAAAGCCTCGCGCCATTGCGCGTGCACAGGCTGCTTCATAAGCGTCCAATGCGGAAGGTAATTCAGATTGTAGCGCATGCCAGAGTTTTTCATCTGCTTTGGCAAGGGCATCGCGGCGTGCTCTCGCGATTTGTAAGGAGTCTG
>ENA-ORXT01005139-ORXT01005139.1-marine-metagenome-genome-assembly--contig:-NODE-5139-length-13011-cov-17.970079_pt1 | contig 13011 bp, 17 predicted proteins | sample MGYA00237868_ERZ511482 | MGnify/ENA metagenome assembly ERZ511482 | reverse complement strand
AAACGCGTAGCGTCGGCGCCGGCGGATCGTCCCGCGCGACCCCCCCCATGCACGACGGGGAGAGCGCGGACCGGGTCACCCACTCTTCGCCGCTGTCAGTGGGCGCCTTGGACCGCGAGCTCGTCGTGGCGGCGGGCGGCAGCGGCAGCGGGCCGGTGTCGGCGAGGGTGGACGAGGGCGGCTCGCAGGCGCGCCGCGGCGTTCACGCGGGCGATGGCACTCGCGCGGAAAGCGGATTCTGACGTACTGGCGTTCTAATCGCCGTCGCGAAAGGCGGCCAGGGCTGGAGCGCGCAAGGCGACGAAGCTTGGCGACGTGCGACGACGCTAGAACAAGCCACTGTTGCCGGCGTGCGTGGCCGAGAACCGCAAAGCTGAGAAGAAGCGCAAGCAGTGGGCTGCTGGGATATCTGAAGAGGCGGGCACGACTGTTGGTGCGTACCTCGAGCGAGAGCACAGAAAGGGTGCACATGCTTAAATATTTGTTGTCCTCGTCTTCGTTCCACATCGCTCGACACATTGAAAACCTTATGCTGGTGAGCGTCTGCAAAAGCCATGAAAGTTTACAGATGCAGCGCTGACATCAGTCCCGTTACAGTGGGTATGACGAGTCATAATCATGACACAGAACGTGCTTATGAGCATTTCCCGCTCTTGAGCTGTCACGTATACTCAGAAGCTGGTGTCATGGACCTATAATTTTTGTGGGCACCGTGGATGTCCATGCGGTAGCGATTCATGAAAGAACAGTCACAGCGCCAGAGAATGAGCCAAAGAACACCTCAAGCGGACAAGCAGAGCCAGAAATATGCTCGATTGTCTCCAGACTGCCCGATATTCACATCAGCAAATATGGTCGGGGGGGTCTACCAGCGTTATGGACCGCTCCCAGCATGTATGTATGCATATTTCTGGACATATAAGACGTGTAGAGGCAGAATCTAAAGTCTGTTAATGAATCCGACCACTTCCCGCGAGATGCCGGTCTCATGTATGCACACGGTACTCCCACAAATAACGCTCTGAGTGTGGGAGCCACGAATGACTGTCAGTACCAAAGAAGCCGCAGTTGAGCAGCACTGCATCGACAGGATGAGGGATCGATCATCAACCGCGGCAACGCCGATTGCAAGGGACTTTTGAGAACGGTTCGAGCGTGCGGACGTCGTTGGCGGCAGGCTTCTTCCCTTGGAAATAGAAATAGGGTTGGTAGTTGTCGGACGTGGCGTGCTCCATCGGTCGTGGAACGTGGTTCCGGATGCAACTCTCCATAGCATGATACATGATAGAGCAACCACGGGCACTACCTCTACGCTCCTTCTGTCTTAGTACGTGCTCAATCCTGAATTCATGTAGGCGCTTAAGACGCTTTGGGGCGCCTTTCCGTGCACTCAGGGCGCTTTCGGGCTCTGAGTGGAGCTGGATGAGACCGCGCCCCTAAAACTGGGGCGCGTTTAGCAACCCTATACGTAAACATCTGAAGAGCGTCACCGCCAAAGTGGACCCCACAAAATACAATGAATAGCTCAACCACATGTCAACATTCAAGTTGTGGTAGTGGAGATCACTTCTTCCCATCCGTGCAGGTTCATTCCTCGCCCATTCAAGGACTCCATTGTATAGCTGTCAACCAAACGGCCGCGTATGGAAGAATGCACGAATTTTCCATGTGGCAGGCACAGGGGCCGTCAGGGCCACTTTCTTGCAAGTGGAGGATGTTCTGGACGGAGATAATGTGCGAGTCGTGCCTGCCGGTCGTTTTTTTTTTAGACGGCGGCGTGGCGGGCAGCCTTTGGAGCTGTGACCGGTGGCCGGTTAACAGGCCCCGGCGACCGCCACACACTGGCCACGACCTACGTTCCGCTGGTGGTGGCAAAGACGGACGCGTTGACGGATGCCCTCATCCGGCCGGCTCTATCAACGGCTGTGTCGATGGAAAGCACCATAGTCTACTGTCGAGGCGTTTAAAACTTGTTGTCCTACTCACCTCTTGTGCTCCTTTACGACACGGCGCGATCGGGTTTGACGTCAGCCACGGGGGCTATCGTTCTAAAGGCTATGAAGGACTCGCTGCAAGAGCCTATTTTGGCTGTCGCTGGTCTTGGGGGCAGCACAGGTGGCGGCTCGGTGGCACAACGCCCGCAGTGGCGCGGCCTGTTTGAGGAGCGTGTGACAGCTGTCAATACGGATTCGCCTAGTGCGATGGTGCGCATGTGCAACATTGGTGTGAGAGACGGCACTTTGTTATTCGGGTATTGGTCCGTCGCGCATGCCGGCAACCTGGTTGCCCAGGATGATGCCGAACTTGAGCCTTTTGCGTTCGCGCAGCGGCGCTCGCTGAGAGCTAGCGTCTTTTTTATGCGCTGCGTGCGCGCACGCACGGAGCACGAGCGCACAGTGGCAACTAAGGCGGTTTCTGGGCAGCCGCCTATTCCTTCCATGCAGCTTGACAGCCCCACGCGGTGGGCGGGGGAGACCGTTGCAGTGGCTGCTGTATGGGCTAATTTCATAACCAAACAGCACCCTGTTTTCCAATACCCTCTTGACGCCCTCGTTTGACAACCCCAGCAGTGTGGTGCTGACGCTGGAAGCCCCAAGCCTAGACGCCATTGGCCGGGCTTTACAGCACACACTCGGACCCACACCTCGGGATGGCCCTCAAAGTCCTCTCGTCACGCGTTCCTTGGTGCCTCCTCCTCATCCGCAGAGTCTCCATCGTCGTCCTTGCCAGACTCCTCTTCTTCTCCGTCTTCCTCGTCGTCGACGTCATTGACGCTCGCCGACCTCGTGCCACCGCGACCACCGGGAGGTGCACGGCCCGTTCCCCCCTCCGGCTGCTCTCGGCGGCGAGATGTAGAGCCAGCTAGCTCGGCGTCCCACGTCGACTCACCCCCCAGTGACACGCCGAGCACCTGCGAGGCCGCCACGTTCTCGTCGACGTACTTCTTCACCCATACAGACACGAGGGACAGGAGGTTGGTGTTGGAGACGGTGAGGCGACGCGACATGAGCTGCTCCGCCACGTCGGCCGGGGACACCACGCCGCAGGTGATGTTCATTCCGATCAGGAAGTTGTCGTTGGCCGCGTCCACAAACTGCTGCTCGATGTGGGGAAACGCCGCCGCCTGCTCCCGCAGCGCACCCCGAAACACCTTGCGTGCTAGTTGTTCCGCCGTCAGCCCGCTGATGGCAGGGCACTCGAAGACAACAGCCTTATCATACTTGGTCCTCTCCCCCACCTTCCACGACAAGTGGAACGGAGCCGCCGCTGCGGCAACAGGAGCGGCAACGGGAGCAGCCGGCACACCCCCCCCGCCTCTCCAACCCAGGCCAGCAAGAGCTGTGGCACGTGGCCCAACGCCCACCCCGTCAGTAGACCCGGAACCGGTTGCCAGGAGGCGCTGGACGCTGTCGGCAGCGCGCATCGCATGGGCGCGCATGAGGCCCGTGTGCTGTTGCTGCATCTGCACGGCGGAGCGCGTCGCAAGGTTTGATCCCGCAGCGCCGCCTGAAGCACCTGCCCCGCGCCCAGACTGCGTTGACGTCAACGATGACGCGCCCCGGCTGCCCCGGCCAGCGTACGCACCACGAGCGTCAACACGACCGCGGACTCGGCGACCCGCAGGCGACGGTGACGACGACTGCGGTTGAATCTCGTCCACGTCCATCGGCCGGCCGCCCCCCCCAGTTGTGGCCGCCAAGCCAGCCGCACCACCCCTAACCGCACCGGGACCGGCAGCCGGGCCACCGCGACCCCGTCCAATGCGCCTGTCGCCACCCCGTGCCCGCGATATCGCAGCGGCTCCCCCCGTTGCTGCGGCCACGGCCGCCCCTACCGCAGTCTCATCGGGATTGTCCATGGCGCCGACAATCGCCTCAAAGTGCGAGCGGTTCTCGGCGGCGTTTGTCGCGGCCGCAATGCCGTTCGCCTCCATGACGTCGGCGGCGGCGACGACGTCCCATCCAATGTGGTGTACGTTGGCGGCCAGCTTCTCCCCCGTCGCCGCGAGCTCTTGCCCCTCCCTCCACTCCTTCCAACACGCGTCGTGTTGGACACGCACCCACTCGGCCACGTCTCTCTCGGAGAGATAAGGGCACTCAAAATCGGACTTGGTGAGGGCCGGGGCGCCCCGACGACGCGTGATGTTGCCTTTGTTGTCAATGTTGAACCGCGACGGGTCCAGCCGCAGGGTGTTCACGCGGTGGCCGTCCTTGTTGCACTTCGGGCAATTCTTTTCGAGGTGGGCACAATCAGCTGTGAAGCACCTCCCCTCCTTGTGGAAGGGGTGGTCCGCCGGAAGGGCGTGGAGGCAGGGCCACGACCTGAAGACGCACGTCCGTTGCGAGTGGGACCCCGTCCTCTTGTTCCCATTGTCGTCGGGGCCGAGGTCAAACCCACAGAGCAGGCACTTGCCCGTCATGTCGCCGCACCGACCCCCGCCCGACGGCGTCGCTACCGCACGACCGCCCGCCCCCCTTCTCACGTGCGTCGCGCACGCCGGACGGCCCACCTGCAAGACCACCCGACCGCACGACCTCCACGCCGCGTCGATGCCCGCGCACCGGCCAACCGCTCGTGACGCTCTTATGTGTGTCGTCCGGCAACGGGGACCCCCACTTGTCACAGCACGCGTCCATCTGAGGGCGCCTGACGCAACGGTACAAACTGGCGCGGGGGGGGGGGAGAGGCAGGAGGGAGCGACAGAAAACTCCCTCAAACGAGAACGCGCGGCACACTCTCGAGGGGGGGGGTGGTGGTGGGGCGTCGGCCGGAGCACGCCGCAGGTCGGCGAAGCGCAATCGCGACCGGGTTGGACATGTGGGGGCAACGGCGGCTGGGCCCCACGCCTAGGCCACTGCCTGCATCGCGCGAAGAACGAACGAGGGGCACGAGCGTAGCAGGCGAACAGCCATCGGCAAGTGCGCGCGCGGCGCAAGCGATTGCGGTGGCAGAGAAAAAGGGCGGCAATCGTCGAGAGAGGTCCACGGAGCGAGGTGGGCATTTGCATCCCGGGTCCGACAGGGATCGCGACCACGTCGGATGTGTACGGGCCTCAAGAGCTGCTCTCATCTCGAGACCGCGATCGGACGGCCAGCGATAGTGCCCCGGTGGATCCAGGCACCCCGCGTGACGGGCTTTCGTCCAATGAAAATTCAACAGAATCCCGCATGCCGGATCGCGGGACAGCGTCGCCGCACAGCCGGGTCGGTAAAGTCCCATGTAGCCCCCATTCGTTAAGATTTGCATGCTCGACCTACGGTTTGCACCCTGTCGGAGCGTGCACGAAGTGGAGCACGTTTCCCCTCGGACGAGCCGCCGTGTGCCACTTAGGGCCACCGAAATTTCACGAAATCTGACGACCTGCCTGCATGGGCGCTCTGGGAGGGGACTAATGATCTGCATTAGTGGCCATTCCCCACCATGCCGGTCTCTGTTGCACGAAGTGGAGCACGTTTCTCCTGGGACGAGTCCCGGCAGGCCCTTAATCAGAATCGGTCCACCTGACTAGCGTCGCGGGCCACAGTCGGGGCCGCAATCAGCGGTCAGTGCGCCAACCACGCGCGACTCACCGCGTCGGACACGGTATTCGCACTCGCGAGCATTCCTTCTGTAAGGAAACGTGCTCGCTGTGGGAAACGTGCCTGCCAGGAACGGCCCGCTGAGGGGGGTAAAACGTGCTGCACGTTTGGGCGCATACGCGCAGGGCCCATTTTTTAGGGATCTGCCATAAAGCCTGCGAACGGCTTTCCTGTCAGATGTCCACATTCCGACAGTCCAGTGCTAGAATTCAAGCAAACACGCCATCGATCGACCTCGCGATCACGCTGATCTTGGCCCCAATCGTCGGCACACAACGCGGTCAAGTGAGACACGCAGCGAGATAGGCTGCAAACTTTTGCGATCGAGTAGACACGAAGACGTCAAACGCACAAATGTCGGAGACACGTTGGCAGCATCTCGCATCATCTCGCGGCGCTGTCGCATCTCGCGACCGACTGCAGTGATTGTACCGTCTCTTGTTGGTCCGTTCAGCCGGCAGACGTACAGCGTGCGTGCAATCTGGTGGCGCTTTCTCCTCGATCAAGACTGCAGCATTCTGGAACGTCGCGCGGAGGGGAGAGATGCTCGTGTCAGACGCGCTGCACACAAACACAGAACGTACACACACCGCCCTCCCCAGTAAATGACTCTACTCTCCCACTGAATCCTCTGACTCCCCAACTGACTCCACTAACTCCACTGACTTTGCAACTGACTCCACTGACTCTCAAACTGACTCCACTGACTCCACTGACTCCACTGACTCAGATCGAGAGTGCAGCAATCTTGTTCTGCAGCGCCTGTGAGGCTACCGCATGGTGTCTTTCAGTCACCCTGACGCAGGCCGGGCTCGCAAGCGGCCGCCTGCGGCGGTCGGGTGGCCCGGCTTGCGTGTCCCAGACGCGGCAGGGGCTACGTACGATCGCGTCCCTTGCGGAACGGCAGAATCTCGCGGCCCCCTCCGATGTTTGTGTCAGAGATCCACATGCTCATTGGTCAGACGCGCGCTTCCTGTGCTCCCCCCCGGCCATACCCTCAATCGGCCATCCTCCGTGAATGACCGACTGGGCGCTACACGTGGCGCAGGGAGCACTGTGGTGGTTGAGCGAGGCCCGCTGGCCCGGCAGGCCACGCGTGGAACGCAGCGTCGCGCTGGGCGTAGCCTGCTGAGCCCTGAGCGTGAGGGCAACAAAGGCGGCGGCCCGATCCCCCCCGAGCGAGGGGGGAATCGAGGGCGGCCGCCTGCTTCGGGGGCGTACGGCGGAGTCGTGCCACCTGCGAGACCGTCGAGAACGGTCTCGCTGGGGGCTTGCCTGCCCCTCTGTGACCACCTCCGCAGTGGCTAGGAGGTGGCGCCGCGGGATCGTCTGGCGCGGTCGTGTTCAAGGTAGACCCCACTTTCGGACCATTTGGTGGGGTTGTAGCGTTGGGGGCATCGGCCCCGGTGCCGTGACCTGTTCGAAGCCGAGACAGGAGCCACGCGCATCCGCGTACGTGCCTGCGGCGGCCAACGTCGCCAGCGGCCGCTGTTGCAGCGCGGGCAAGGAGACGTCGAGCGCGCGTGCTTTGTAGCGGCCTCCGGCTTCGTTGGCGGCCGCGTTGCATCACGGGAGGGCGGACGTGCGTGGTCGCGCGCGTTTTTGCGGCCGCCGTTGTCGTTGGCGGCCACGGCGGCACCGTATGCGCGTGCGTGCTGGTCTTGGCGGCCGTCTTTTACCCGTTCCCGCCGCTGGTACACGACCGGCCTTGGACGAGAGTGCGGCAAGAGGCGGGCTGCCTCACGTTTCTGGTGGCCGATTTGTGCACAAGCGGCCGCCTTTCGCTCGCTACCCAAGAGGTGTTGGACAGTGTGAGGACCGGCAGTTGCGGCAGCATGGTTCCTCCCGCGCCACGTCCGATCTCAAAAACGCAGCGCCGGCGTGGTCTGAGGCAGCTCTACCGTATGTGCCGACGCACGCTGGGCGTCTGCGACGATCATCTTCTGTGCACGCCATCCCGTCCGTATCCGTGGGCGGCGCGCACTCAGCCCACTTCAGAGCCTCCAAAACGGGCAGCTGGGGCTGAGGCGGCACCACCTCAAGCCGTGCACCCGCCCCGCCTCGGTCCACTGCCGTCACGACCGCCGAGCCCGAATCGTCAAGACCCGCGTCCCCCCGCGTGCCAGCCGCCACTGAGGAGGCCACCCAGCCAGTCCCTTTGAGGTCAGGGTCCCCCGGACAGGTGGCCGGGACCGTGCCGGCCTCCAAGCCCACCCCGCCAAGGCCCGCGCTCTTCAGACTGGCAGCCGCCGCCGCAGTGGCCGCCGAGACCGCTTCGTCAAGGCCTGTGTCCCCCTAGTTGGCGGCCGACGCCCGCGTGGTTGCCGAGCACCACTCCGGTACGCCATCCGTCGCAAGTCTGGCAGCCACCGCGGAGCCCACCTCGAGCAAGCGCACCCCCTCCCTAATTTCGGCCGCAACCGTCCGGTCCGGGGAGCTCCCCTCGTCAAGGAGCATCTTGGTCCGCCTTGCGGCCGCCCCCGGCGCGGCCGCCAATGCCACTCCGTCAAGGTCCACCCTCCGCAACCCGGCGTCCGTCGCCCGTGCGGCCGCAGAGTCCCCCGAGCCCGCCGCCTCAAAGATCATCTGCGTCGACGTGGGCAGGTGTCGCGCCATCCAGTCCCCCAAGTCTGTCGGAGCAGTGCGGCCGCCAACTCCCCTGGTGGCCGCAGGGGAAATTGGAGGAGCTGCAGGAGCTTGCCCGCAGAGCGCACAACGGGGGCCGGACGGCACAATGGCTGCTGCGGGTGGGCAGTCCGGACTCCCTTGAGGAGAGCAATTAGTGGGAGGCGCGGCGGCGCGGGCAGCAGCAAATGAGACAAGGTCGCCTGCCGCCTCCTCGGCCGCTGCCGGCGGGTCCGCTTATCGGGCGGCCCCAGACGCCGCCGCCACGGCCGCAGACCGACGCGCTGACGGAGATGTTCAGGCCGCCCCAAGCTGAAGTGTAGCATATCTTCGCCCGCAATTGGTAATTGCCACTGGTAGCCCCCTTTAACTGGCCAAATCCACGTGCTGTGTGAATTGGCCTGTGGCATGCCCTTTGGGGGGTTACTTCCGCATTGTTTAGTCTTCATTGTTTGCTTGCCTGTCCTATCTGCATGCCGGCACTCACTACGATCGCTTGTGATCGGACCGTCGATCGACCAGTGCCCTTGTTAGAACTAAATCGCCATGGGCCCAGGGTCGCGGTCGTGGGCACCACCTGGCTCCCCATCGGATGCCCTTCAACAAAAGGTCCTTCTTCCTCGCCGCGACGGCGATAAAACTCGCTTTATTGCTTGGCTACGATCGGTCTCAATACACCGGTAAAGGATCCAACGTTATTACTACCACATTTCGTGGAGCAGCAGAGGATACCCTCGCCTTCATCGTGCCTCGCGGCGTGGTGTTCTCGCAAACTTTTTGGTTGCCTCGTGGCAGTGTGACGGTGGCGAAACGGTCGCTTGGCGCGCGGGGCGTTGGCAATCAACTTGTGGGCGTGATGCCGGAAGGACCACGATTGTGATCTCCGAATGGCGCGCAGCTCGTCTGCCACGTCAGAACTCTTCGTTCTGGTCCCAGTATGTCTACTGGTGAAAACGGCGACAATCGGCCTGGTAGAGATGGAAAGTGGCCAGCTGGCTACCGGCAGCCGGGCGGGGGGCATAGAAACTCTGCCGCCTGCGACGCCCCAGCGGACGGTGCTCCCACACCTCCCATCCATGCGAATCAAGCTGCCTCCGAGCAGTTACAGGTAGCGGAAAACCTGAAAGCGGCCGTTGAAGCACTTCCACGACGCCGGAAGGTCCAAGAATAGACTAACGAGTCTCTGGCGCGAGCCAATGACAAGTTGGTTGGCGACGTCGAGGCCCTGCGCGAGGTTAATTCCCACGAGGATGAGCGCCGGGTGGCTAAGGCTAGCCGTCAGTCGGATGACAAAACCAAGAATGTCAAGCATAAGGGAAAGATGACGAGAGGCAAGTCGGTCCGCAAGGACGACCAAGCGAACGCCGTGCCCTCCTCATCTTCCGATGATTCCGCCTCTCGGTCGAACCAGACTTCGTCTGATGACGACAACTTCAACGCAACGAACAATTCATTCTCGCATGATGGCAACGGACCACCTGGCCCACCGACGCTTCCAAGTGGGTCCTCACCGAGCGACAGCTCAAGCGAGTCGGACGCGTCAGCGCACAAGCGTTCAGCGATTCCTACCAGACGAAAGGAGAGTCTCGAGAAAGCCGACAGGATCAAGGTGATCCACCCGGCTAACAGCCGCTTCAAGACCCTCCTCGAATATAGGACTTGTCTCATGCTTCAACGTCAACTGACGTACACGCCCAAAGAGGCACAAATGTCTGACCTTCTCAACAAGCGTTTGGACGGAGCATTTCACGGGCAACAGCCTTTTACGGGAGTTCTACCCCTGGGCATCTTCACGTTCTTGACGACCTTCCGTCGCGCTTGCGACGCGGCCGGGCTGACCTACGGTTAGGCTCTTCCTCTCATGGTCTTCCGACTAGCCGACAATGCCAAGATGGCACTCTTTGGTGCGCTAAATAGCACTCTCGGACGTAAACGCTACGCCATCCGTACAGACGGGGATCCCGTCAACTGGCTGCTTTCGAAGTACGCGACACACGCAACAATGGCGAACGCCTACCAATACATTATCACGATGAAGCAAAAATACAACGAGGCGCGTACGGCCTTAGGTCACCATGTGGGAGTGCAGTGCGATCTGCTGAACGGTTTGTTTAACTTCCAGGATGTTAAAGACGTCTTTAATCACGGGCCTGTTCGACCTGGTGCAAGCGCACGTCCGGGTCTTGAATGACCAGTTCCCGGAAAGAACTCTATCAGAGACAATTGCCACCGCCCAGCTGTATTGGGACGGTACCAGCGAGCTACGCTTGCAGCTCAAAATGATCCGCCCAACGGCGACTAAGGTCGCTTACGCGACACAGGACCAGCCGACGATGATGGAACGACCGTTCACACCGGTTCGTACGTCGCTGCTCCCTCGGGCCGCTGCCCCGCGAGCCAACTGGTCCGACATCTGTTACAGCTGGAACAAGCCAGGGTAATTCGCTGCAGAATTTGTAGAACCGTATCGCCCTCGCGAACGTCGCCGACCGCCCGTCGGCGTTCACGCGATCACGAACGGCGACACCAAGGATGACGCGACTGAGGACCCGACCGAGGACATCAACGCCTCGCAAAACGCTGAAAGGTATATCTCATGCACTAAAGCCTGTCCCAAAAACGATGTGGGAACGTCGGAAATTGTCCTCCAGCAGCCAAAGTCTCTCAGATGATAGATATGGGAGTACCGGCGGTACTCCGAAAAAAAGGGGCTGTGAGTGCGAGAAGCGCCTGAATGCGCGTGGGTCGCGCGACACTGGTGACGCGCTGCGTCCGGTTTCCAGCTCCGCAATAGCCGCTGCAACAATGATCCAGCTGAGAAATACAGTCCACTCAAATTGATTGGGCGGATCAAGCAGGCTGGCTTGCATGAGACAAAAAACAGAACGTGCAATCAAATAGTAGCCCCCGCTTCGTAATCTGTGCGACAAGCGAGTGACATGAAACGATACGTCCGAGTCCAAGGGCCGGCGCTTCACTTTTGGTCCCGACCGCCAGCGCTTCCGCAATGCTCAGTTTCGACTTCTGTCAGGCTGTAAGGCTCTTCATGTACATGCTTACAACTTTTCCTGGTCGAGCACGCCTCACATGCCCATCATGGAAGCACGGCGTCAACGAGGGCGCAAAAAGTACCGCAAAATCGGCACCCTCCTTTTTCTGTACGCACGACAAAGCTCCAAAATACAGTCCACACTTCGGAACGGCGCGGATAGACTGAAAGCTTGCGAAATGGTGGTTCTTTCTTTAGCGGAAAATTCGGCATGGGGTGCGATGGTGTCCGTCTCTGGTGGGCCTGAACATGCGTCGCCGCCAGAGGTTTTAATCCGTGTGATCCGCATTTCGGCTGGGTGCCCGACTTAGGTTTACCCGGCGAGACGCGAAAGCGTACTGTGACAAGTTTGTTGCGCCGTGCCCCACGGCACTACGAGATTGCCGCTGCGCTAGGCCCGTGCCTGCGTGTAATGAGGAGCTGCCGCTCTGTCTTAGACACGGGCGCTGGGGTGAACATAGTGCGCACTAGTGTTCTCCCTTAGAATTAGATAGCTTCTGCCGAGAAGCTGACCACGCTCCCGCGTATCCGAGACGCCAAAAACAACCGTCTCGTCACCAAGTATGCCATACACTTGTATGTCGACACCGGAGGAGTGCGTCTCTTTGACCGCTTCCTTGTTTCCGACAATTTTTCAGTCCCGTGCATCCTTGGCTCCGAGTTCATTGAACAAAACAGAGGCGATCGTGCCGCGCTTGCGCAAGATCTTCTGGCAGAAGCGCGTGCGTTGCACGGCGGAGCTGCCTCGGCCTACGCCGCCTTTGGCCTGCCTTCACGACAATGCCTGGGACCGCCACTGGCAGGATAAACCCGCACGGGTGCCAGCCTACAAACAGATACGTGTCAAGGGACACCAGGAGGAGTGGATCATGGCAACATGTGACACCCCCGGCATGGTGACGATCACACCGAACGTTCGGTTGTGCCGACAAAAGTCGATGGCATCTACCCGCAGCATTGCCATAGTCAAACCTGACGAGTCCTTCTTGGTTAAGTTAGGAAACTTCTGCAAGGACCAAGTCATTGTTCGTAAGAACTCAACCCTGGGTCTCGCGAAACCCTACCGGGGGTCTATGATATCCGCAGTCCTGGATGACAACCGTTCCAAGGATGACGCCGATACATCAATAGCCGACATTACTCGTGAACCACTCGAGGACCTAGTGTCTATTCTACCGTGTGTGCGACTCAATTGAGCTAAGCGTGCGACTCATTTGAGTCGCAACGGAAATCGCCGTTTGCAGCCTGCTACACTGGGAAATCGACCGATTTGGTGCCTACGAACGCACGCCGTGGCGCTTCCTGATGAAACCACGCGGATCTGAGCTGCCCACCCAAGCTCAACGGGGAGGAGAACCGTGTGGCTTGCCGCTGTGAGAAGGCCCGGTCGGAAGCGCTTCAGAAACGATCCTTCTAGCAGGACACACCTCCATCCAACACCCCCCCCCCCCCCCCCTCCAGATGGACGGAAACGGCGATTTGGGCGTGCAAGGCCGTCCGAATATGACGGCGCTTCACCCTGGTCTGGGGTACGGGTACCCCTTTCAAATGGCCCGGGAATGGTACCAATGTGTTTACTGTGGGGTCCTACCAGACTGCCACTGACAACTTGGTGAGAACCAATCGCGTCCCGCCCACACGCCTCTGTCAACACAGGCCGTTCATGAACCATCACTACGCACTTCCCCCCCCCCCCCCCCCCCCCCCCCCCCCCCCCCCCCCCCCCCCCCCCCCCCCCCCCCCCCCCCCCCCCCCCCC
>ENA-ORXT01005137-ORXT01005137.1-marine-metagenome-genome-assembly--contig:-NODE-5137-length-13013-cov-4.492424_pt1 | contig 13013 bp, 11 predicted proteins | sample MGYA00237868_ERZ511482 | MGnify/ENA metagenome assembly ERZ511482 | reverse complement strand
CCGCTTCACCCGCTTCACCCGCTTCACCCGCTTCACCCGCTTCACCCCACCGCACGACTCACCGCACCACTTTCGCTTTCGACTCTCAAGACCTCTTGACCGAACCCCGCCCGGCGCGCGCACGCACGCGTCAAACCCTCTCACAGGACTGATTCATGGCTGATCGAATCAACTACGGCAAAATCAAAGAAATCATCTCTCCTCCCAACTTGGTAGAGATTCAACGCAACTCTTACGTCGAGTTCCTGCAACGGAATATCGACTCCAGCAAGCGCAAGGAATACGGCCTGCAGGCAGTATTCAAAGAGGTCTTCCCGATCGAAAGTTACGACGGGCAGGCGATTCTGGACTTCGTCAAATACGAGATCCACGAGTCGAAATCCGATCTCGTCGAATGCATCCGTGAAGGCACGACGCTCGCCGCGCCGCTGTACGTCACCTTCCGCCTGCAAGACGGCGAAAGCGTGGTCGAAGAGGACATTTACATGGGCGAAATTCCGCTCATGACCGACCAAGGCAGCTTCGTGATCAACGGCGCCGAACGCGTGATCGTCAGCCAACTCCACCGCTCGCCCGGCATCTGCTTCGAAAAGAGCATTCACGCCAACGGCTCGACCCTGTACTCGTTCCGCATCATCCCGGACCGCGGTTCGTGGATCGAAGTCCAGTTCGACACCTCCGACCTCGTATACATCTACCTCGACCGCAAACGCCGTCGTCGTAAGTTCCTCGCTTCGACCCTGCTGCGCGCCCTCGGCTACGGCACCGACGAAGAACTGCTCAAGATCTTCTACTCGTTCGAGACGCTCTCGCTCAAAGGCAAACTCAAGGCCGACAAGTTCGAGAACCGCGTGCTCAAAGACGACATCGTCGACGAAGACTCGCAGACCATTCTCGCCCGTCGCTACGAACCGGTCACCATCGACCTTGCCACCGAAATCAAAGAATCCGGCTTCGCCCAAATCGAAACCGTCGACATTTCTTGGGACGGCGGCGTGTTCATCAAATCGCTGCTCAAGGATACCGCCCGCACCGAAGAAGACGCGCTCAAAGAAATCTACCAGAAGCTTCGTCCTGGTGACCCGGCGACCGTCGCGAACGCACGCCAGATGCTCAAGCGTCTGCTGTTCGATCCGAAACGCTACGACCTCGGACGCGTCGGCCGTTACAAGATCCAACAAAAGCTTGGCCTGAAGAAAACCAAAGGCCCCGGCAGCCGCGTGTTGCAGGAAGAGGACATCATCGAAGCCGTCCGCTACCTGATCAACTTGCGCGTCGGCGTCGGCAGTATCGACGACATCGATCACCTCGGTTCGCGCCGCGTGCGCACCGTCGGCGAACTGCTCGAAGCGCAAGTGCGCGTCGGCCTCGCCCGCACCGAACGTCTGGTCAAAGAACGCATGACCATTTTCGACACGACCGTCGAAAAGCTCACGCCGCAGAAACTCGTGAACCCGAAAGCGCTCAGCGCCGTGGTCAAAGATTTCTTCGGCCGATTGTACAATTTCAGCACCTGACGCCTCATATTGTGCATTGTCAAAACCAATCGCATGACCGCCGTCATTTTGGATCATCACTTGATGACCGTGATTGACGAGTTCTTGAACAGACGCCGGCGTTAATCCAATGCGGTATTCGTGATTTTTTATCTCTTTAGGTACGCCAATAAGCATGCTATTTCCTCTTCCTTGTCGATATGAAAATTGTATTTAGAAAATTCAGTATAGAGATTACTTACTAGGTTTATTTCTGAATATTTATCAAAATACAGTGGATAGTTTTGTATATAATTAATAGACAGGATAAAGAACTGGTAAATCGATGAAAGGTAGTAAAGATCCATTAAGTAAGATTGATAGAAACATCTTAAGTATTATGCAAAATGACGGCCGAATCAGCTATGCAGCGCTTGCCCGTCAAGTGGGGCTTACCACCACGCCTTGCATTGAGCGGGTTAGACGACTTGAAAGAGATGGCTATATCAGGCAATACAGTACGGTACTAAACCCTGAGCAGTTAGATGCAGGGTTCATTGTCTTTGTACAGATACGACTTGATCGCACCTCAAAAGATACATTTGCTCAGTTTAAAGAAGCTGTATTGGAGTTGCCTGAGGTGCAGGAGTGTTACCTAGTTTCAGGAAGTTTTGATTATCTAATAAAGGCACGGTTAGCGGACATGGCGGCTTATCGAGTGTTTCTAGAAGAGTCGTTGTTATGCGTGCCCGCTGTGCAGGAATCTACAAGCGTTGTGGTGATGGAGGCGATTAAAGAAACACTGACCATTCCCATTCGTTAAATGCGTTCAACTAAATTCCATATCAAGTGACAGTAGGCTTTCAAAGACGATGTTGTCGACGCTGTCTAACTTTCTGATGAGCTTCTCATGCATGGTGTTTTTAAGGTACTGCATGGCAGTTTTTGTATTTTCAGCATAAAACGTAAAACGGCGCTTATTAAAACTTAACGTCGAGTCGTCTTGTTTAATGGCAACGGTCGCAAGAAAGCTGATCAGACCGTTTTTGATGTCCACGTCGCTATAGTCTAGTGCATATTCTAAATAGTGACTCATATTGGCATACGAGACATCTTGGAATTTTTCAGGGTTTTCAATCATATACTTGACCATGTCGTGCAGCACAATCAACTTAGGTAACCTAATGAACGGCGCCGACTCTTCGGCAAGCACTTTTTTATAGTTCTCCAGCGTGTGAACGGTGGAAAACTCTTCAATAGGTTCCACATCAACAAAGGATTTCAGTTTCACTTTTTGATACACAAGACGATAGTCGCTGGGATACTTCACAATTAGGCGGCAGTTAGATTTGGCTGACAGGTAGTTAACAAAATCTAGCTGGCGTTCAAAGCCAATTTTTGGATAGTCGATGATTCCTAGTCGATATTTGATGGCTTGTATCAAAATGGAGATGCTCAGGCCTTGGCCGCCAAGTGCAATCGATGTATCGCGGTGATCAGCGATGAAATTGATAATGCTGATACCCTCTTTTATAAACTGCTGCTTATTTGGGTTGGCCAGTGTGCGGTGGGCTTTTGCATAGCTGATTAATACCGAATCGGTAAAGCCAAATTTATTGACCTCCTCATCAGTATTGATTGGGGCTTGCATGGGGTCTTCGAGCCAGATAAATTCATCGCAAACGCTCTCAAGCACGCGGTTGGTAATACGTTTATAACTGCAGCCAATCACCCGCTTGCCATATTCATGGAGCTGCTGTGCGAGCGGGGCGAATCCTCCATCCCCTGACACAATAATAAAATTATCAATAAAAGGGCGGTGGCACGCGATATCCATTGCATCTATCACAAGGTGGATGTCACTAGCGTTTTTATCAGGTCCACGACCAAAACCAAACATTTGAACGGGATTAATCCCTAATTCAACGATATCGTCTTTTAAAATAGTTAAACTTGGCGTGCTCCAATTGGCATAGGCGCGCTGGACAGAAATTTTACCAATGTCCAGTTTTTGAATATTTTGATGGATTCTTTTTAGTGACAGCGTTTCGAGCATTTCGGCTTTAGCGTACCCACCCATGAGGTTCTCTATATCGTAGAAAATTGCCGTGTCGAACCCCATTAATCACCTCTATATTGTATTATTTTTAATCATTGTGTCATTTATACAGCATAAGCAGGTGGCAGTACAACCGTGAAACCTCATGGACTCGCCGTTGATGGATGATTGATAAATAATCTTTTGCCACAGGCTATCTGAAGCAATATCACGATAGAGTAAATGAGTGGCACTAACACACCACTAAACAGCAACTTAACTGACTTGGTCACCGCCTGATTGACTCAGTTTATACAGTTTATCTAGTATTCAATATAGTAAGTGTTTCATTGCATTGCGCTATTGTGTTGCTATAAATATTAGTCGCAAACTCCCCCAAACTGACGAAACACTCACCGTTTGATAGCTGTCTATAGACGATTTTTAAATCACTAGGTCAACCTTGGATTCCTATGAATTCGCTGCTCATTGATAACCTCAAAGCATTGATACTACTCATACACTTGTCCGGATTAGCTTTTGGGATTGGTGGTGCGTGGATACTGGATCTTTATATTCTTAGAAAGATGCACAAATCACCGGTAACGAAAGAGAACATTCAGATTTTGATGTTTGTTTCAAATTTGGTCGTGCTTGGTTTGGCAATGCTCTGGGTGTCTGGTCTATTGTTTATTGTTTATTATAATTTTATGCAACCTGAGTCACTGTCTAATCCTAAAATATGGTCAAAATTGACGATCGTCGCGGTGTTGACGGTTAATGGGTATTACCTACACAAGGTTGTGCTTCCACTTATCTTAAACAATGAAGGGAAGTTACTTATTGATGCGATTAGCTTAAAAGAAATGAATATTTTGATGCTGACAGGCTGCATCTCGTTTGTGACGTGGCCGCTTGCGATGTTTTTAGGAACGTTTAAAAGTCTCAACTTTGCGTTCTCATTTATTGAAATAATGGCGGCTTACCTCGTTATTTTGACCCTGTCGATTACGGTTGCGTTTATTTTGAAAGGTTTCTTAATCCAGAGGCAGATGGGTAGGAAAATAGAGCAATTAAACGAGAGTCTGTTAACTTCAAAACAGCAATTAGTGACAAAGCAGCGCGATATTGAGGTTCTTACCAAGGCCCTAAAGATTTAACGCAAGCTTTGCGCATCGGGTATTATTAACGTTAAGTCGCCTGCGGTTGATAATGCGGTAAGCGACGTAAATCGAGGCTAAATTACCGGACAATCATCATGCCAGATCGTAAGCTTGCGCCATTAGACGACACCCTAACCCTTGCTCAACTGACGTTAGACCCTTATCCCATTTATAAGCGCTTGCGCGCTGAGCAGCCGGTTTTACGCGTGAAATCACTAGGGCGCACGCTATTAACCAAAGCGGCTGACACCGCTATGGTTAAAGATGACTCGGTGCTATTTAGCTCTGATGATCCTAATACCCCAATGCAGCGAGCTTTTCTAGCGCACACACTCATGCGCAAAGACGGTGACGCTCACAAGCGTGAGCGCATGGCGATGATGGCCGCTTTAATGCCCAAAACAATCATTAATCATTGGGCGCCGATGTATGAGACGTTTGCACGCCAATACATAGGGCGCTTGCCGAGGGGTGAAACGGTGGATTTATACGGTGCACTTGCAGGGCCCCTTGCGGCGCGCATGCTGGGTGAAATCATGGGTATCCCCGATGCAAGCGATGAGTCGCTGCAGCGTTGGTCACAGGTGCTGATTGACGGTGCTGGAAATTTTGGATGGCGACCTGAGCCGTTTGAAGATTCTGACAAAGCCAATGCAGAAATAGACCGCTGTATTTTAGCTAACGTTGAGCGGCTTAAGGCGTCTCCTGACCCTTCAGCGCTCTCAGCCATGTTAGCGCGGGATAAGCCCATTGCAATGGGTCAGATGATTGCTAATATCAAAATTGCTATTGGTGGGGGGATTAACGAACCACGAGATGCCTTGTTAACGATTTTATACGGATTACTGACAAATCCCGATCAGCTTGCCATCGTGAAAGATGAGGCACGCTGGGCCGCAGCGTTTGAAGAAGGGGTGCGTTGGGTTGCGCCTATACAGGTAAGTTCGCGGGTTGTTACAGCTGATACGGTTATACGGGATTATCATATCCCAAAAGGCGATGTGGTGATGACGGTTCAGGCATCGGCGTGTCGAGATGAGGCGCTTTATGATGAGCCTGAAAAATATAATGCACTTCGCGAGGGGATGAGTCATCAGGCGTTTGGCAATGGCGCCCATTTTTGCGCGGGTGCCCATGTGTCAAGACGCACTGTTGGCGCGATATTGTTGCCGATGCTGTTTGACCGTTTTCCAAATATGAAGCTTGCAGACCCTGCTAAGGTAAAATGGCGAGGGTTTGGCTTTCGAGGGCCTATTAATTTACCCGTTACTTTAAACTGAGATTGAAGTATGCCTTTTTGCTTGAAACGCCTAGTCTGTGAATGTTTAGACTAGGCGTTTATGCTGACTAATTTCTTAAGCTGACAGCAAATGATCACCATGCGCTTCGCGAAGCTTGCTTTTAAGCACTTTACCCGTTGCGCCAATGGGCAATGAGTCAACAAAAATCACATCGTCAGGGACTTGCCAACTAGGAATCTTGCCTGCGTAAAAGGCTAACAACTCATCTTTGGAAGGCTCACAAGCGTCCGCTTTCACTGCAATCAATAATGGCCTCTCACCCCATTTGGTGTGTTTAGCTGCGATCACTGCAGCCCCTGCCAAACTAGGGTGCGCCACGGCAATATTTTCTAACTCAACGGTGCTAATCCATTCGCCGCCTGATTTGATAATATCTTTGGTGCGATCACGAATATCCATGTAGCCATCTTCATCGATAGTGGCGACGTCTCCGGTTGAAAACCAGCCGTCGGTTAAGGCTTGGATATCCGTTTTAAAATAATCATTCAAAATCCAATGGCCACGACACTGCAGGTCGCCTTGCGTTTTTCCATCGTTGGGCAGGATGTTTCCAGAGTCATCAACAAGGCGCAGCTCACAGCCAAACGGGGGTCTGCCTTGGCTGAGACGGGTTTTATTTTGCTCGGTTTGGGTAAGCATGCCGTGTTTTTGCAATGGATTGTTAATGGTGCCTAACGGACTCATTTCGGTCATGCCCCACGCGTGCAGGGTGTCCACACCATATTCTCTAAAGGTTTGCATCATTGACTCAGGGCAGGCGGCGCCTCCCACGACGCTTCGCGTCAAACTTTCTATGCGCGAATCAGAGGCTTTAATGGCATTAATTAAGCCCTGCCAAATCGTTGGCACCCCTAGTGCAATGGTGACTTTTTCTGTGTCAATCAGCGATAGCAGGCTAGCACCATCAAGGCCTGGTCCTGGCATCACGAGTTTAGCGCCAACCATGGCCGCAGCATAAGGCGTGCCCCAAGCGTTCACATGAAACATGGGCACAACCGGCAACACGCTGTCACGAGCTGAGAGATTCATACTATCGGGTAGGGCGGCTGTGAAGGTATGTAGCAAGGTGGAGCGGTGTGAGTACAACACCCCTTTGGGGTTGCCAGTGGTACCTGAGGTAAAGCACAAACTGGAAGCACTGTCTTCATCCAGCTGGGGCCATTCGTAGTCATCATCCCCTTCATCGATTAACTCATCGTGAAATAATAATCCAGGCAATTGCGCTGCCGCTGCCTCATCGCGCCCACTCATCAAAACCACGGCTTTAACACCTTTTAGGTGCGCTTTAAGCTTAATAGCAATTGGCAAGAAGGTTTTTTCTAAAAACAATACCTGATCATCGGCGTGATTGATCACGTAAACCAGTTGTTCAGGGCTAAGGCGTGGGTTGATGGTATGACAAACCATCCCGCCGCCTGAGACACCAAAATAGATTTCCAAGTGCCGATGATTGTTCCAGGCAATCGTGCCGCAACATTCGCCTTGTTTAATACCGCGTTTACCTAGTGCGCTGGCCAGTTTACGGGCACGTCGTGCAACCTCTCCCCAATTTGTGCGGCTAATACCACCACTGGTTTCAACAGAAACAATGTCGGTAGCGCCGTGGTAATTGTCTGCATGATCAATCAATGAGCTGATCAGCAGGGGCATTTTCATCATTTGACCTAGCATATACTTCCTCCGGTGGGTTAGCCGCCATATTCAAGGCAGTGACTAAACTCATCATAGCGCTGTTGTACTAAAAATTCATTGAAGCATTACTGATATCTAGTCGGTAATTGGCATATTAGGTTTAATTTTGTCGTGGTATCAACAATAATGATGCAGTCTAAAATCGAGACTATCGACATGTTTGAACATTATAAAAATCATATTGGTGTATTACAGGAACGCACAGCGAACCTATTGCAGCAGCAGGCGATTGATTCACTGATTATCCATTCAGGTGAGCTGAAAATGGCTTTCTTAGATGACCATGCTTACCCATTTAAGGTAAATCCACATTTTAAGCATTGGCTACCACTGACCGATAACCCAAACTGCGTCTTGGTTGTGAACGGGCTTGATAAGCCAACGCTTATCTTTTATCGACCGGAAGATTTTTGGCATAAAGTACCCGATGAGCCAACTGATTTTTGGGTAGAGAGTTTTGACATTGTCTATATGCAAACGCTTGAGCAACTGGCGGACTTATTGCCTTCTGATCGCGGTAATATGGCGTTTATTGGGGAGGCATCTAAGCTTGCCGACACGCTGAGCATCGGCCAGCACAATCCGAGTGCGGTAATGGATTACCTACACTATCATCGCAGCTTTAAAACACCCTACGAGCTTGATTGCATGCGCCATGCAAGCGCGATAGCGGTCACCGGCCACCACGCGGCCCGGGAGGCGTTTTATGAAGGCTTATCTGAGTTTGATATTAATCAGCGTTATTTAGCGGCAGTGCGTCAAGGTGACAATCAGATTCCGTATAGCAATATTGTGGCGCTTAATCAAAACGCTGCCATTTTGCATTACACCGCATTGCAAACTGATACGGGGAGTACCGACGGTATACATTCGTTTTTACTCGATGCTGGGGCTGAGTTTAACGGCTACGCCGCTGACATTACGCGAAGCTATAGCTACCTTGAAGATGAGTTTGCAGAGCTGATTGTGGCTTTAAACGAACATGAATTACAGATTTGTCAGCAGGTCGCGGTGGGATTACCTTACCTAGATTTGCATATCGATATGCATGTTAGGATCGCCATCGTACTTAAAGAGTTTGGCTTTATCGATATGTCATTAGATGAGGCGGTGGCCTCGGGCGTTACAGCAACGTTTTACCCACATGGCCTAGGGCATTTTTTGGGCTTACAAGTTCACGATGTGGCAGGCTTTATGCAAGATGAGCAGGGCACCCATCTTGATGCGCCAGAGGCTCATCCGTTTTTGCGCTGTACCCGCACCATTGAGCGGGGGCAGGTATTTACCATTGAGCCGGGGTTATATTTTATCCCCAGTTTGTTAGCTAAATTGAAACAGACGTCTGCGGCAACGTCGGTTAACTGGGAGAAGGTCGCCGCATTTATGCCGTATGGTGGGATTCGAATTGAGGATAATCTGATCGTGCATTCGGATCATGCAGAGAACATGACCCGCGATGCAGGATTAGCGTAATGCCTTAAGGCGTCTGGCCATTTCACGAATGTGGTCAGGGCCAACCTCGCAGCACCCGCCTACAATGCTAGCGCCTTGGGCGACCCATTTGTCGACAAAGTCTGCATATTTTTGAGGGTCTAAATCGCTACGTTTTTCAAGCGCTGCGACGGTTGCGCCTTTTTGAGTAAATTCAGGCAAGATTTTAGTAAATCCATTGGCATAGCCTCCCATTGGAATCGAGCAGCCTGCTAATGTTGGCATGGCTTGGTCAAAGGCTTCGGGTAAGGCGCAGTTTAGCAGCAATGCATCAGGTTTTAATTCAGCAACTAATGGCAAAATGTCGACGAGTGGTTCACCTGAGCGTAGCTTAGTGCCATCTTCATCGCTCACCGACACGGCTAACCACACTGGTTTTTGCTGCGTTTGAGCGCCCAATAAAGCCCCGCGGGCTTGATCAACAGATGACATGGTCTCGCAAATAAATAAATCAACGAAAGGCGCCTGCAAGCGAGCAATTTCGGCATAGATTTCAGCGGCAATGTCAGCAGGAGGGGCTATGTCAGGGCGATAGGACCAACCGGTGGGGCCAAGCGAACCTGCAACCTGACCTGAACCATGCGCATCACGTGATGCGACGGCGATTTCACAGGCGGCTTTATGCAGCGCTTCAAATTGCGATTCAATGTCATGGCGAACCAAGCGGTCACGGTGAACCGCATAGGTGTTGGTGGTGGCAATGTCCGCACCCGCTGCAAAGTAGTCATCGTGAACACTTCTGACAAGCGCTGGTTTATCGAGCAGTATTTGTGTTGCCCACAGACCTGTGGGTTCGTCATTTGAACGTGCGACGAGCTCTTGGCCCATGCCTCCGTCAAGTAGTGTGATGCTCATCAAATGTTCCTTACCGTCATAATATTAGTGCCGCCATCATAGATAGTCATATTTAGAAAGCCAAGTAGAAACCGCCGCTTAGAAAAAACTACCGTGAGCGAGGTGCATCATTTTTTTAAATACGGGTGTAGAAAAATTACTTTGAGCCAAAAGCAAATACAAATGCGCAGCTACCTATAGGTGCATATGTGTATGCATCTACCCCCAAAACACCCTAAGGAGAACAATTATGAACAGGGTATTTATCGCGATGGCACTTGCTGTGACCATGTTATTTGGTTCCACAGCTTTTGCCGGCAACAAGTCGATTAGCATACAGTTCGGTGCGCACGGCTTATCGGTCGATTTAAACGGCCATTATCAACGTAGCCAAGGACACTATCGTCAGCCGCAGCATTGGCAGCGACGTCATGTGGCGCCAAGGCACAACGTACATCATGCCACACCACGTTATCGCCATGCACCGCGCCGAGTTTATAGGCCGGCTCCCAGGCGCATTTACAAGCACGCGCCGCGCCATCACTTCAAGCGCGCCGCTCCTCGCCATCATTTTAAGCGTCATGCGCCGCGTTATAATCAATGGCATCACCAGCAACGCCGTCAGTTAAATAGGCACTGATCCTATACGTTTATTAAAAACTAACCGTAAGTTTTGCCCTTCTCTGGCATCAACAGGGAAGGGTTATTGTTGATCAAATTGGGCAGCGACCGCTTGCTTAACCAATGACCTGTTCGCCGCTGTAGAGCCCGATAGGGCGGGTATGAGTATTCCTTCGCGGCAAATCCCCATGACACTAATAAAGCCAGTTTCAGATAATGTAACGTTTTGCTGCGCTAGCATGCGTTGATAGTCTGTGATTAAGGTAGCATCGAATTGTTTAAATAATTGATACGTGTCTTTTTCCAGCTTGTGACGCTCACCGTAACTAATCCGATAGACCGCTAAAAACTCAGGGGTATTGGCAATGTGTTCAAACACTTCAATAATGCCATCACTTGGTGAGAGTTTGCTGTCTTGCCACAGGGCGTTTCGAAACGCTTCGGCTTCAATGAGTAACGCTTCCATTAACGCGCGTAGCAGCGCCTGTTTTGTTGGGAAGTTGTTATAAACCGTAGGTTTTGAAACCGCGGCTTGTTTCACCACCAAATCAATAGAAGTGCCTTGATAACCTGTCTGGGCAAATAGCTTACGCGCAGTATCTAAAATCAGCTGTTTTTTGGAAGGACGACCACGCGCCATAGCAACCTCATTGACGGGAGCAAATTATTTTATTATATTTACTTTACCGTTTAGTTAATAAATAAACCTATATAGGCACGATCATGAATGATGAAGGACGTTTTGGTCAATACGGGGGAAGTTTTATCCCAGAAATTCTTTATACCAGTCAACAGCAATTGCTGAAAGCCTACCGTGATGCCATGGCCGATGCGCAGTTTATTCAATTGGTTAAATCTGAAATGCAGCACTTTTCAGGCAGGCCGACACCGCTCACGTATTGTGCCAATCTCACTGAGAAAATGGGCGGTGCAAACATTTACCTCAAGCGTGAAGATCTAAACCACAGTGGTGCTCACAAAATGAATAATGTTATTGGCCAAGGGTTACTGGCTAAACGCATGGGCAAACCTCGCGTGATCGCAGAAACCGGTGCAGGTCAACATGGCGTTGCATCGGCTTTAGTGGCTGCAAGATTGGGGTTAGATTGCACGGTGTACATGGGGGCTCATGATATTGAGCGGCAATACCCCAATGTCTTTTGGATGAAGCAATTAGGCGCAACGGTAATCCCCGTCACCACGGGGGCGGCCACATTAAAAGATGCGCTTGATGAAGCACTTAGAGACTGGTCGTCAAGCTATGAAGACACGCACTATCTTATTGGTACAAGCTGCGGCTGTGCCCCTTACCCGGAAATGGTGGCGGGGTTTCAATCGGTGATTGGTGAGGAGGTCAAAGAGCAGTCGATGTCACAATTTGAAAAATACCCCGATAAAATTTACGCCTGCGTCGGTGGCGGCAGCAATGCCTGTGGCATCTTCTTACCCTTTTTAGATGAAAATACAGAGTTGGTGGGGGTTGAAGCCGGCGGACGTGGCGATTCGCCGGGCGATCATGCCAAACGATTTAATACCGATCAGGCAAAATTTGGTATCGCGCAGGGCTTTGCCACCAAGTTTTTGCAAGACAATCAAGGGCAACTACTACCCACTCACTCAATATCAGCAGGATTAGACTATGTCGGCGTATCCCCTATATTAGCCGACCTTGAAGAGCAGGGGAAAGTGCGCATGACCAGCGCTACGGATACTGAAGTGATGGAAGCATTTACTTTACTGACCAAACACGAAGGCATTATTCCTGCGCTAGAGTCCTCACACGCGGTGGCCGGTGGGTTAAGAGAAGCTGCAAAAATGAGTCGTGATCAAAGCATTGTGATTAGTATTTCTGGGCGAGGGGATAAGGATATTTTTAATATTGCCAAAGCGCTTAAAGATGAGCCTTTCAATGCCTTTTTGCACACCTACTTACAAGAGGAAGTTGCATAATGAATGACTTGCAGCAATTTATTCAAAAAACACGAGAACATAAATCTCATTTATTAATGACTCATGTGGTGTACGGCTACCCAACGATCGATAAAAGTTTGAGGTTAATGCAATTAATGTTGGATAAGGGCGTTGAACTGCTTGAAGTGCAATTCCCGTTTTCAGACCCCGTTGCCGATGGCCCAACCATCACCGTGGCCTGCCATCATGCATTAGCGCAGCGACCGGAGCTTAGCCAATGCATTAAGGATATTTCAGCGTTAGCTGATCATAATCCTAAGAGTAAAGTGCTGTTGATGAGTTACCTAAACCCTTTACTGCAAATTGGTTTTGAGCCATTGGCACAGCAGATGAGTCATGCACTCAGTGGTATTATCATCCCTGATTTACCGATTGATCATGCCTCAATGCTTGAGCCTCTAGTGGCTAAGAATATCTCGCCCATTTG